>Ga0185317_100244_pt1 | contig 17052 bp, 15 predicted proteins | sample DevilsHole_FD_128020 | JGI IMG/M metagenome (GOLD analysis project Ga0185317, IMG submission 128020) | Groundwater microbial communities from Devils Hole, Nevada to study Microbial Dark Matter (Phase II) - Devils Hole (SPADES assembly)... | ecosystem: Environmental > Aquatic > Deep subsurface >...
ACGGCGTTGCACAGTAGAAGGATGATTTCTCTTTTTGCACTCATCCAAAACCCTCTCTTACTCCCCCTCCCCGCAAGCGGGGAGGGGGGTGGGGGGTGGGGAACATCGCCGCAATTGTGCAACGCCAGCGGCACGGCTTAAGCAAACCCTGGCCGAGATGGGTTTTCCTGTTGTCTAGCGAAGCGGGCAGACAGGCAGGGCAGCGTGATTTTGCGTCAAATTCAGCGGGGCGGGGTGGGGGCGATCGATTTAGGATCGTTCCAGTAACGTTTGAATCCTGTCCCTGGAGCTTACCCAATGGCGCAAACTTCGGCGCAAACTTCAAATAGCCTTTACGACTTTTTGCCGCGCTTTTTTCGGCTGTCGCTGGTTAGTGTTTTATCCAACATGATGGTTCCCTTGGCCGGTTTGGTAGACACGGCTTTTTTGGGTCATTTGGATCAAATTCGCTACCTGGCCGGGGTCATTCTTGGCTCCATTTTATTTGACTATCTCTATCGCGTTCTGAAGTTTCTGCGATCGAGTACCAACGCCATCACGGCCCAAGCCGCCGGTCGTGAAGATCCCAAGGCAGTCCTCTTGGCCGGTCTGCGGAGTGGCCTGGTTGCCCTGGCCATTGGCGGCGCGATCGTCCTCTTGCAGTACCCGATTCAGACACTGGGATTTGCTCTACTCAGCGGCACGGGCGAAGTCGAAGCCTCCGGGGCAGACTATTTTTATGGTCGAGTCTGGGGTGCGCCCGCCGTTTTGCTCAACTTTGTTTTGATTGGCTGGTTTTTGGGCCAAGAGAACAATGGCATGGTTTTACTGATGGCGATCGTCGGTAATGGCTCTAATGTTCTCTTGGACTATCTGATGATTTTTGTCTGGGGTTGGCAAAGTTTTGGTGCGGGCTTGGCCACGGCCATCAGCCAATATTTGGCCCTGTTTGTGGCCGCGATCGGCGTTCTGCGTTTGGTCAATTGGCCAGCCGCCAAAACCGCGATCGAGGAACTCTGGGATGGCCCGGCCCTGCGCGATACGATCGCCCTCAAAGGCAATCTTCTCATTCGCTTTTTGATCTTGATTTCCACGTATGCCATCTTCACGAATTTCAGTTCGCTCCTGGGCACAACCACACTGGTTCAGAATGGTGTCCTTTTGCAAATTGCTCTCGTGAGTCAGTTCACGATCCAGGGCGTGGGCATGACAACCCAAACGCTGATCGGCAACTTCAAGAGCAAAGGAGATCGAGACCGTCTCGTGCCTGTTCTGGCTGTGTCGCTCCTGGCGGCCCTGCCGATCGCCCTGGTCTTTGCCCTCACCACAATCCTCTTCCCCACACAGGTCTTTGGTTTGCTGACCAACCAGGCCGAAGTGAGCAGCCACCTGGGTGACTATGCGATTTGGCTGTTACCGCTTTTGGTAACAACGGCGATCTCCTTCATGCTGGAGGGCTACTTCATCGGCCTGAAAGCCGGGGCCACGCTCCGTAATGCCGTCCTCCTGGCCTTTGGCTTGGGCTTCCTGCCCACAGCGATCGCCGCCCTTTGGCAAGCCAATAATCACCTGCTCTGGTTGTCGTTGGTCTTCTATGTTCTGGGTTTGGCGATCGTCCTTGCCGTCCAATTACCCAAAACCCTGAACCCAGAAGCTCCCCTAACCCCCAATCCAGCCCCCAGCACGCCTCTACCAGAAAAACCCTGGACCCGCCGGGGAATCAATTCGCCGGCTCATGGCAGAAAACCCCTTAGAATGGGTTGAATGTCTGACCAATAAAGCATTTCAGGGGTTAGAGAACCCGTTTCAACGGCCCGTTTCAACGGGTTGACTAGTGAGGGAGATTATAGCTGAAGGTGAATTTTAAGTCAATAGGGGTGAGGCGGTTATTAGTTCTGGCAATCAGGGTATCACCTCAGACATGCCGGCAGGACTATATTACATGATGTCCAGTTGCATCGATTGTGGAGATGCGGTACTGGGCATTGGGTATTGGGCATGGGACATGGGGCATTGGGTATTGGGCATGGGGCATGGGGCTTCTGGCATGGGGCATTGGCTTTTCCCCAAAACCTAACCTTTGGGCAATTATGTTTAATTCATATGATTATATTGGGATGGCCGGATGCTGGAAATCAATGTGTTAAGGGCGTTTGGCGCGTTAAAGTTTAATCTCAGATGCAAGATAGAAAATCTTAAATTCATATTAAAGCTGCCGCACAATCATCCAGAGCGGCTGCCAAGTTTTAGAGGGGCTGTGGTGTGGCTGGCGCTGGCAGTGGGGGGCTTGAGCGTGCTGGCGGGAGTGTCGCCGGTGCTGCTGGCGGCACCGGCGCTGTTTGCAGCTGGTGCGATCCTGCCACTGCCGGTGGTGGCGGTGGCGCTGCTGGCGGGGATGGCGCTATACGGGCAGGATATGTGGCAGGCGGGTTGCACCCCGGCGGTGGGGGGCGCGGCGGTGCTGGGGGTGCTGGTGAGGAGATTGCTGGTGGGGGTGGAATGGGAGCTGGCATCTGCCCACCTGCTGACCTCGCTACTGGAGGTGGGCACGGGTGACACTCTCGAGAGTGTCATAGAGCCAGCCCTCACCGAACTGCGGGATTTAGTCGGTGCCGGTGCGGCGATTGCGGTGCGCCAACTCGACGAGGTGACGGCTGAGGCGCTGCTGTGTTTGCCCGATAGCGCTTTGCCGGACAAACTGACAACTCCCAAGCTGTTTGCTGAGGCGCCAGAGCAAAATCGCTGCTTTTACTATAGTGACTGTGCGTCCGCACCGGGGGCGGCTCGGGTTTTGGTGGCCAAAGGGGCTAAATCAATAGCGGTGCTGCCGCTTCAGGATGAGGGCGGCTGGCGCGGGGCATGAGCGTATCGAGTACGCCCACCCGGGTGCGCGATGTGCCCGGTCGCCTCTGGCTGCTGGACGATATTACGGAGCGGTATTTCAGCCGGCTGGCGCTGGTGGAGCGCACCGCGCAACTGGAAGCGGTTAATAAAGAGCTGGAAGCATTTTCCCACTCCGTGGCCCACGACTTGCGAGGCCCTCTGGCGGTGATTTTGAGTTAAAATATATCGCTGCTCACAGATTTATAAAAAGTTATAAGTTCTGAACGAAGGTATAAGGAAATTTCCTAGTTAACTGAAAAGCTGTTCGGTGCCGTCTAGCAACTGAGGACTCTCAGCTGTATTTCGCTTTCAAATGGATGGGTGAACCACCCCATTCTCCCTCTTTACACCCCCCAGCGTTCGCATGCGTAACTAACCCGATCTGCCGAAAGCGGAGGGGGAAGGGGAGGGAGCGCTACCAGGAGTAATGCCACCTAGTATTAGTCAGGGGGGAATGGGGGGGAACGTTTCCTATCGCACTCAACTGCCAGAGGCTATACTAGACAAATGGCTCTCGGTTTGAAGGGCTTGGAAAATTTGTTAAGAGGCGGGAACACCAGCTAATTCGCTCCAGTCACTAAGAGGGAAAGCCAGAGCGTCAGGTAAGTGCCGATAGGCGCAAACAGAAAGCTGACGATCGGGCTGTGAAGTGTTGAAAGGATGAGTGTCAAAATGGCGGACTCAAGGCTCGCCGTTACGCACTTGTTCGAGGAGCTATATAGAGGAAATGGCTGAGCGGTTAAAGTCTGTCAGGGTGCTTTTGCTTGGCGATATCCTTTAGCTCTCATCTAACTATTACAAGGGGTAGTAGGTTCATCAGGTAAGTGATTGAGGAGGCACAATGAAAGCTAAATTCATAGCTAAACTTTTGCTGGGTGCTGTTATGCTTACTGGCGCTTTTGCCTTAAAAGCTCATGCGGGACAGCAGACCGGTACATATAGCGGCACACAAAGCGGTGCATATAGCGGTACATATAGCGGTTCCTATAACGGTTCTTACAACGGTTCTTACGGCGGTTCCTCAGGCGGTTCGTGCGGCGATTCATACAACAGTCCGTGCAGCGGCGGTTCCTACAGCAACCAGCCAACCTTTGCCTGCGATACCTCCAATCCTCATCTTCCCAAGACTGTTTCAACCCGCACCGGTCGCGCACTGTTTGTTTGGACAACGACGCTTGGGGACTGGGACCCTTACAGCCGCTGTCAAGCTGTTACTGACCGGCTGAACAACCAGGCGCGAAAGAATGGCGGCACTCTGAAGGGTTTGATTTTTAACGTGGGGACAGTGAACAAACAAACAGTGGTTTGTGTCACCAGCGCCAGCCAACCTCGCTGCAATTCTTCTAATCTGATTTTCACCATGAAGCCAGAGAACGCCTACAATGCCGGTGAAGTTCTCAACCAGCTGCGAGATCGGATTCAGGGGCTGGCCAGCGGTCGTCCTATAATTGAGAGTGAAGCTAATAAAGGAGTTGCTGCCGATCAGTTCTAAAGCTGGCAGCGGCACTTCTTTAGAATCAAAGAATTGCTCTCGCTGGCAGGCCAGCATCCCGCGTTTGGAGTAACGCCGGTTAGAGACCGTACCGGTTTCTAGATATTTAGGAAGATTAGCGGCGTTGCACAATTGCGGCGATGTTCCCCACCCCCAACCCCCTCCCCGCCGGCGGGGAGGGGGAGTAAGAGAGGGTTTTGGATGAGTGCAAAAAGTTCAATCATCCTTCTACTGTGCAACGCCAGATTAGCCGGCACCAGCGGATGGCAGTTTGCTATCACCGCACCGTTGAAGCTGCGACCTTATACTAGCTCATAAAGTAGTACACCGGGCTGTAATTTGCCCTGGAAATTGACTCGATCCAGGACAAACCAGTCCATATTTTTATGGCGATATATCCAGATAAAAATTGCTAGGACGCCCCACTTCATAGATTGTGTGGATAGGGGCGAATAAACTGCTGGCAGCTAAAGTGCGTACGCACGGAAGAAAGGCACTAGCTGACGGAGTGGCTCTGGGGCAGCATTCACTGCCACTGGGGCAGGATTTGGGCGTCTATCATGTAGGCTTTCAAGGGAAGTAATACAGACCGGATAAATTGCATTTAGTTCCGGCAGTTGCGGTAAATATAATAATTTGTTTCGCCCATTGGAAAAACATGTAATAGAGAGGAGGGTGAATAAAAAACGTTTTTATCCGGGAACCCCAGAGAATTGTATGCGGTCATTAGGAGAGAAAGCCGTAGAGGAAAGCAAGCGCAAACGGCGCACCTTAAAAAGCTGATAATATGGCTGGTCAATGTTCAAATAATGAGTGCGAGCAGGGCGAGCGCAATGCTCGAAGCACTCTTTAGAGTAAACTGGAGTTCATAGCTTAGCTGGGCGATTTAATGTGCTTTAGCTTAGCGAAAAGCTTGAGTCTATCTAAGTAGATTAGTTCCCGTTCATCAGGAAATTGATTGAGGATTTCACAATGCAACCTAAATTTATGGTTCAATTTCTGCTGGGTGCTGTCGTTTTAACTGGCGCATTTGCATTAAAAGCTGAAGCGGTTCCCAATCAGGTTTACAGCCAACAGCAAGCCTTTGTATGCGATACCTCCAGTCCGATTCCCAAGACTGTTTCAGCCCGAAACAATCGCACGCTATTTGAGTGGAAAAACCGGCAGAATCCTCAGCAACAGTGCGCGTCAGTGACTAATCGTTTGAACAATCTCGTGCGGCGCAATGGAGGCTCGACGCGGGGCTTGTTTTTAAACGCCGGACTGGTGAACAATCAAACGGTGGTTTGTGTGGGCACCGTGGCTCAATTTGGCTGCAATGCTGGGAATACTGTGGTCAACATAACTCAAGGCAATCAAAGCAGCATCACCAACGCCGGTGAAATTGTTGAACCGCTGCAAGATCAGATTGCCGATCTGCTCAGCGGGGATGCTGCAATTCAGAGTCAAGGCAAGAAAGCGCTGCCTCTCTCTGGGTTCTAAAGCCTGGTGCGGCGGTTATAGCAGATTGCAACTGAGTCAGGTACAGATATTAGATACCCCCTTTTCCCCCCTTTAAAAGGGGGGCGCAAGAGAATTCCCCCCCCCTTTAAAAGGGGGGGCTAGGGGGGGAAGGACGCGCTTCGTGTCCCGCTTCGCTATCAAACTGTAACCCACGCAAGTGCAAACCGCTATAGTTACTGAGAAACCCGGTTTCTTTAAGAAACCGGGTTTCTGGCGCGAATCCAAATGACAGCCGATTTAAGATTATTTTTGCCCCAAGTTGCTACTTATAAGTCTAAGCCGACCGCTCCCCCCAAACCCCCCTAAAAAAGGGGGGATATGAGAATTTACTCCCCCTTAAAAAGGGGGAGCTAGGGGGGGGACCACGCTATCTCGTCCAGCTTCGCTATCGCTCATAACTCACTTTTAGGTAGCAACTTGAGTTATTTTTAGATGCTTTACAAAAAAATCAACTACAGAGGCGATGTCATGTTAAATAATTTATTTGTTTTTAAAGCGGGAACCTCAGCAAATTAAGTCCGGTCTTTAGGAGAGACAGCCGCAGAGTGAAGCAAGCGCTAACGGCGCAAAAAAAAGCATATTTTGTGGCAGAAGAAGAGGTCAATTATTAGTGTAATAGGGGCGAGGTTAATGCTCTAATCAATCCTTAGAGACAACTGGACGCCATCGCTTAGCGGGGAGATTTAATGCGCTTTCGCTTGGCGACGGAATTGTTCTAATAATAGGACCTCATTATTTGTTCATCAGGTAAATGATTGAGGATCTCCGATGCAACCTAAATTCATGGTTCAATTTGTGCTGGGTGCACTTATTTTTACCGGTGCATTTGCCTTAAAAGCTGAAGCGGGCTCCTACCAGCAGCGTTATAGCCAACAGGCTGCCTTTTCCTGCGATACCTCCACTCGGACTCCCAAGATTGTTTCAAGCCGAACCCATCGCACGCTGTTTTCGTGGCAAGACCGGCATGAGTCTCGCCAACAGTGCGCGGCAGCTACTAATCGGTTGAACAGTCATGTGCGGCGGAATGGAGGCACTACGAAGGGGTTGCTTTTTAAAGCCGGTATAGTCAACAATCAAACCGTTGTTTGTGTGGGCAGCGTCACTCAATTTGGCTGCAATGCTGGGAATACTGTTGTCAACATATCTCAGGGCTATCAAAGCAGCATCACCAACGCCGGTGACGTTATCGACCAACTGCAACCTCAGATTCAGCAGCTTGCCAGCGGGGGGCCTGCGATTCAGAGTCAAGCCACTACTAAATGTGTGGATGCTTCTGAGTTATAAAGCCAGGTGCAGTTAGTTTTTTGTCAAGAAATAACTGCGATAGCCATCAGGTAAATGTAGCATCTGGCGTTTTTCAAAACGCCCGGTAGCTCCCGTACATGTACGGGAGCTACAAGATTAATAATATTAGCCATCACAGGGGGATGAAAGTTAGCGGTCGCCGTACCTGTGACGGGTGATGCTATACTAGCGAACAGAGGAATGCGCCGGACTGGAACAACCCTGGAGAGTTGACTGTCTCTGGGGAAAACCGGCACATCTCTCTTTTGTGAACGCTGTAGCATCTTTGAGGTACTTGTGAGTTTACTGTCAAGCGCTTTTGGTTTATGGCCAGTATTCGTCCTGGCGTCCGCTGTGAGTGACTTGTTGCAGTTTCCGGCAACTCAGCTTATATCTAACGCCCGGTCGGAATTTAACGAGCCTGCAATTGTTCCAGGGCAATATGCGCCCGGTCGCCTTTTGGCAGGGGTGCCGGTGCCAGAGATTGCTCGGCAAGTGAGTGTGCGGATTTTAAGTGAGAAAGATGCTGGTTCGGGGGCGATCGTTCAGCGTCGAGGCCAGACTTATACAGTGATCACTTGCGCTCATGTGCTGGCGTACAGCCGCCAAAGTAGCTATACTGTTATGACAGCAGATGGGAGAAGTCACATTGCAACTAGGCTGATCTCTATTCAGTTCGGGGATGCGGATTTAGCTTTGCTGGAGTTTACCAGCAACAGGTCTTATCAAGTCGCTGCCTTGGGCAACTCGAATTCCCTATCGGTTGGCGATCCGGTTTATGCGGCGGGATTCCCCAACAGCGAATCGGTTAACTTGGATGGAGATGTCGGCGACTGGGGGCTGCGAACTTATCGCTTGACACATGGCCGAGTGGGAATGGTGCTGCAGCACTCTCTCGATCGGGGCTACCAGCTGGGTTACACTAATGAAATCGAAGAAGGGATGAGTGGCGGGCCGGTTCTGGATAGCCGGGGTCGATTGATTGGAATTAATGGGCGGCTGAAATATTCGCTTGCCGGTATTGACGCATACACCTTTGCAGATAGAGCTGTGCCATCTCAGGCGCAATTCCAGCAGATGGAAGCTTTGAGTTGGGCGATCCCAATTGCGACTTTTCAGGAAATGGCTGGGCAATGGCTGGGTTTGTGGTGGGAGGAGGAGTAACTGGGTTTCTTGACAGGCGCGGTTGCAGTAAGGTAAAGTTTGGCGATCAGGATGCCGGAGGACATGATATAATGCGGTTGCTGTTCGCTGGCACCTCGCACGCTTGTTGCTCCCCCCTTACCCCCCCTAAAAAAGGGGGGTAAAATCATTAGCACTCTTTTAAGGAGGGTTGGGGGTGGGGTCAAGTGCGGGACTGGTTCGCGAAACAAAAATTGGTTTTGTCATAGACTGGAGTTAATAATAAAATTAGATAGGGAAAAAAAATTGGCAGGGTCATGCTAGAAATCGGCGATCTGTTCAACAACGACTATTATCTCGCTCAAAACCCGGATGTGGCCCAGGCTGTGGCTGCCGGCGCAACCACTGGGCTGAACCACTTCACCCAGTTCGGTCAATTTGAGCGCCGCACCCCCAGCGCTCTATTTGATACGACGTTCTATCTGCGCTCTAACCAAGACGTGGCAAATGCCGTCACGCAAGGCAGGATCTCCGCGGTTCAGCACTTTATCAATTTCGGTCAATTTGAGGGGCGCAACCCCAGTGCCCTGTTTGATACGAGTTTTTATCTGGCAGACAATCCAGATGTGAAAAATGCCGTCAGCAGAAACTTGACGGCGTACCAGCACTTTGTCAATTTCGGTCAATTCGAGAGGCGCGATCCCAACACCCTCTTTGATACGAAATTTTATCTGGCGTATTACCCCGACTTGGAAAATGCTGTCAACCAAAACCTGACCACGGCGTACCAGCACTTCAGCCAGTTTGGTAAATTTGAGCGACGGGACCCGATTGCGGAGTTCAATACGTCCTATTATCTCCAGAATAATCCAGATGTGGCTGCGGCAGTGCAGCGAGACGAAATCACCGGCATAGATCACTTCGAGCTTTACGGTCAGTATGAAGGGCGGAGTCCGAGTGCTGATTTCCCGACTGGCGCTTATTTGCAAGCTAACCCAGATGTGGCGGCTGCGGTGACATCCGGTGCGCTGACTGCGATTAAACACTACATTCAATATGGGGAAAATGAGGGACGCCGGTTTATCGAGGTAGCAGCGGAAGACGATCTGCGCCGCGCGACCAATGCAGGCACCCTTAGCGCTACGCCAACCGTTCAGAATTCGGTTCCCACTACGGCTATCGATAATTCCTTAAAGGAAGTCTACCAGTTCACCCTGTCGGGCACTAGCAACCTTAATATCCAACTTCAAGGGATAAACGAGGCGGATATTGGCATCGAAATCGGTCGGGACATCGGCAAAAATGACCTCATCGAAGGCCGTGATATTTTCTTTAATTCATTGGCTAACTTTGATGCTACGCTAGATCAGGTGAAGCAGTCAGTGCTGCTGCCGGGAACTTACTTTATCCGCATAACGCGGAATAAAGACTTGCCGAATTACACGCTGAGCCTGTCGGCAACACCGGCTACTCTCCCAACACTGACGGAGTTTGACCCCAATTTTGGAAACGGTCTGGTGGATGCGAAAAAGGCAGTTGAGGGGGCGATTCAGAAAGCCAATTCCAGCGCTGCTGCTCTCAGCAATGCGGCTCCTCTGACTCGAACGGATGGAGAAAACTTTGAGGATCTGAACCTGATTAATGTTTCGCCGGTCTGGAATGCCGGCTTTACCGGCGAGGGCGTAAAGGTGGCGGTTATCGATAATGGTGTTGACTACAACCACCTGGATTTAAAGCGCAATATTGTCAGTAACGCCGGCTATGACTTTGCGGATAAGGACAGTAACCCCCTGCCCGGGCCCCGGGATACGGCTAGCAGCAATAACCCCCAAGAGTTCGACGCTAGCGAGCACGGCACCCATGTAGCGGGAATTGTGGCAGCAGCCAGAAATGGGATTGGCTCAACTGGGGTGGCTTATGAGGCGCAGATTTTGCCTCTAAAGGTGCGGGAGAATGCTAAAACTCCCTACGAACTGTCTGCTGGGGCGGTGGCTGACTCAATTAACTATGCTGTCGCTCAAGGGGCTAAGGTGATTAATCTCAGCTTGAGTTTGCCGACTGCTAACGATACAATAACGACTGCGGTTAAAGACGCCGTGTCGAAAGGTGTTGTGGTTGTGGCCGCAGCGGGAAATGAAGGGGGACAAGACACGAAATTTCCGGCATCTTTGGCTGCAGATCCTAACATCCCCGGCGTGATTGCTGTGGGGGCTGTGGATGAGGACAAGCAGCAGGCTGAGTTAAGCAATCTTCCCACACTTAATGGAGAGCCGGCACCGGCGCTGAAATTCGTGGTAGCGCCGGGGGTGGGGGTTTTGTCCACTACGGGGGACAGAGAGTATAAAACCACGAATGGCACCTCTCAGGCGACTCCCCATGTTGCCGGTGTTGTGGCGCTGATGCTGCAGGCGAATCCTAACCTGACGCCGGTGCAAGTTGTGGATATTTTGACTGGGGAAGCGACGACTCTCGTGGGGCTTAGTGACTTCCCCAGACCCGAGACAGCAGTCGCCTAGTCGCCTTGCGAGAAATCGCATTTAGAAACCCGGTTTCTTTAAGAAACCGGGTTTCTGGGACTCATCTTTTCTCTATTTGTAGTAATGGACAGCTCAGCAATGGACAAGGCGTTTCGTTTGTTCTCAAGTATATTGGGACAGGCGAGACGCCTGTCCTACGAGGTATAGCAATATTTACTTAGGTTAGGACAGTGCCACATCTGCGTTCATCTGCTACAGGCTGCGGTTCAATATTTAAAACCGCAGATGAACAGGACGCGGATAGGGGAACAGATGAATGTCCTAATCAATATGGCTACTGCTATATATCCGCAGGGGAGGCAAACGCAAAACCGTCTAATGTCCTAACCAATATGGCTAGTGCTATAACTAGCTAAAACTAGCTAAAACTAAACTTCATCTTTAACCCGTCTTGATTCTCTCCGTAATAACTCTTCAGCAGAGCCACCCTGCAAAATCCGAGCGACTCGTAAAGCGCGATGGCGATATTATTGTCCGCCTCCACCTCCAGGAACACCCTCTGGATATTTTCCCTCCGAAGTTTTTCCAAACATTCTAACAGCAGTTTCTTTCCCAATCCTTGCCCTCGTAATTCAGGCTTAACCGCAAAACTGTACAATCTAGCCACTTCTCCCCGACAGGTTTTTCGCTTCAAGACAATCGCCTCAGCCGCCAGCGTTCCATTCAACCGCATCACATAGATGTCAGCCCGTGTACTTCTCAGCAAATAGGCGATCTGCTTCTTGGAAAAGGCTATCCCATCTCTAAAACATTGAGCTTCTAGTGAAACTATATCGCGCTGCTCTTGAAGGAGCGCTTTATCTATTTTACAGTCTAGATCAAGCCCCATTCATCTGCGCCCCTTTTCCGGAATAAAAATTAGCAAAATATTTGGAAATGCGAAACGCCGGACCGTAACTTTCCTTGCTCCAAGCTAAAGAAGGGATTTCGCAGTCGTCCCCAGCATTGCACCATTTGATATCGGCCCAGTACAGGCGGCAAAATTCGCTAAAAATGTATTGAGCTGAACCCGTAAAATTTCTATCCGTTTTCTCAATCAGGACGCTAAATATGTCCGAACCGAGTTTTTCCCCAAAGGTAAAACCTACCACTTGGTCACTGGCATATAACACCATGCCGGTCAGTCCTAAAGCCTCAGCATTCTGCAAAACACGCTTTGTGGCTGCTGTGTCTTGAGAGCGCTTAAAGGCAATTTTTACCGAGTCTTGCACCTGCGGTTGCCAAATGTCCAGCAGTTTCAGGCAATCTTCTGTATGAGCGGGGGTAAACCGCTCAGTGTAAATATTGCTGTATCTCCTCAGGAAAGCGGCGCGACTTTGCCGCTTGGAAGCCAGATCGCCCCCCTTTAAGTCTATGATTCGCTGCGTTTCATAAACATAATCACCGCTGCGAACTGCCAGGTCAAAAAGTCCTAATTTGTCAGCCCATTCTTGGGGGACGTATTCTACATACAAGGCCGGCATGTTAAATTGCTTGAAAAAGAACAAGCATTCTTCCAGCGCCGCTTCCTTGTCTCCAAATCCGACTGGCGGAAACACCATGAAGGGTTCTCCTCCTTGCATGGCAAACACGCACAAGCAATCTCTGACGATTTTCCACCGGGTATCGCACACTTCACCCCACATGAAGAGGTTGGCAAAAGTCGCATCGGATATGGGGGTCTGACTGGCGGACAGAAATAAATCGAAAATCGGCTTATGATCCAGCTCTAATTTTAATAAACCGCTTCCCTCAAAATAGTCTTCATCCTGCTCAGCTGTTGGTTCGGATGTGTCAGTCTTTAGCGATTGGTTTTGCATGGTTTACAGAAAGTCTTTTTTAGCGCGAGTCAGGAAGAAAGAGAGAGGGCGACAATCCACTCTCATTCTTCCACCTTCCACCTTCATCCTTCATCCTTGCTTTTCCGGAAAGGTAAAGATACAGTCGCCCGCTTTCGCTCCTGTAAATGGCCCTTAGCTTACTCCCTGATGCCATCGCACACTCCACGATCGCCGTAGGGTGCGTTACCCAAGGAAACGCACCCTACTTCTTTTATAGCGCTTCCGGTTCCTGACCGGCAACCACCGGCGCTGAAGCGTTCAGCTTCAAGTCCGGGTGATCAGCTTGGATCTGATGCAAGTTCCACTCATTCTTAAACAGCAAAACTGGCCTTCCCCAGCTATCCTTCACCGTCACCGTATTGAACAAACGCCCGACTTTCGCCAGCGCTTCCCAACCGCCGGCCACCCAGCGGGCCACCGAAAAAGGCAGCAGTTCCAGCAGCGTCTCAACACCGTATTCATTCTGCATGCGGAACTGCACCACCTCAAATTGCAGCTGGCCAACTGCTGCCAAAATCGGGTCGCGCTTCGACTCATCAACTGAGTACATAATCTGCACCGCACCCTCTTCCCGCAATTCAGAAACGCCCTTGCGGAATTGCTTGAACTTGGAAGGATTCGGGTTTTTCAGATAGGCAAACAGTTCTGGCGAAAAACAGGGAATGCCTTCATACTCCAGCTTTGGCCCTGTGTAAATCGTGTCGCCAATCGCAAACACTCCCGGATTGTTCAAACCAATCACGTCCCCCGGATACGCTTCCTCAATCGATTCCCGATCTTGAGCGAATAATTTCTGCGGGCGAGACAGTCGCACGCTTTTGCCGGTGCGGGCGTGGTTCACTGTCATGTCTTTTTCAAACTTGCCGGTGCAGACGCGCACGAAAGCGATTCTGTCCCGGTGTTTCGGGTCCATATTCGCTTGCAATTTGAACACGAAACCGCTAAACTCATGGTGATTTGGAGCAATCTCACCGGCAGTGCTTCGACGCGACCCCGGTTTAAGAGCGTATTCCAAAAAAGAATCCAGGAACAGCTGCACGCCAAAATTAGTCATGGCGCTTCCGAAAAACACTGGCGTCATCATGCCCGCGTGCACCTGTTCTAAATCCAGCTCTGACCCCAATTCTTCCAACAATTCCAACTCGTCTTTGAACTGGTAGTAGAGGTCTTTTTCTAACAGTTCTTCGATGCGGGGGTCCCCCAGCTCGATAACTGTGTCCAGAGCCTCTCGCGCCCCGTGGGCGGTGCGCTCGAATAGGTGAATCTGCTTGGTGCGCCGGTCGTACACGCCTTTGAAGCGGTCGCCGGTGCCAATGGGCCAGTTGACCGCGTAGGTCGTCAGGCCCAGTTCCTTTTCAATCTCGTCCAGCAGTTCCAGCGGTTCCCGCCCGGGCCGGTCGAGTTTGTTAATAAACGTAAAGATGGGAATCGAGCGCATCCGGCAGACCTCAAACAGTTTCCGGGTTTGCGGTTCGAGCCCCTTGGCGGCGTCTTCCAGCATCACAGCGTTGTCAGCTGCAGCCAAGGTGCGATAGGTGTCTTCGCTGAAGTCCTGGTGTCCGGGGGTGTCCAGCAGGTTAATCTGATAACCCCCGTACTCAAACTGCAGTACGGTGGAGGTAATCGAGATCCCCCGCTGTTGTTCCATCGCCATCCAGTCAGAGGTGGCGTGACGCTGCGCCCTGCGTGCCTTGACGGCACCGGCTTCGTGAATGGCACCTCCGTAGAGCAGGAGTTTTTCCGTGAGGGTGGTTTTCCCGGCGTCGGGGTGTGAGATAATGGCAAAGTTGCGACGCCGGTCAACCGCTGTTTGCAATTCGGCTTGGATTTCGGTGATCATTAGGGAGCTTGATTGGAAACTCTTTACCAGATTATTATAGGAATTCCCTGCCAATGTAAATGCCAACATGCCGAACGCGACCGGTTGTACTATACCCCGGCGCGGATTCAGGGGAAGAGGGGGCAGGGCGCAACACCGATTTGAGCGCGGACAGGAGCAAGGATTTTGAAGGCAAGGATGCCAGGATTGTGGGTTGGGAAATTGACAAAATATATAGGGGAAAAAACAGGCAATATCTGTAGCACTGGTTGGGCTAAAGCCCAACTACGAACTTTTGGGCTTCAGCCCAACTACGAACCTTTTGGGCTTCAGCCCAATTATAGCAATAAACAGTAAGTTTAGGACACGCTCGATCGGAGGGAACGCCTGTCCTACGAAGAATAGGCGTAGGTACGGCTTCGCCCTAGCCTCAAAGTCTAATGTCCGCGCCCTAAATGGCTAGTGCTATACGAATCTTTTGGGCATTAGCCCAACTACGAACCTTTTGGGCATTAGCCCAACTACGAACCTTTTGGGCATTAGCCCAACTACAAACCTTTTGGGCTAAAGCCCAACTACGAACTTTTGGGCCGATCTCTCCCTCAAGGGAGAGGGGTGCCGGCTGCTTGACAGCCAGCACCGGCAGTGCTACCTTAAAGAACAAGTTTGGCAGACGACCGCTTGATTGGCGTTAACCGGCGTCGCAAAGCGGACTAGAGCTTATAACAGGCCAGACGCCTGTCCTGCCAAGTCTTGCGGTGAGCAAAAATGACTTCAGTAACGCCCGCAGGCGGAGAGTCACCTAGCACGGAGTTTCAGGCACTGAGTGGGGAATCCCCCCCCAGATCCCACCCCCCCATGAATCCTTGCTGGCAAAGTTACAATACATTCAAGACAACAGTGCGTCGTCTTCAGGCGCGTAACGAAAGCAAAGTCCTAATTAGGTGAGGGGGTTGGTTCCATGTACGACTCGGACAAACGCAAGGTCTTAGCAGGTCTCTGTCACGGATCTATCTTTTTTAGCTCTTTAGTTGTGTCTGTCTGCATACCGATTGCCATTTTGCTGGTATCCGACGATCCGGTTGTGAAAGAGAATGCCAAAGAATCCCTCAACTTCCACTTTAATGTATGGCTCTATGAGGCATTTATTGGGTTACTGCTGTTTTCAGTGATTGGCATACCGCTAGCGTGGCTGCTGCTGATTCCATTCTTTCTTTTCCACTGGGTGCTGCCCATTATTGCCATTCTTCATATTCTCGGCAATCCCGAACAGCCCTACCGCTACCCATTTATTTTCCGCATCCTGTAGGGCTGCCGGCGAGCCAAAAATTACAAGGCATTCCCTAAAATAGCTGTTAGATAAGTAGGGTGCGTTCCCCCCAAGGGGAACGCTACAAAAATTCTAAGCATTCATATCCCCCTTTCCCCCCCCCCCTAAAAAAGGAGGTATTTGAGAAGTTTATGGCTCCCATAAATATCACAAATCATTTCTATCCGCTATATATAGCGGTTTTCGTATGAGTGAGGTACTGAGAAACCCGGTAACTTTGGCGAAACCGGGTTTCTGGGGTGTACTTAATCCTACTGAAAACCGCTATAATAAAGTCTGTGCCATGTTCGAGTTCTTATGAAATTTCACCTCGGCTGCCAATTAAACTACACTATCCCTGAACCCAGCACCCTAGTGTTCAACATTCAAGTGCTCAACAACGACTTTCAAAAGATATGCCGGGAAACCCTGCTGATTGACCCTAAGCTGGATACTGACGAGTTTGGCAGTCCCTATGGTGAGGGCAGGTATTTTCGAGTGAACGCACCTGCTGGCAAGCTGCAAGTCTCCTACGAGGCGACAGTTGACATAGAACACTTCTATGCAAATCCCGAAGATATTCAAGAAGTACCCACTGCAGATTTGCCCCTAGAAATTATACCACTACTTTACCCCAGTCGCTACTGCGAGTCGGACAAGTTGCTCCAGCTGGCGCAGAGTGAATTTGGCTTCCTAAACTCAGGATATTCCAGAGTCACAGCCATCTGCAACTGGATTTATGCCAAGATAATATATCTATTTGGCAACACAGATTCCCAGACTTCTGCTTGCGAAATGGCGATAAAAAGAGCCGGAGTTTGCCGCGATTTTGCCCATTTAGGCATCGCTTTGTGCAGAGCCTTGAATATTCCGGCACGCTTTTTCTCGGGGTATGCCTGGGGGCTAAACCCGCCCGATTTTCATGCCTGCTTTGAAGCTTATCTGGGAAATCGCTGGTATTTGTTCGACCCCACCCGACTCGTGCCACAAACCGGCATCATCCGCATTGCCACGGGGCGGGATGCCGCCGATGTCTCCTTTGCCACCATTTTCGGGACGGCGCAGCTAGAGGAGATGCAGCTTTTCGTGGAGCCGGTGTGGGAAACCGGCACGGCAAAGCAGGAGAACCCCTGCTACACAACAGCCGCGATCTCCATAGACTGAGGGGGTTTGCGCCGGTCCCCCGTTAGTAGTTGGGCTTTAGCCCAAAGTTAGTAGTTGGGCTTTAGCCCAAAGTTAGTAGTTGGGCTTTAGCCCAAAGTTAGTAGTTGGGCTTTAGCCCAAAGTTAGTAGTTGGGCTTTAG
>Ga0185317_100245_pt1 | contig 17033 bp, 12 predicted proteins | sample DevilsHole_FD_128020 | JGI IMG/M metagenome (GOLD analysis project Ga0185317, IMG submission 128020) | Groundwater microbial communities from Devils Hole, Nevada to study Microbial Dark Matter (Phase II) - Devils Hole (SPADES assembly)... | ecosystem: Environmental > Aquatic > Deep subsurface >...
GATAGGGAACCCACCTGGATCGGGAAGGGTGGGATAGGGAACCCACCTGCATGGGAAGGGTGGGATAGGGAACCCACCCAAAGAGTTACACGCTGTGGTCCGCGCCCAAGATATAGCAGATTTCAGCTGAGTGAGCTACAGATATTCGATTCCCCCCTAGCCCCCCCTTAAAAAGGGGGGGAACATTCTCTTGCGCCCCCCTTTTTAAGGGGGGGAAAGGGGGGATCTAACTGTACTCCACTCAAGTGAAAAGTGCTCTATGTATAGCAGCAGTCATATTGCGCGCGGACATTAATGGTATGGCGCATGGCGCATGGCGCATGGGGCATCAGACTACGAGCTTTTGCGTGATGCCCTTTTGCGTTCTGGCCCATGTCCTAATCTAACTGCCAACTGATATATGTCTAAACGGTGTGCGGGGGGGCGGAGGCTTGAGGGGGTTTGAGATCGGGGAAAAAGTTGAAATCATCCTTAAACTGTGCAATCCCGCTAAAATTCTGTTAAAAATCGCAGAAAAAATGCAATCTATGGCCAAATCTAGGCCCGCAGTCTCCCCAAACCAACCCCAAACAGCTTTGAGCTTCGCGCCGGCAAAGGAAACAGAATTAGCCCGTCTCATGGATGTAAAAGAGGATAAACAAAACGGATCTATGAGCGTAGTGTCATTGAGCCAAGCCGCCACACCGGCGGTGGTAGGGGAGGAAGGCAGTCAGCGACAGCACAGCGGTGTTGGGCAACCGAATGAATTATTGTCTCTAAACGGACACCAGCCTGAAGTTGTCCCAGCAGATGCTGCTTTAACGGCGCTGCTTGAGGATGCCAGCGAGTTGGAGAAGTCAATCGCACAGCTGCAACAGCAGAAGCGGGAGGCTCTCAAACGGCGGGTGAAAGAGGGGATGCAACATCTGGAGGAGCAGGCGGAGCGCATCAATGCCCTGGCAGAACAGTTAGAGGAAGAAATTCTTAAATTTCAGGAAATGGCTGAGCGGGTTAAGGTCGATTTATGCGCCAAAAACACCGCAGATAGCCAATTAATGTCCTATCCTGCATTAAAGCGGCACATAGCGAAACCGGATCCTATATGCGAAGTGAGCGATTGTGCTGTTCCCACTGTGGTGAGATGCGGGTTTAAGTTTGTGCTGGCGTCGAGAAAGGTGGAAAAGCTCGGTGTTACAGAAGAGGATGCCGCACAGCGGGCGGCAAAAGCGCAGCAGCGGCGAGAAGCTTTTGAGCGCTGGTTAGAAAGCCGGCGTCAGCGGATTGTTGACGGATTTTCGGGGTTGTGATAGAGTTAGAAGTTTTTTCCGGTTCGCGAATCAATAACACAAATCAGATCCCCCCCTGCCCCCTTTCGGGGGTGGGGGGGGGATATAGATTTTCTTTATAAATGAGCGCTTAGGTGGAGTGTATAACGTGCTACATCTGTGCGGCGCACCCCGTTAATATTGAGTGCGATCCATTGCCCCTAATACTCGCTAATTTATAAAGGAAATGTTAAATGCGCTGGCATTGCGGCGGGAATGGGGCATTATCTCATTGGGTATTGGGCAAAAGGGCATCATCGCATCCAACTCTGAAGCGCTATGCCCTATGCGCGTGAGCCTCATGCCCGATGCCATTAATTTCCTGGCCCAAGTAGCCACTGCTACAAAGGGCGAGTTTTTTAGGTGAGCTTTATGGATTAGCTCTCAAAGCCCGCTTTTTTCAGGGGATTTGGGGGTATTGATCGCGGTGCATAACCCGGGTTTATGTATTCAGATACTCATAATAAAAACTTATGTATTTTTTTTTTCAATAAAGAATGCAAATCAACCTGGCGTGTAAATAGAGGTTCATTTGTGGCATGATGTTTACAGACAAGAAAAGACAAGCAATCGGCTGCGCAGGGCGAGTGCGGGGCATGGGCCACAAAATATGATTGTTTGCCCCCGGCATCTTCATCCCCGTAAGCCTCTGATCTGACCCCACCTCTTGAATTGATTCGCTCACGATTTATCAGGAGTGCTTAATGACTCAAAATCCCTCAGTAAACGTGAATGTTTCGGAAAAAGAACCAATCGCTATTATAGGTATAGGCTGCCGCTTTCCAGGCGGTGCCAACAGCCCCGAAGCCTTCTGGAAACTGCTGCGAGATGGCGTGGATGCCATCACCTAGGAGCCCCCGCTCAGTGGAACGTGGATGCTTTATCTGACCGTTAATTGATCAATAGCAAAGGATACAACCTATTATGACTACCACAGCTGCACCATCTAATCTCCTAACTTTGCCCAACACCCGAATGGATATTGTTGACGATCCATCGAAAGTTCCACCTAACCGCTTTATTCTGTTTGGTGATGAGTGGCTCGTACTACAAACCTACGTCCAACAGGGGCTTTTGCTTCCCATTAATCAAGGTGACTGGAACACAAAGTACGGTAGCTTCAGTGACCAGAAGTTGGTAACTGACACCCTTGAGGCCATGAAGAGGGTGCATGACCTCTCAGCGGTGTTCGGTAATCCTTCTGAGTTAAAGAAGAAGATCAGTACCAATCCCAGCTATATGTTCACCCCTGAGCCACCTACAGAGATATATGCCCACATTATATGGCTAGCTATTCAGATTCAGAACGCAGCGAGTACCTACAACTATACCCTGGCTAATCTTCAGCCTCTGTTGGCTGTTGGCACTAAGCAAGAGAAAGCTGAAAACCTCAAGATGATCTTGGTCGGTCCTGGTGGTCTTGTTTCAACCGCAGAGGATATGCAGAAAAAAACCGCTGCTCTGCTCAAGAAATTGGCGGATTTTGACGGGAAGATTTCCGCAGCGAACGAACAGATACAGAAATACTCAGGTCAGTCTTCGGAAATTCTGAAAAAGGCTAACCAGTTAGTTGGAAAACTAGGCGAAGATATTAAACGCCTTAACGTAGAAGCGGATGTGGCATATCAAAAATGGCGTGACTATACGATCGCCGCTTGTGTAACCGGGGTTGTAGTGGGAATCTTTGGTAATATTCTTTTTCCAGGTTTAGCTGCACTTGTTGGTGGCGGTGTGGCAATAGGGTTAGGGATTGCAGCTGCCAATGAGCGAGCAACTTACGAAGCACTTCGTAGTGAAATTGCTAAACAGGAAGAGGAGAAGAAAAAGAAGACCAATTTGATAGCCGATCTCAGTGGATTCAACACTAATATTGGACAGATTTCTCCGGCACTGGTGAAGTTCAAGACAAGTCTTGATATCATCCAGGGAGTTTGGCTTGATATTGGGGGAAGCCTGTCTTATATTGCTACCAACTATGGCGTAGATGAACTGAGCAACTATGCTTGGAACAGGCAATGAAGATTGGTGATGCCACGGCGAAATGGCAGTCAATCGCAACAACAACACAACAGTTCACGCAGAACTCCTTAATCAGCTACTCCATTAAAAAATGGGGCGATCCCCTACCTGCTGCCGCTTAATCCCTGGGCTGATAGGGCAAAGATTTCAAAATGTTTCAGGCACAGGCGTCTCGCCTGTGCTACAAAAAATGAATAAATTGCCAAATCGGGATACTCCCGGACACAGGATACACCACCTCTAGGGGCTCTTTTCAAGGGTAATTTAGGGGTAACGAAAAGGTCTAGCTTATAACTATAAACTTAGGTTATCTAGGTTAACAACAAAAAATATTTGCTAGGTATCTATGAACATTGATTGGAACACTCTCAACAATAAAACAAAGGAGTTCCGCACTCTCAAAGTTATCCGCGATCCGTCTAACACAATTGTAGACGTGGTTTTTTCTGGTCTTGAGGTCAAACTCTCTGAACTGGTTAAATTCTTCCCATTTGTAGGGGGGGCAACCCTCACTATCTACGCCGATACTGTGATCGTGGATGCCCCTTCGTTCGATGCTCGTGGTACTGTCGTCATGGCACGCAGTATTGATATGTCAATGCTTGTAGGATCTCCTGTACCCGTTCGCGTGCCTGAAAAAGGTAGAACAGCGGTTGCCGAGTTTCTAGTCAAGGAGACAATTGGTGGAAACTTACAGTTGACAACATCTAATGCGCAGCCTGGAAAACCTGCTTTTACTGTACCTATTGGTGAGAAACCACTGCAAGCTGTCTATTACTTTGTTAATTCCGATGGGAGCTCTACTCAACAAGTTCAAACCGATGTTTCAGCTCTTCAAGACCTGATTAGTCTGGTTTGGGCATTGAACAGCCTCAAGGCAAGTTTCACCGCAGCATCTTGGCTGATGAATTCTAATCAGTCCAGTGATCGCAGCACAGCCAAGTCTATGCTTAGTTGGGTCGTTGCTTGTATTCGGACAATGGGAGGGGGCGGTGCCACCATTCCCAGCGACTATGCCGAGCTATACAGTCAGGCTGCAGCACTGCTGGTGACTCTCAACGTTGCACAGGGAGCCTACTATGTGCCGATCCTGTCATCCTCATTCTACAAGACGCAAATCAATCTCTTGTTGGGAGCGTTGCAGAGTTACGAGAACAACCTCAATACATTAAACGTTCAGACAGATATTCAGGCAGCCATTCAGAAAGTCAGTGGAACACTGCAAGGCGTGGCTCAGGATGAGGCCAATCCGCAACATATCCAGCTTAATAACATCCAGGAGAATCTAGATACACTGAGCAAGGATATCAGGAATCTCGCGCACCAGTACGATCTACAGTCTATCGATGCCAACACTTGCTTTGCTCTGATGCAAAATGCGATCGCTCAACAGAAAATCAAGCAATTCTTGGAGGCTGGGTTGAAACTGGGATTGGATGCTGTCAACATTGGTTTCAGTGTTGCTAAAGCAGCAGCTACAGAAAATCCTTTGGAGTTGGCAGAGGCATTTCAAGGTTTCGTCGAAGGAGTCCAACACGCCTATGAAGGAATCGAGGCAATCTCCTCAGATAACCCAAGCAATAGAACCCTGCTCGATCAGGCTCAACTGCTGATGCAGATGCAGAAGCAGTTGATGACATCTTTCTATACCGGGGCTGTGCTTTGGGCTGAAGCACAGAAGGAGCAGAGTGGCACTGAGTTGCCAGAGTCTCTGGCCTCCGTTAGTATCGACCCCAACTTAGCTTGGGAAAACTATATGATTCAGGCTGAGGCTGAACTCACCACCATCAAGGAAACAATTGGTTCGGGAACCGGAGCAGAACCTGCTCAAGAGGCCGCGAACAAGTACTTAGCCAGCTTAAAAATCCTAGCTCAGTACGGCAAAGCTTTGGATGCAAAGGTCGTGGCCTACTCTTCACTGTTGGCTGAAGCAACGGTAGTTAAGGCTGAGATTCGGGCTTCTCAAAACATCGAGAAACGTTGGCAAGAACTGGAGAGAAATGCCAAATCCAATGAGGATAAACTGGCAGCTTTGAAAGGTATGATCCAGACCCGTACCGATGCTATCAAGCGATCGATATACCTGGCATGGACTCATTATCGTAATTCCTACTTCTATCTGTATTTCCAGGAACCTCCCATAACGATTAATCTGGAAATGAACGCCGCAACTCTGAAGGAGAAGTTTGCGACATTATCCCAGTGGATCGCCCAGTTGCTTGGGGATGTACCTGATAATCAGATAGTCCGTTTGCCTAACGAAAACGTTGAGATATCTTTCCAATTCACAATTGTCAAACAGGGCAATCTGTCTGTGGGTAGCAAGGATATAGCACTCTTGACACCAGCAAACGGCAATCAGCCGGCTACATTGACTTGGGGTATTCCCATTGGTAATACTCAACTACAGGGTGTGCTTCCTAATAAGGGAAACGTAGCAATCTGGATCAAAGAAGCCAGGTTTTTCATAGATGGAATCAAATCCAACAGCAACGGCAACGTACTCCTAAATGTTTTGACATCGGGAACCTATCAGAATGGGTATGGTCCTGGCAAAGCTTATAGCTTTGTTACCAAGGGACTTGAAGGCGAGTATGCTTATCGCGTCCAGGGGGAAAATGTTTACGATCCGTGGGAAATCAATACAGAAGTCTATGCAACGCCCACACCTTATACCCAGTGGACAATAACCTTTGATCCTGATGGTGGCGATCCTAGCCTTGCTACCCGGTTGCGGATGGTTCTTAAGGTAGCCTACCGTAGCAAGAAGTGAGCGAAGTAAGTGTGAATTGTATGCTTCATCAAAATTAGCGTAGAGAACAACATGGCAAGTAGCAGATCAAAGCAGCACGACATTCCAGTTAATCACCGAGGACTTGTCGAAAAATCTGTTGAATCTTCAGGTCTGGTTAAAACAGGTTGTTCAGTTACCAGAAAACGAAGAAGCTTTCAAAGCTCGCTATGGTAGCTTTCAGGACGAGCAAGGTGTCCAAAATTTTGTTTCGGCCCTAGCAAACGCGCGTCAGATCGCAGAAAGTTTTGGGAATCCAACCACCTTGAAACAGCAAATAGCTAGCGATCCCAACTCGCTGATGGGTAGCAATCCGCCAAAACTTGTCTATGGACACCTTGTTTGGCTCTTCATCCAAATAGAGAATGCAGCGAGTACCTTCGAGATCACACTAGGTTCACTCCAACAGCTTCTGGAACCGTCGAACACGGATCAGAAAACCCGCGCCGAGCATCTAAAGAATATACTTAATGGATCAGGGGGTCTGGTTTCGACGGCAAACAACAGCAAAAGCAAAACCGAGATCCTGATGTCTCAGATTTCCCCCTTTGAGTCACAACTCTCTCAGGCTATACAGACTTTCAACGAGACCCAACTTGTTAACCAAGCTAACCAAAGTATTGGTTTACTCGGGAGTAAAATCGACCAACTAAAGAAGCAAGCTGCCGAAGCCTATAAGCAGTGGACAGGTCAGACCATGCCAGAATCAGTATGGAGTGAACCGATCAAAAGCATTGGTGACAAGGAACAAAGGGGTTTGACAATGCCTTGGGATCAAAAGAAGGAAAATGCACGGAAAAAGTATGAGCAGTTGAGACAAGAGATCGATGCAGCCCAGGCTGAGTTACAGCAAAAATCAATTTTCACCAACGACCTCAAGGACTTCTTTATCAACGGCAACCGAGTAGTCGCGGCTGTGCTAGGTATCAATAACAACATCAAAAATATCGGCAAGGTCTTCGGTGATACTTCTGACCGACTGACGGATGTTTGTAACCTATCCAGCGAGGAGCAGTTAAGTAACTACCTGTGGGTAGCCCGCACCTTGGAAATCCCAAAAGCACTTGAAGTTTGGAAAGGGATAAAGGACGCTGCTCAGAATTTTGTGCAAAACTCCTTGGTTAGCTAAAAGCTAATATAGCGGTTTAAAAATTAGTGTGCTACGGATAAAATCGGTAGGGGCGGGACGCGCCCCTACGAAAACGGGTTTAGTGGCCATAGTACATCAATCTGAGAACGGCTACAAATGAAATGGAATTACCACTTAATCAACACTCCAAACAACAAAACAATGCTGAAAATTTTGAGGGTAAACCGGATTATTTCGATAATGGCTGCACTAGGAATTGTTTTGGGAACTCTGTTCCTGTTTCCTCGGGCATCTTTGGCGCAATCAAATCAGGAAGAGTATGATTTTAGTTCTGCCAAAAATGCGGTCGCTACTTTAAGTCAATTTCCCCAAGAAATAAATAGAGCTATCGCCGAAGTATCTCAGACATCTCTCGGCCCTTGGAAGCTGGATGTAACCTGTTGTTCCAGCTATTTCATCTTCTGTACAAGTGAGCGTAATTTCCAGATTAACGTTAATTATTCAGGTCCGCGCAGTAACCTAGAAAATGTGATTCGACAAGCTGAACAGCACAGTCGGGAGTTCTCCAACAGCTTTAGTCCAATAGGCGACTGGTTCAAGATTATCCTTCCCCAGTTTAGTTCGCAGTTCAATGCTGCGTCCGCTAGAATTATAGCTATTCAAACTGAGATTAGACAAGGCAATGGTCCCACACCTGAACAACGGGCTGAAGTTACTGGGTTACTCAATCAGCTATCAAGCAGTCTCCAAGACCAGTCAAAGGAGTTGAAGGTGGGAATGAGTTCACTAGCAACTTTTCTACAAAAACAGAATGATTACCAGCGAATTATCACAGATGTCAATAACGGATTGAATCCATCCATCCAAGGAACACTGAGCAAGATGCAGGATTTTGTTAATCAACAGCCATGTCGAGGTGATGCTGACGCTCAGTTAACCAATATTCAGCAGCAATTCACCAACTCGGTGCAAAAGATTAACAATACTCTCATCACTTTGAATACCCGCTCTCAGGAAATGGACAAATCAATATCTATTCTTCTTGGGACAATCACGAATTTTATCACTAAATATCAACTGATAGCTAACCAGTTGAATTCAACAGAAAACGCTCAATTAGGTAGTGTTATCCAAAGTCTTCATCTCACTATTGCCAAGCAAGCCTGGGAAGACTTGGCAAAATACACAGCCGAACAGTTCATGAGTTAGGTTCCCTAGTCGATTTAGCTAGAATCGCAATTCATCCCACGTCTCAATCCGAAGGATGAGCGTGGGATGAATTGCGGGGCGACTCCGTACCTACGTCGCCCAATCAGAGATTGGTTAACCCGTCAATAAAGTCTTCTATTGTCTGAGTCATCGTTATTGGGCATTGGGGGAGTTTTGGCGGCGATTGGCACACCGGCAAATCCTCCCAAACCCCGTGGAAAGTCTTCCGGATGGCCATAAGGGAAGAGTCGTCAACAACGTGAAAAGCGCGGCGCTCCCACTCCCACCGGCACCCCGCACCCCACGTCTACACAACCGCTCCAACTCTCTCCTTAGAAACCGCAGCAGAGTGCAGCACGGGAATCTCAATGCAGAACTCCGTACCCAACCCCGGTTGGGAAACGCACTGGAAATTGCCGCCGTGTTTCTCCACCACAATCTGCCGGCTGATAGACAGCCCCATACCGGTGCCCTTACCGACAGGCTTTGTCGTGAAGAAAGCATCAAAAATCCGCGCCCGCACGGCTTCTGGCATCCCCGGACCGTTGTCAGCAATCACGATCCGAACAGATTGGCAATTGGGCGCTGAGGATTGCCCACTCGGCACGAGTAATTGTTCTTCTCCCCCATGCCCCATGCCCAGCCAAGCAGCTGCTCCCACTTCAGTGCGAATGCGAATAATAGGGCGCTGGGAATTTCGCACAGGAGATTGTTTTTCTTCCCCACGCTCCTCGCCCTGTGCCCTTTGCCCCATTTCCAGCGCATCAATCGCATTGCTCAGCACATTCATAAACACCTGATTCAGCAAACCGGCATAACATTCCACCGGCGGCAATTTCCCATACTCCTTAATCACCTGAATCGCCGGACGCTCTGGCTTCCCCTTCAGCCGGTGCTGCAAAATCATCAGGGTGCTGTCAATCCCCTCATGGATATCCACCGCCTTCTTCTCCGACTGGTCGATGCGTGAAAAATTGCGCAAAGACAGAACAATCTGGCGGATGCGGTCAGCCCCAACCTGCATCGAATACAGCATCTTAGGCAAATCCTCAACAATAAAATCCAGCTCAATCTCCTCAATCCGCTCCACAATCTCAGCGTCCGGCTTGGGATATCTCCGCTCATATAGATCCAGCAATTCCAGCAAATCGGTGGCGTATTGGTGGACGTGAATCAGATTGCCGGTGATAAAATTAACCGGGTTATTAATCTCGTGCGCCACACCGGCTACCAGCTCACCCAGGGCTGACATCTTCTCGCTCTGAATCAGCTGGGTTTGCATCTGCTGCATTTCCGTCAGCGCCTGCGCTAGCTGTTGCGCTTGCGCCCTCGCCGTCACAGCGGCTTCTTTGCTCTGTTCGTAGAGCTCCGCTTGCTGAATCCCAATCGCAGCTTGCGCAGCCAGCTGCTGCAGGAACTCAATCTCAGCTGTTTTCCAGACTCGCGGCGACCGGCATTCGTGAGCGATCAGCAACCCCCACAGCTGAGACTCTATCCGCACCGGCACACTCAGGTTGGCTTGAATCTCAAGACTCTGCAAAAATTCCCGGTGACAGTCACTAATATCCTCTGATGCCACATTATTAATCGCCCGCATCCTTCCAAAATCGTACAGATCGAAATACTGTTCCGGAAAGCACTGACCCTCAGATTTCACCCCCAAAACTGAGCGCCAGTTGCCCCTGACTTCTTCAACCGTCACCTCCCCGGAGCCATCTGCAGCTATCTGGTAAATCACCACCCGGTCTGCATTCAGCAAGGCGCGGACTTCTCGCACAATAGTTTGCAGGATCGTTTTTAAATCCAGCGTGCTGCGGATTTGGTCGGTGATTTGCTTCACCGCCCTAGTAAACTCTAAAGACTGTTGCAGCTGGGCGGTGCGCTCCTGAACTTGACGCTCCAAATTAGCATTGAGCGCTTGCACTTCTTGGTAGAGCAGGTACTGCTGAATCGCCATCGAGAACTGGTGGCCAATAGCTTGAGCCAGCTCCATCTCCTCACCAACCCACTCGCGGCACTGCCCTTTTTTTAGCTCTCGCCACCCTTGAAAGGATTGCCTGGGCAGCTGCTGTTTCCCACTGGTGTCAAATTCTCCCGCCCACAAGGTTTCCGTTTCTATTTCAGAGCGAAACACGCTCAGACAGCCGAGAAACTGCTGGCGGTAGTGCAGGGGCACCGCCAGCAGCCCCCGAATCCGAGTCGCCTGGAATGCCGGTGCCAGCAAGAGAAACTGCGCTTCCTTATATATATCTGTAATTGCCCCGATGTCGCCGCTTCCCGGCGGGGGGGTTTCTGGGCGAGCCGGCGGAAAACCGCTTCCCAGCCACTGTTGCCACAGGGGGTGTTCTTCTAGCTCCCCCTCTCCCCAGGTTGCGGGCCCAACCCCACAGGTGACTAACTCGCAGTTGGGGTGCGCCATTGCGCCACGCCAGATGTACAGTCTGCCACCGGCTCCTTGAAAGGCGGCGACGGTTGCTTCCAAAGCCGCTTGCAGTTGAATGGTTGGCTGGGCGTGCAGCAGGGTGGCGATGCGGTTAATCGTGGCCTCTCGAGCTTGCTGGGCGCGGGCCTCGGTGAGCATCTTCGAGTGCGCGATTGCCACCGACACCTGATCGGCTACTTGCTGCAGCAGCTGCAAATCTTCATCCACAATGAATTGGGCTTCTGAGTGGTGCGACACCAACAGCCCCCACAGCTGGTTTTGGTGCAGTACCGGCACCACCACCGAAGACTTGACACCCATTGCCTTCAGATACGCCCCGTGGCAGGGATCTACTGGGCGGTAGCGGATATCTCCAGCCGGTAAGGGGTTTCCTGTCTGGGCGTCGCGCAGGGGACTCAGACCGATCTGCTGCGAGTTCATATCCACTATCGTGCGGGCCCGCGCTCTGGCATACAGCTCGCGGGCCGGCAGCGGAATGTCATCGGCTGGGAAATGAAGCCCTAACATAGAGGGGAGTCGATGGCTATTCACCGACTCAGCAATCACTTCTCCACTGCCATCCGCCTCAAACCGGTAGACCATCACCCGATCCGTGTTTAAGAACGAGCGCACCTCCCCCACCGTCACTGCCAAAATCTCCTGCAACTCCAGAAACTGGCGTATGCGGTTGGTCATGCGGTGCAGCAACACGCCCTGGTTCAGTATCTGCCGCAGGGGCTGTGAATTACCTTCCTGATTCATTCCCTTTTTCCACAAATCTTAAATTATTCTGTAATTAGCCTGTAATGTTATTTTAAAAGCAGACAGGGCATCCGGAAAAATCATCACTTTGGCTAATACCAGCTGACACCCCAATCAGCAACACCGGCCCTTTTATTAATATAAGTTCACGAAACCCTCCCCGAACACGCGCCTGCCTCGCCTGGGAGGGTGGTGGGGGAAGAGGGCGGCTCGCCAGCGCCGTGAGAATGGTTTGCGAATTTGATGGCTGCCGGCGGGCGCTTGGCTATTGCCGGCCTACTCCTGTGCCAGACGCTGCCGAATCTCTTCGCGCACACTCATAAGAATCCGACCGAGATGGTTTTGGCCCGTTTTATCAGCCCCGCAGCCCCAGTAATAATCCGTAGCGGAATTTTCCACGATCGCCTCAGAGCCTGTGGCCAGCAGCGTGGCCTGAATGTCTTTGTGAGTGAGAAATTTGATTAACACCGCCTCTCGCATGATATAATATTTCGCCTCCTGCCAGTCCGGGCGCAGCGTCCGCTTCGGGTCACGCCCCAGCGCCGCCGCCAGCACCGGCGTCGGGGCGGCATAAATCAGAGGGATAACCCCTTCCTCCGAGGTGCCGGCAAATTTTTGCGCCTGATAGTAGTGCTCCACCGTTGGCCAGTCTTTCCCCAGCAGGTGAATCCCGTGGGGAGAGAAGTTGGAAAAGCAGCCGTAGGGATCATCCACCTTGTAAAAGTACACCGCCATCTAAAATCCGTTAAATTACTTTATATTAACCCGCAATTTTTAACTGAACCCTACCCGCTTGTGGATCTTACCACTTTTCCTGCAGTTTAAAATCTAAAATCTAAAATCTACAATCAACATGTCTGCGGGAGCCTTTGAGAAAAGCAACTTTGGCTGGCAGCTGCAACAGCTGCAGCAACAGGCGGGAGAGTGGCTGGAACTGCAATTCTCCCAATTTAACCTGCCCGAGGTATCATGGCCATCCCTGCCTGCCGACTGGAGCTGGCTACCGCCGGTATCGTGGGCGCTATTCTGGATAACCCTCGGCTTGCTCCTCAGTTGGCTGGCTTTGCGGCTGTTGCGGCTGTGGCCCGAAATTTGCAGCGCTTTCCCCTCCCTGCTGGGGAATTCAGCTGTGGCAAAAGCAACTCCCCTTGAGGGCCAATTAACACCGGCAGCTTGGCAGCAGCGAGCCAGTGAATTTCAGCGCCAAGGCAACTACCGGGAAGCCTGCCGCGCACTGTACATGGCCATGTTGCAGCGATTGCACGACACCGGCACCGCCGTCAACCAACCCAGCCGCACCGATGGGGAATACCGGCAGTTGATCGGGCCGATCCGTGCCGGTGAACCTTATGAAATTCTCCTCCTCACCCACGAGCGGCTGTGCTTTGGCACATCCGAACCGACACCGGAAGATTTCCGCCGCTGCCAGCAAGCCTACCGGCAGATTTCCCAGGAGGCCAAGCTAAAATAAATTCCGTTTCTACAATTCACGCACAAACCGAATATTATTACAAAGTAATCAAGCGTAACTTGTATGAGTATTTCCAAACGCCGATTGTGGCAGGTAGGGGGAATAGCCATTGCCGCGATCGTGTTGCTAACCTTGTGGGTTGCGCCCAGCAAGAACATACAGAGTCAGGGTTCCACCTACAGCCGCTCTCCCGACGGCTATGGCGCATGGTACACTTACATGCAGGAGCGAGGCGTGCCGGTGCAGCGCTGGCAGCAACCTTTTGAGGATTTGCCAGGACTTAGCAGCCATAACTCTGATTCCGAGAGCAAAAAGCCGATCACCCTGTTGCGAGTCAACAGCCAGTTGCGTCGGAAATGGACTGACTCCCAAGAAGAAGACTGGGTAAAAAAAGGCAACACCCTAGTAATATTGGGAGCTTGGCAGCCGGTGAGTGCGGCTGAGTTCAGCACTGTGCTCAATTCCCCCGCAGGCGACGTTAAGATTGAAACCCGACGCCGACTAAAAGAAAGCCCATTGAGCCAACCGGCAAAAATCACTCTCCTGGGCGATTCCTTCGGCGCTGCAGTTTGGCAGGAAAAAATCGGCAATGGGCGGGTAATTTTGGCCACCACGCCCCATTTAGCCGCCAACGCCTATCAGGACGAACCTGGAAACTATGAATTTCTGGCACAGCTGGTGACTGAAAATAACAACAAAGTCTGGATGGATGAATATATCCACGGCTACAAGAACCGGCAAGATAGCAATGGCAAAGAAACCCCTGGCAGCTGGATAGAATATTTGGCAAAAACCCCCTTGCTGGCAGCCTTTTTGCAGGCAGGCGTCTTGCTTTTAGCCGCACTCTGGGCGGGAAACCGGCGCTTCGGGCAGCCTCAACCCCTAGAAGTGCCGGTGGAGGACAACAGCTTGGCCTATATTCAAGCCCTTGCCGGCGTCTTGGAAAAAGCGGAAAGCCGGGAATTTGTTCTCGAAGTTGTCGGTAAAGAAGAACAGCTGCAGCTGCAAAAAGCCTTGGGACTCGGGCCGGTACTGCTGGAACCGCAGGCGCTGGCCGATGCCTGGGCCAGGGAAACGGGACGACCGGCAGCTCAATTGCTAGAATTGCTGCAACTGCAGTCGCACAAGCGGCGAATCAGTGAGCGAGATTTGCTAACCTGGTTGAGTAAATGGCAATTGGTGATTAGCCGGGATTAGGGGATTTGGGGATTAAGAGTTTTTTATCCCCTAATCCCCTAATCCCGGCTTCTATTCCCGATTTTCCAGACAACTGATACATAATAACTAATTAATGAGCGAAACTAACGCTGTATTTACGAAACTTAGCCAAGCCCTCAACGAGATTGTTGTCGGGCAATCGGCGCTGGTGCAGCAGCTGCTTGTGGCGCTGCTTGCCGGCGGACACGTGATTTTGGAGGGCGTACCGGGCACCGGCAAGACGCTTTTGGCGCAGGTGCTGGCGCGACTGGTGCGAGCGGAGTTCCGGCGAATTCAGCTGACGCCGGATATAATGCCTTCGGATATTTTGGGGACAAATATTTTTGATCTGAACGCCCGCAGCTTCACCCTGAAAAAGGGGCCGGTGTTCACCGAAATATTGCTGGCGGATGAGATTAACCGGACGCCGCCTAAAACCCAGGCGGCGCTGCTGGAGGCGATGCAGGAGCAGCAGGTAACATTGGATGGGGAAAGTTTGGCTTTGCCGGAGCTGTTTTGGGTGATGGCGACGCAAAACTCTCTGGAGTTTGAGGGGACTTATCCGCTGCCGGAGGCGCAGCTGGACAGGTTTTTGTTTAAGCTGATTGTGGGCTATCCGGAGGCGGCGGCGGAAAAGAAAATGTTGTTGAACAGTCAGGCGAATTTGTCATCGCGCCGGCTGGATTTGGAGAAGCTGAAGCCGCTGGCAACAGTTGATCTGGTTTTGGCTGCGCGTCAGGAGGTGAGGGGGGTAATAGTTGCAGAAAATGTGGTGGATTATATGTTAGCATTGGTGCAGCGTTCGCGCAAGCATCCGGATTTGGCGCTGGGGGCGTCTCCCCGTTGTGCAGTTGCTTGGCTGCTTTCGAGTAAGGCGCATGCGTGGCTGAATCGGCGCGATTTTGTGACGCCGGATGATATCAAAGCTGTGGCTGCGCCGCTGCTGCGCCACCGGCTGATTCTCAGACCTGAGGCGCAGCTGGATGGGTTGCAGGTTGATGCGGTGATTGCTTCCCTATTGAGTCAGGTGCCGGTGCCGAGATAGTGATATCATGTCCTTGAACTACTTCAGCCCCCTCTTTCCCCTCACCCCCCAGCCCCCTCTCCCACAAGGGGAGAGGGGGAGTAAGAGGCGTCTAAGGCGTCCTTGGCGGTTAATTATTCCCCCCCTATAAATTTGCCAACAGTCTTAATCCAATGATCCCCTCCCAACGAGTCTATTTCCTATTACTGCTGGGCATAACCATCGCACCGGCACTCGCCATTTTCTTTAACTTGCCGGCAAGCATCACCGGCACCCTCCTCTACGACACCGGCATCCTCTTCCTGATGCTTGTCGATGCAATCCGGGTGCGCACTCATCGCATACAAGTAAGGCGCGGCACCCTGGGACGCCTTTCCATCGGGCGGGAAAATCCGGTTGTTTTGTTGGTGCAAACCGGAAAGCGCCGAGCCCAAATTCAAATCCGCGACAGCTACCCGGTAGAGTTTGAAGTCTCCGCACCGGCACTTGACGCCGCCCTGCAACCGGACACAGCGCAGGAACTCACCTATACAGTGCAGCCGAAAAATCGGGGCGAGTACCAGTGGGGCGACATTCATGTCAGGCAGCTTGGCCCTTGGGGGCTGGCTTGGCACGACTGGAAAATCCCAGCAGTTCAAAAAGTAGCTGTTTATCCGGATTTGATAGCATTGCGGGCGCTGGCGATTCGCCTGACGCTGCTATCAACCGGCAATATGTCCCAATCGCGGCGGTTCGGTATGGGAACTGAATTTGCGGAGTTGAGGGAGTACAGTGCCGGTGACGATTTCCGCTTAATAGACTGGAAAGCGACATCGCGGCGGTTGGGGACGTTTGGGAAAATACCGCTGCAGGTGCGAGTGCTCGAACCCGAACAGGAACAAACGCTAATGATTTTACTGGATCGGGGGCGTTTGATGACGGCGCGGTTGCGGGGATTGAAGCGATTTGACTGGGGGTTGAATGCAACTTTGGCACTCGCTTTAGCAGGGTTGAACCGGGGAGATCGCGTGGGAGTTGGGGTGTTTGATCGCGAAATTACCGCCTGGATTCCGCCAGAAAGGGGTCAGCAGCATCTGAACCGGATTATTGAGCGACTGACGCCAATTCAGCCGGTGTTATTAGAGCCAGATTATATGGGTGCGGTAACAGCGCTAGTGAAGCAGCAAACTCGCCGGTCGCTAGTTGTATTGATTACGGATATTGTTGACAGCACCGCCTCCTCGGAACTCCTCGCCGCCTTGGGACGAATTACGCCGCGCTATTTGCCATTTTGCGTCACTCTCCGCGACCCGCAAGTTGACAATCTCGCTCACACTTCTATCGATGTTTTTAATGGGAAAAAGGGAGAGATATCAGCGGCGTACAATCGCGCTGTGGCGTTAGATTTACTTTCACAGCGCCAGGTTGCGTTCGCTCAGCTGAAGCAAAAAGGCGTGCTGGTGCTAGACGCGCCGGTGGATCGAATTAGCAGCCAACTTGTGGACAGGTATCTGCAGCTGAAAGCGCGGAATCAGCTGTAGCGTTTCCCGCATCAATACCCTCGGGAGCATCCCATTTTTGTAATCCCCCTCACCCCCAACCCCTCTCCCACAAGGGCGAAGGGTGCGGGGGGTGAGGGCCCCCTCTCCCTTCATGGGAGAGGGGGGGAACGGGGGGTGAGGGTGACAGTCTTTGCAAAAACAGGATGCTCCCATCCCCTCCCACATTTGAGAAAAGGGCAAACGATGACCTGCTTTGGCTTCCT
>Ga0185317_100246_pt1 | contig 16989 bp, 17 predicted proteins | sample DevilsHole_FD_128020 | JGI IMG/M metagenome (GOLD analysis project Ga0185317, IMG submission 128020) | Groundwater microbial communities from Devils Hole, Nevada to study Microbial Dark Matter (Phase II) - Devils Hole (SPADES assembly)... | ecosystem: Environmental > Aquatic > Deep subsurface >...
GAGGTGGCCCTCTGCCCCTCTGCCCCCGCAGGCAAGGGATCTCCTGTGGGATGCGCCTGTCCGATCACTGGGACGATCCCTCCCCAGTCGTCGCGGGATGCCGGTGCTATCAGCGCTAACCGACAGGCAACTCTTCCCATGCCCGACGCCCCACTCTACAACCTGTCCTGCCAGAGACACTGCTGCTATGGCGTCATTTTTTGGTAGCGTAAGACTCAAGGCTGATTCTGGAGTATCCTGAGTCAGGCGGAATCTTTGCTGTCCAGTCCATCGCTCGTGTTGGGAGAAAAGAAAATGACTATCATATTTCAACTTGCGCTCACCGCTCTCGTCCTGCTGTCCTTCGTGATGGTGATTGGCGTCCCCGTCGCCTATGCCACACCCCAGAACTGGGAGCAGTCCAAACCCCTGCTGTTTATCGGTTCCGGCGTCTGGTTCGCTCTCGTCATTCTCGTGGGCATCTTGAACTACTTGGTGGTCTAGGCTCTGTCATTGGTCATTTGTCATTGGCTGATCGCTAATGGCCAATGGCTAATGGCTGATCTTCCTTTCTCCCCCCCATGAGTTACAAGTTGGAAATTACCAATAACCAATAGAAGTATCAGATGGCAGTTTTCGAGGGAACGTTCACTCAAACCGGCTCGTTGCGGATGGCAATCGTCATCGGTCGGTTCAACGACCTGATCACCAATAAGCTTCTGGAAGGGTGTCAAGATTGCCTGAAGCGCCACGGCGTCAACACCGACCCCCACGGGACGCAGGTGGATTACGCTTGGGTGCCCGGAAGTTTTGAAGTCGCCCTAGTGGCCAGGCAGCTGGCCCTCAGCGGTCGCTACGATGCGGTGATTTGCCTGGGTGCGGTGATCCGTGGCCAAACGCCCCACTTCGACTATGTGGCGGCAGAAGTGGCCAAAGGAATTGCGGCGGCGGGATTCCAAACCGGCGTGCCGGTGATATTCGGGATCGTCACCGCAGACACCATGCAGCAAGCCCTGGAGCGAGCCGGCATCAAGAGCAACCTCGGCTGGAACTACGCCATGAGCGCCCTGGAAATGGCCAGTTTGATGCGCCTTCTCAAGGGCAGCGCCGCCGCAGAGCTGTACGCCGCCAGTGTCGGTGCCCCCCAGAGTCTGCCCGCCACCCTGAAAAACTTGAGGCCAGAAGGGGCCGCCGAGCCCCTGGAACAGCCCTGAAAGTGGCCCAAAAAATTTTTCAAAAAATTTTTTGGAAAACCCTTGACAAACTCTCAAAAGTCTGACACACTAGAAATTGTTGGAGGGCGAGCGGGTCTAGCTCAGTGGTAGAGCGTCACCTTGCCAAGGTGAATGTCGCGCGTTCGAATCGCGTGACCCGCTTTGAGGGAAGCACATCTGAGAAAGGTCTGGGGCAGAAATGCTCCAGACCTTTCTTGTATGGGACAGTTCCACCGGCTCTCTTTTGGGCCGACGCCCAGATCCGAACTTTTGGGCTGAAGCCCAACTACGAACCTAGGGGCTAAAGCCCAACTACGAACTTTTGGGCTTGGGGCTAAAGCCCAACTACGAACTTTTGGGCTTTAGCCCAACTACGAACCTAGGGGCTAAAGCCCAACTACGAACTTTTGGGCTTGGGGCTAAAGCCCAACTACGAACTTTTGGGCTGAAGCCCAACTACGAACCTAGGGGCTAAAGCCCAACTACGAACTTTTGGGCTTTAGCCCAACGACAAACTTGCCCCATGCCCCATGCCCCATACGGAAGCGGCTCCCTCGGAAGATAGGTGCACGCCCTCAGTGGAGAGTGCTAAAATTGCCACAGTGGCCCTGATATAAGCAGTAGTTCCCGATACAGTTTAGATAAGCTCAGATAGTATACTTTTGGCTGTACACTCACTTGTGCAATCTCAAAAATCCCAGAAGATTGACTTAAATGCTGAGTACCCGTGCCCTTGCCGGCGTCGCGGCAAGCTGGTTCCCATTGCCCTGACAGAAGCGTTTGGCTGCAATCGGTGCCAGCAGATATTTGTCGTCGAAGAAAACGGGCACACCATAGAGCAACTCTCCACGACTTATCCTTACAGACAAGCTTGGCGATGGACGGGGCAGCAGTGGAATAAAGCCTATTCTGGGAGAACGGACAGTTACTTGCCCCTAGCGCTGGGAATTATCTTAATCCTCCTGATTGTATGGCTTCCCATAGCTCTGAGCTCGCCAGTGGCAGCCAATATTATTCCCGTAGGCGTAGTAGCCATCCTGCTGATAGTGCTGCCAGCGCTGATGGTGTGGCTGGCTTACAGGCGTTAGCTCCATGACAACCGACTCCTTGAATCCAACACCGGCTCCCCTTGCTGCCGCTCGCCGCGCCTATCAGGCATCCTTGGAATTGGCCAGCGTAAACGGGGCAGACCGTTCGAGAACCTTACAAGCAATGGCAAAAGCGCTAAAGCGCGACGCCAACGACATCCTGGAAGCAAATACCCTCGATTTAGAAGCGTCTCGGGAAATGGCGGTGCCGGATCTGATTCTGGAATGGCTGAAGCTGACACCCGAAAGGCTCCAGACAACAATCCAAATTCTGCAGCGCCTGTCGGAGTTAGGCGATCCGCTGCGGAGGGTGCTCAACGCTCCTTACCAGATCGAACACTCCCAGGTTTACTGCCAGCTGATGCCTCTGGGCGCGATCGCCTTGGTTTACGAGGCATTTCCGGATTTGGGGGCAATCGCAGCCGGTCTGTGTCTGAAAACCGGCAACAGCCTGATTCTCAAAGGCGGCAGTGAAACCAGCCACTCCAACGATGTGATTGTCCAATCTTTGCAGTCGGCGCTCCAGCAAACCGGCTTGCCGGTGGCGTGCCTGCAGCTGCTCCCCTGCGAGCAGGGAGCCTCCATCCGCGATTTAGTCACCCTCGATCAGTACATAAACTTAGTCATTCCCTATGGCCGGCCCAGTCTGGTGCAGCAGGTGGTGCGGCAAGCCACCGCGCCGGTGTTAAAGTCGGCTATGGGCAACTGTTATCTCTACTGGTCCCCCACCGGCAGCTTGGATGTGGCTCGCTGGGTGATTGCAGACAGCCACGAGAGCGAGCCAGATCCTGTGAACGCCATTGAGAAAGTGCTGATTCACCGAGACCAAAAGCCCTCTTCCCTGACAATGCTGTGGAACAGCCTTAAGGAAAAGGGCTTTGAAATTAGGGGAGACGCCCAGCTTGTGGCTGATTTCCCACAGTTAAATCCGGCTGACCCATCCGAGTGGAACCAAGCCTATTTAACCAAGACAGTAGCGTTTAAAGTCGTGGACAGTCTCGATGCCGGCATTGCCTGGATTAACCGGTACAGTAGCGGCCATGCCGATTGCATTGTCACAGAATCCTACCAGGAAAGCCGCCAGTTTGCCTTGGAAATCAATAGCGCGTCTACATATATAAATGCTTCCCCTCGCTTTTACCGGCAGCCGAAGCAAGGAGATGCAATTTTTATGGGGATGTCGAACCAAAAAGGGCATCGCCGGGGGTTGATTGGTTTGGAAACCCTGACAACGCTCAAGCACATCGTTCAGGGCAATGGACAATTTTAGGGCATGGGGCATGGGGCATGGGGCATGGGGCATAGGGCATAGGGCATTGAACAGAACAATCAATCCAAAATCAAAAATCCTTACATCCAAAATTCCCAGTGCCCAATGCCCAATTCCCAATGCCCAATGCCCAATTCGCTGATATTAATGATGGTGTTCGTGGGGCATTTGAGGGCTGTGAGACTCACCCGGCGGCGCGGAGGGGTGCAGGCGCATCAGGAGTTCCTTTTGGGGGGGTGGCGCAGCCCAACCCAAACGGTGCATTCCCATCCAAACAGTAAGAGCGCCCAGCACAGCCATCAGCGCCGCCATATAACGTTCCAACCGGGGAATTTTTAGGCGCTGAATCAGCAACCCAAAACCTACCATAGCCGGCATGGTGCCGAGGCCAAAAATAAACATGCCGGTGGTAGCCACCGGCACCGGTTGGGTAATCGCCAGTGACAGGGCAATTGCCGTCAAACCGCAAGGAATAAATCCCAGAAAAACACCCAGGGGATAGGTGCGATACCAGCCATTGCTGTCAAATAAACGCCCAACAGTCTTTTGATACCACCGCCAGTTCTGCACCGACAAAAGGCGCACCGGCAGCAGGTGCAGCTGTCCTAAAGCTAAGTATAGCATCAGCACCCCAGCCAGAATCAGGATAGCGGCTCGCAATCCCAGCAAATCCTGCAAAACCTGACCGAAGCTACTGGCGATAAATCCCATGAAAGCGTAAGTGGTAGAGCGCCCCAAACCGTACAGCACATGAGAGTGCCAGCTGTTGCTTTGAGGGCGGGTATAGGCCATCACAAATGGGCCGCACATGCCGGCGCAGTGACCGCTGCCCAAAAAACCCAGGACTAAAAATAAGTACAAACTCGGCATTTACAACACCCCAATCCAAGAGCGGAATAATGATTGACTCTGATGGATTTACAAAACAAACCCACGCCCGGTTGTCCGCGCCTGAGTTATCATTCATTATAGCGGCTCTCAGTTGGATGAACTATGGTCAAGAAACCCGGTTTCTTAAAGAAACCGGGTTTCTCAGTACCTCTCAGTACCTCACAAAGGATGAGAAACGCTATATCACCTGATAGTTTGAAAGCCTGAGAAATTACATATTTTTTTAAGATTGCCCAGTCAAGAACAGTCAGCCTAGCAAGCGATGGGGGAGCTGTCTGGGCGCGGGCAGTATAAAATTTATAGCTGTTTTCAGTTGGATGAAGTACACCCCAGAAACCCGGTTTCTTAAAGAAACCGGGTTTCTCAGTACCTCACTCGGTTGAAATCTGCTATAATTTAGGAGGGAAGCAGTCGCCAAGCCAGGAGCGCCGCTGTCTTGCCCTTGGCTAAAATGGGCTGGCAGGGGTCAACCGCTAGCTGTTTACCCATAGCTTGATAGAGGGCATCGGAAATAGTAATTTCTCCTGCCGGTGTGGCGCTTTCCAGTCTCTTAGCGGTGTTGACCACATCCCCAATAACCGTGTAAGTCCGGACATCCTCACTGCCAAAAAGCCCTTCTACAACACTGCCGCAGTGAACCGCACATCCAGCCCCTATATTATAGGGAGTAAGGGTTTGCAGTGCGGCGTTGCGCATGTCCCTGGCGGCGGCAACCCCTTGCTGGGGCGTGGCATAAATGGCCATGACTTCATCGGCGGTAAATGTTATTCTAAGAGGCAGGTGCTGGGCTGCTGCCGGTTCGACACTGCGGTAATACTTATTGAGAACTGCGGCAACCGTGTCTGGTTTTGTCCGCTCGCACCAAGCCGTGAAGCCGCGAATATCCATAAATATAATTGTGCGATCGCACTTGTGAAATGCCAGCGCTTCCGGATTGTGGACTGCAGCCGCTACAGCATGACTTCCCATCCCCCACTCAGCCATATTGCGCAGAATTTTGGCGGTTTCTTGTAGCTGCTGTCTCTGTTCGGTTATTTGTAGCGACTGCAAGCCCAAAAGCAGACCGACCAACACCATACTCCAAAGCAAAAACCAGTGTTCGTTACTCAACTTAAAGTTGAGTATTTGTTGGAGAGGAGACATTGCACGATCGGTGAGTCCAATCACTATATAAAAAGCTACAACCATCAGAGTCCGCGCCAAGCTTTCGAGGGGAATAATCCAGCACTTAGCACCTGTAGCCCAATGAAATCGCAGTCCCTGCAAGGTGGCAATAATCAGGGAAAATAACCAAAAAACAAGGTGAGTGGGGTTTTGGAAAAACTCCAGCCCGTCTACAGGCAAATCGAGCGCCGTGTAGATAGTCACGCCGGTGAGGTTGCCCCAAAAACGGTGAGCGCTGGGGCGGGACAGATCCCAAGCTTGCACGAGCATTGCTAGCGCCAGCAAATATTCGGTAGGGTCTGTAATGAAGCTCGACCAACCTATTAAGATTAAATCTGACAGGCTCTTAAGGATTAAAAAATGAGCGCTGTTGCTTAATAGCTCATTCATAAAGGCACTGGTACGAGTGCCGTGCAGTCTCGTATCCAGTACATTCTTCGAGCTTGGCTTAGATTTAAACATTTGGCTTTGGCGATTTCATTCAGAATACTGGGGCATTTTTGGGTTCTCTTGAGGGGCAAACATCTGGCCCGACGGGGGAAACCCGACAGACGATGCTTCCCACAAAAGATTATAGCGTTTCTCAGTTGGACGCTCTATGGCCCAGAAACCCGGTTTCTTTAAGAAACCGGGTTTCTCCGTACCTCACACCCTGTTTAAAAAGGAAAAGGTATTCGCTCTGGCCTTTTCCTTTTTATTTTTGGCCTCAGCTGTCACCCTATTGTTCTGGCGTTGCACAATTGCAGAATGAACCCCACCCCCCAACCCCCGATTGCCGGCTGCGGGGAGGGGGAGTAAGAGAAGGTTTTCGATCTCGCAAAAAAAGTTTCAATCATTCTTCCACTCTGCAACTCCCTTATTCTGACTCCTCGCGCTCCTCGTAATTGCGGTCGCTGTCTTGATGGCTAAGACGGTTTTGTTGGGCTTGAGAAGTTCTTCGCGCCTTCTCTCTCACAAGGACTGAACCCCCTTCTATTTTAGTGTCGTAGGTTTCTAGGGGCAGCTTGGGTGGACCTTGCAGCACTTTGCCATCAGCGGCAAACTTAGCGTCGTGACAGGGACAAAAAAAGTTTTTTTGACCGGCTTTCCATTCCACTGTACAGCCATCGTGGGTGCAGCGGGGATTGACAGCAGATAGACTGCTGGGATTCGCTGGGTTGCGGACTACTAAAACAGAATCTGCGGTAAGTTTACCCGTTTTATCGAGTTCAGCTACAGTGCCCACACGGCGAAACCCATCGCTTTGGACTACGGGCGCAGCATTTGCCACCTCAGCAAGTAACTTTTTAGTGTTGGAAGAAGTGGCGGCGAGCGCCACAGGCAAATAGCTGGCTAAGGAACCAACACCCATCCATCCGATAAAATTACGGCGATTCATCAAACCCTCACATCAATTATTTGAAATCTCAAGTTTTTCCGGCGCACTTCCTAGGGATTGCAGCTATTGTCGGTGAGTTCATGTCGGGGAACACCGTTGTTATTGGCGATGTGGGGCGGGTTTATTAATATTCTGGTCTGTGCCATAAATATCTTGGCTGAACCCGCCCCTACCAGGGTAGGTATACAAAACCCATGCATGGGGACAAGGGATTGTGCCGCCTGAAACAGCATATTATCACCGGCAACCCCAGCTTTTTCAAACTACTTCCAAAAATAGGTTTTTGTCATTGCCGCATTCGGGGCAGTTTTGTAAAGTAGTTGTTGTGTAACCGCACTCAGGACAGACATAGAAGACCATCTTAGCTTCTTTCCAGTCCTCCAAGTTATCCTTAGCCTGAGTGTAGAGTTTAGCGTGTTCCGCCTCTGCTTCCTCGGCATATTCAAACGTCTCGACAGCCTCTTTGTTCCCTTCCTTGTTAGCTTGCTCGATGAATTGCGGGTACATGGTGGTGCGCTCGTAAGACTCGCCTTGAATAGCCGCTTCCAAGTTTTCACGAGTGGATTTCACCGGCGGCGTTTCCAGTTTTGCTTCGGGTTTAGCGCCCATCTTGCGAATGAGCGCGGCGTGATTGGAAGCGTGAATAGCTTCAGCCGTTGCGGCGGCTTTGAAGAGACTCGCAGCTTGCATGTAGCCTTCTTCTTCTGCCTTTTTAGCAAAAGCTAGATAGCGGGCGTGGGCATTTGATTCTCCATTATACGCCGCTTGGAGATTTTTGAGCGTCACTGAATCTTTATTAGAGACTAGCTGCGCCGGCTGCTGACTCACCGACTGTTCCTGCGGTTCGACAACCGCCGCAGGTGGTTGCTGCTGTGTGCAAGCAACCAGGGTGAGTGCGCCCAGTGCAGCTAAATATACTGTGGCTGTAGTTGTATGAGCGATGTTGCGGATGTTTAAGAAACGATTCATAGTTTTAATCCCTGAATGAAATCTTTGTTAGCTGTTAGTTGTTAGCTATCTCCTCTCGCCGGCGCGGGAGGGGAAAGTTAGTCGGAAAATCAAATTAGCCCTATCTTGGTGGTCTAGAAACCAGGAAACTTAAAGAAACCTGGTTTCTATGGGTTGCTTTGCCGGTACCAACGGCACTCACGGGCCCATTTCCTCTTGCTTATTGCGCTTGGGGCGAAATATGCCTGTCATGCTCATCCCAGTGATCAGCATTCCTATCAGCCCCAAGCCATTCAGAAGCACATAAATGGACTTTAGCTGGTCTCCCAAGTATTTACCCTGGTGAATATTCATGAAAATTTCCGCTACATCTGGCGACAGGCCAAACCAACTTTTTCCAATTCGGTATGCCATGCCTGTAATGGCAGATATAAACAGAGGCAGGAAAAGAATGGGAGCTATTTGGCGGTGAAGTTTGCGAAAGGTTTGCTGGGCCATTATTCAGAAACGTAAAATTGAGAAATCTTTGGCTTTTCTAGCGATGGCAGTCAAGATCAGTCCCCGTCTGAATCGCGATCTGAATCGCGGTCAGAATCGCGATCGTCATCGCGGCTATCATCGTCATCGTGGCTGTCATCGTCTCGACTTTGATAGCTGTCGAAGTGTTGGCTCGCGGTTGCCACGGGAGTCTGGAAACTGAACATTCCCATCGCTGCAGTCATTCCAGCCAGCCAGAGCAAAAAAGTAACTGTTACCGGTTTAATTGAGAATTGAGACTTCATAGTGCTAAATCAGGAAAAAAGGACAAAAGGAGTTAAAATCTTGGCTTTAAATCGATATAAAGTCAGCAGTGGTGATGGCAGAAGCGTTAATACCGTTCAGGATTGCTAAGAACTCGCCGGTGCTGGCAATTTGGATGATGGTGTCGCCGGCATGGGTGCCGGTTCCTTGAGCAATCCCCAGCTGAGTGAATCCTAAACCATTCGCGAGGCCAATTTTGTCAGCGCCATCTTGGAAGTCGATGATGATGTCGGCAAGTTCTAGGGTATTGCCGCCGGTGCCGCTGGCGATTACGAAAGTATCATTACCTGCATTGCCGATCAGGGTATCGGCACCCAAGTCTCCATAGAGGACGTCATCACCTGTCTCACCAGTCAGAACGTCAGAATCTTTTCCGCCTCGGAGTGTATCGTTGCCATTGCTGCCGTAAACTGAATCGCGCCCCATATTGCCATTGACGAAATCATCCCCATCGCCACCGATGCCGGTATCGTCATCTTTGCCGCAAAACAGCCGGTCGTTGTCTTCGCCGCCGTCGGTCGTGTCTTTGCCTTGGTTGCCGTACAAGTCATCGTTGCCTAAACCGCCATGAAAATAGTCATCCCCATCGCCACCGATGCCGGTATCGTCACCATCGTCGCCATAAATGTGGTCGTTGCCTTCGTTGCCTTCTATGCTGTCTTTGCCTCGGTTGCCATACAAGTCATCATTGCCGAGCCCGCCATTGAAATAGTCATCCCCATCGCCACCGCTGCCGGTATCGTCATCATCGCCGCCATAAATGTGGTCGTTGCCTTCGTTGCCTTCTATGCTGTCTTTGCCCCGGTTGCCGTGCAAGTCATCGTTGCCTAAATGGCCATTCAGATGCTCATCACTGTCATCGCCTTCTAAGTAGTCATCGCTGTCGTCTCCCTCCATATCTTTCGTACTACGAGCGCTGTACAAGCTGTTACTGCCGGTTTGACCGCGCCGGTAGTCATCGTCATCAAAGTCATACATGTCGTCATCGCTATCAAACTCCAAATCGTCATCATATATGGAGTCATCTTCGCGATCGTAATCGTCGTATTCGTACAATTCTCTGCTGTCAGACATTTTTTGACTCCTTGAACTGCATGTGAGAGAGCGCTCCACAAAGGCTCGATTTGAGCCAGCACGATGCCGTCAGTGCTGATGGCTGAAAGCGCCTTACTCTCTAAGCTAAAGTCAAAAAGTAAAGAACTCGGAAAGAAACTGGAAATTAATAAAAAACTTTTTGATTGCATATTTTAACTCGTTGTTAGGGCAGCCACGGGAGGCCGCCCCTACAGCCTGGGAAGGTCTGCCAACAGGATCCGCCTCCCCACACCGCGCAGATTAAATGCAAGATAGCTCCCACCTCTGACTCAGGCGGTCGAGCGAATTTTGACCTGGTGCGGGTTGAACCTGTCCCATCTTCCTGTGTGGCCATCTAGACTGCCGGCAGGCGCACCCGAAAGCAGGAACCGGCACCCACCTGGCTAGTCACGGTGATTTCTCCTCCATGCCGGCGAGCGATGGCCAGGGCGATGGCCAATCCCAGCCCCGAACCCCCCTCTCGCCGGTTTCGCGCCTTATCCGCTCTCCAGAAGCGATCGAAAACCCGCCTCAAATCTTCGGGAGCAATGCCGATACCAGTATCCTCAACACTAACGGTGACACCTCGGTCAAATTTAGTCATAGAAAGGGTTACAGTTCCCCCGGCGCTGGTATATTGCAGGGCATTTTCCAGCAGGTTAGAAAACAAACGCCTCAGCTGACCGGCATCTCCCTTAACAAACACACCGACTGCCAAATCCGACTTGAGAGTAATTCCCTTTTCTTCTGCTTGCAGTTCCAAAAAATCCACCAAATCCTCCAACAGTTCATCTAAAGGTACAGACACCCAGTCCACAGCGGTAGCCGACCGGCTTCCATCGGTGCGAGCCAGGAGGAGCAAATCTTCCACTAAAATAGCCATTTGGTTAGTGGCAGAAGCGATATCCTCAACCTTTTTAACATCCGCAGAATGAATTCGCTCTGGATGACTTTGCATCACCTCAACCGAAGTCTTAATCGCCGTCAGGGGGCTGCGCAACTCGTGGGAAGCATCCGCCGTAAACTGTTTGAGCTGCTCAAAACTTTGCTCAATTGGTTTGATAGCTTGCCTAGTCAGCCACATCCCGCCAGCAGCCGTGAGGGCAGAAGCAACTGCGCCTCCTAAAGTCAATCCCCACTGGAGTTTTCCCAAAACAGCTTCCACAGTTTCAGCCGACTCACTGATGCGGACATAACCTTCTATATCTTGCTGTTTTTCCTGCGAGTCGTACTTGTACACCGGCAGGGTGAGGGTGCGAATCAATCCCTGCTGGAACGTTTTGCCAGATACAGCTTTTGTTCGTACCAGTTCCCAGGTGGGGAAGAGAGTGCCTTCTTTTGCCAACAGCTGCCTTTCTTCGCTGTACCATTCGACGCCTTGATGGGGTTGGCGCAGATTTTGCCAGGGGATGTCTAAATCTCCATCCCCATCGAGGCGGGGCATAATTTGCTTGTTTTCGGCTGCGGGTTTGTCAGCGTTTTCATATTTATCCTCTTTAGCCTCTTTAGCCTCTTCATGCTCTTCATCCTCTTCATGCTCTTCATCCTCTTCATGCTCTTCATGCTCTTCATGCTCTTCACGCCGCTCGTAGGAGCCATCTTTAATCACTTCCAAACTGTGAGCTGCTGCAACAGCCAAAGTCATCAGGTGGTTGTCCAGCTGCCGGTAGAGACTGTGAGCGAAAAACTCGTAAACAGCTACCGTGAACGCGCCCATAATCGCCACCATCACGCCCGAATATGACAGCAGCAGACGCCACTGCAAGGCGCGAAACGCTGGATTAGAGGTTTTGTTTGAGCGCCGCACATTAATAGTATGAACCCTTCTTTCTAGCCCCCTCCCCGCATGCGGGGAGGGGGTTGGGGGTGGGGTTCCGAAGATTTTGGCAAGAGTTTTAATCATCCTACTGTCCAACCCCTTGTTTGAGCCGATACCCCAAGCCATAAACAGTTTCTATAAAATCTGCCGGTGCGCCCGCTGCTTTCAGCTTCAGTCGCAACCCCCGCAGGTGAACCTTGACCGTTTCTTCTGCCGGCGGGTCTTCAAAAGACCAGAGATTATCTAGTATAACACTCCGGCTAAGCACGCGACCATTGCTGCGCAGGAACAATTCCAGTAAACCATATTCCTTGGGGGTGAGGTGCAGCAACTGACCGGCATAAGTCACCTCACAGGTGCTGGGATCGAGGCGCAGACTCCCCCACTCCAGCACCGGCGGCAATATGGAACTCCCCCGCCGCAGCAGAGCCCGGATGCGAGCTAGCAATTCCTTGAGGTCAAAAGGTTTAACGACATAATCATCGGCACCGGCATCCAACCCCATGACTTTATCGGTGCTGGTATCTCTAGCCGTGAGCATCAAAACCGGCATAGCATATCCCTTTTGCCGCAACCGCTGGCAAAGCCTAATGCCATCCAACTTTGGCAGCATTATATCTAGCAAAATCAAGTCGTAGGGAATAGCTTCTGCCAATTCCCACCCCTGCAGACCATCTGTGGCGATATCCGCCACATAGTGTTGGTCGGTGAGGGCTTCTGCTAGCGCTCTGCTAATGCGCTCGTCATCTTCTACTACTAGAATTCTCATGGTTAGGCGTCTGAGTAGATTTGTATAGCAGTTCTCAATGATTTGCGCAACCGCGCTTGAGCCCAGAACCCCGGTTTCTTTAAGAAACCGGGGTTCTGAAATTTATGCCAAGGTATAGGACGCGCTATGTCAGGATCACAGGCGGGACGCCTGTGCTACGCCTGACGTCCGGAGGGCTGCGTAGCGCTAACGCGCCCGCACGGAACGGTCTGTCCCAACCTCTAGCAACCGGCTACCGGCAGCCCAAAAACAAATAAGGCGGGCAATCCCGCGCAAAGGAAAGCCCGCCCCACAAAAAAGCCGATTCCAATCGCTACTTCTCAGCCTCAGCCAATTTAACCTTAGTAGCCAAACCCAGAACTTGCAGCAGCTGAATCGTCATCCACGTCAAATCAACCTCCCACCACTTCAAGCCGTGGCGAGCAGAATATTGAAAAGCGTGGTGGTTGTTGTGCCAGCCTTCCCCGTAAGTCACCAAAGCCACCCACCAGCAATTGGTAGAGCAATCGTCAGACTCATAGGTGCGGTAGCCAAATTTGTGAGTAGCGCTATTCACAAACCAAGTGCAGTGAAACACCGCAACCAGGCGCACAAAAATTCCCCAAACCACAAACGACCAGCCAAGTCCGGGCGAGAGAGCTTCTCCTGCGAAGTACAGCCCAACGCCTAGGGCAACCTGAAGCGGGAAAAAATACTTGTTTAAAAACTGATAAACCGGGTCATCAGCAATGTCTTTGGTGAAGCGATCAATTTCCCGATCGGCAGGGATGTGATACAGCCAGCAGCCCATGTGACTCCACCAAAAGCCGTCATGGGAATCATGCGGGTCGCCCTTTTTATCAGAATACAAATGGTGCATGCGGTGCAGCCCCACCCAGTCAATCACGCCCCCCTGGCAAGTAAGCGAACCGCAAAAAATCAGAAAATACTCCAGCCACTTGGGCGTCTGGAAACTCCGGTGCGTCACCAGCCGGTGGAACCCCAGAGTGATCCCCAACCCACCAGTGACCCAGTGGAAAAACACCGCAAGGCCCACCGCCGCCCAGCTAAAGGTGCCCGGAAGAAACGCCAAAAGAGCCAGGGCGTGGACTGCCACCATGAAAACGATCACAGTCCACTTGGGGCGAAGGGGCGTCTGTACTTGGTCAGAAGATGCAATTGTCATGAAAATATATCGTCCGAACTATTTAACCCAATCTGCGCCATAATTAACTCCGCGCACCTTTATGGCGAGCGAGGGATTAATGGATAGCTTTCAACAGCTGCAAGAGGCAGAACAGGCACTATTGCCCATTTTTTACCAAATTGACGCTTTGGTCAAGCGAAATCTCCAACGAGTGCTGGAGGCATTTCGCCGGCACCGGGTCGGTGCCCACCACTTTGCCGGCGTCACCGGCTACGGTCACGATGACTTGGGCCGTCAAACCCTCGACCTGGTGTTTGCCGAGGTCATGGGTGCCGAGGCGGCGGCGGTGAGAGTGCAGTTTGTCTCCGGAACTCATGCTATCGCCTGCGCCCTGTTTGGCACCCTCCGTCCGGGAGATGAAATGCTGGCGGTTGCCGGTGCTCCCTACGACACATTAGAAGAAGTTATTGGACTGCGCGGGCAAGCTCAAGGCTCTTTAATAGATTTTGGCATTCACTACCGGCAGCTTGACCTGACCGAGGACGGCACCGTGGACTGGCACAAGCTCTCTCACTCTATCACGGAACGCACCCGTTTGGTTCTCATTCAGCGCTCTTGCGGCTATTCCTGGCGTCAGAGTTTGTCTATAGCAGATATCGAGAAAATTGTCAAGCTTGTCAAGCAGCAAAATCCCCATACAGTCTGCTTTGTAGATAATTGCTATGGAGAGTTTATCGAAGATCGGGAGCCACCGGCTGCCGGTGCGGATTTGATTGCCGGCTCTCTGATTAAAAATCCGGGCGGGACGATCGTCACCGCCGGCGGCTATGTTGCCGGCAGGGCCGACTTGGTGTCGGCTGCGGCGTGCCGGCTGACCGCCCCGGGAATCGGCAGCAGCGGCGGCGCAACCTTTGACCAGAACCGGCTGCTGTTTCAAGGGCTGTTCCTGGCGCCGCAAATGGTGGGCGAGGCCATGAAGGCCAATCACCTGACCGGCTACCTGTTCGACAAGCTCGGATATCCGGTCAATCCGCCGCCAATGGCACCGCGACGGGACGTGATTCAGGCCATTCAGCTTGGCGATCCTAAAAAACTGATTGCCTTTTGCCGGTCAATTCAGCAGCACTCGCCGGTGGGGTCCTATTTAGACCCCGTGCCCGCTCCCATGCCCGGTTACGAGAGCGACCTCGTGATGGCCGGTGGCACCTTTATTGACGGCAGCACCTCCGAGTTTTCCGCAGATGGCCCGCTGCGCCCGCCTTACACCGTCTTCTGTCAGGGCGGAACCCACTGGACTCACGCAGCTATCGCCCTCGCTGCTGCAATCGTTGCCGTCGGGCCAGCCCATTAAGATAGGGCGCATTTAAGTTGCACTATACATCTCTATCCTCTCGTTCCTGCGATCGATCTGGGAACGCCGTCCTGGAGGCGCTGCCTCTTTCTGTATCCCAAGCAGCTTTATTAGCCTAAAAGTTTATAAATCAGCTCTGAGATCCGCTTGAGTCCAGCGCCGGCATTTGCGATTTTCCTCTCCCCCCCTCCCCGTTCACGGGCAGGGGGGCTGGGGGGGTGGGGTTCCGGCACCCCCTAAGCGTCAGGCAATTTATACTGCCCCACAATCCGCTTGGCGTAATCCGGCACATGCGACTCCAGCTTCTCAGGATAATTCCGCTTCACATACAAATAATTGCGCGTGAAGTGAGAATCAATCGAAAAGCGAGCGTATTCCAACCCTTTGGGGCCAATTTTTTCAATGACCACGCCCATAAGTTTTGCAGCCCACATAGGAAGCGTTACACCCTTATCGTATGCAGGAATACTCTGCTGCACCGCAGCTCGCCGGTCGCCCGCAGACATCACCGGCTGGGTGTTCAGCTGTTCCATCACCAAATCCAGCATTTCTTGACCCCGGTCATTGCGCACCACAATCCACTGCCAGCCGAAAGCAGCGCCCATATATCCCACCACCAAATCTGCCAGAGAATTGACATAATCAAAACAGCTCATGCAAGAAGGCGCGAACACATCCTTAAGTTCCTTAGTATTCAGCCCAAAGAAAGGCACTTTCTCAACAGAACCGTCCTCGTGTTTGAAGTGAACCTGAAAATCCTGCATGAACTCATAATGCACCACAGTAGAGGGCGACCGGCTAGTCGTGTCCAGGAACTTTTGCAAACCGGCGCGGGTGACATTATCCACACAGGGAGTCCCCAAAACATAGAGCTTTTCCAAGCCCAGCTGTTTTTCCACCGCCCGCAGCGCCTGTATCTGACACCCCACCCCAATCACCAGCAGACGCTTCATCCCCGATTGCTCAACAAGTTCCAGCACCGAAAGATTAGGCGACAGCGTAGGCTTATTGACACGCGCCGCCAGCACCTCCTCTGGCGTGCGGGCGATCACCGGCATGGGCCCGAAGCGGTCTTCTTTGGTATTCTGGACGCAGACGACACCTTCGACAATGCCCCGATTCAGCATTTCGATCGCTATCGTGCTGACAATCCCCGTCCACTGGGCACCCTCGACCGGCTCCTTTTTCCGCGCCGCCATCATCGTTTGGCTGACGCCAAAGTACCAGTCATCGGGACTGTCCAAGTTGCGGCTGCGCCCGTGGGTTTCCTCTTCCAGCTCAGCAATTTGCTGGTTGATAAAGGCGCAAGCCTCCTTGACATAATGAACGTAATATGTATCGCACAGCCCGCACTCGCTGCATAGTTCTTTAGCGGGCCTGCGGCTGCCCGGTTTCAGGGCTTTGGCTTTCTTGTGCTTGGGGGAGTCTGTCGCAGTCATTAAACTTTCGTCTTTTATCCAGAGATGGCTTTTTTCACAATACCCTGGAAGTTAGAGCACTTTTCAAGCTATAAAGTGCGCTTCCATCCCCCCCTTACCCCTATCCCCAGTCAGGCATTACCCACATCTCCTGAAAGGCTTATCCTGAATCGTTTTCAGGGCCTATTTCTCTTCCCGCCGGCCAGCCTAGCCTGCCCACTAACCGTAACCGGAGAATCTGGGTAGTCCTGCATAATTAATGATGCGATCTTATGAAACCCGCCCAGCAGCGCGAGACAAAATGCAAAAATCATTACTTGTTCAGCACTACCCCCTGACGGAGAGCCGGTCGGTTTATTGACCCCGTGCCGGTTGAGGAAATTTTGTGAACAAATTGTACACAAATCCCAGAGCCCAAGTGTCAAGTCGGCGGCAAAGGGACTGCCTTGAGCCCCTCACGGTTGATTGACCCCGTGCCGGTTGAGGAAATTTTGTGAACAAATTGTACACAAATCCCAGAGCCTAAGTGTCAAGTCGGCGGCAAAGGGACTGCCTTGAGCCCCTCACGGTTGATTGACCCCGTGCCGGTTGAGGAAATTTTGTGAACAAATTGTACACAAATCCCAGAGCCCAAGTGTCAAGTCGGCGGCAAAGGGACTGCCTTGAGCCCCTCACGGTTGATTGACCCCGTGCCGGTTG
>Ga0185317_100247_pt1 | contig 16789 bp, 13 predicted proteins | sample DevilsHole_FD_128020 | JGI IMG/M metagenome (GOLD analysis project Ga0185317, IMG submission 128020) | Groundwater microbial communities from Devils Hole, Nevada to study Microbial Dark Matter (Phase II) - Devils Hole (SPADES assembly)... | ecosystem: Environmental > Aquatic > Deep subsurface >...
TCTGCTGACGGTGCACCATCGTCCCAAAAAACCTCTCTCCTTTGATTGGGACGCTCCGAAACAGCCAAAGCTCCCGAAAATCGCCGCTTTCGGCGGCTTTTGGCTTTGCCTTATTCCCCTATCGCACCTTAGGGTAAACAATATAAAAACGGCCAGCCACCCACTTGGGGATGGCTCATCTAAAATCTAAAATCGAAAATTGCCATGTCAATGGTCAGTCTGCCTGGACTCAGAGCCATAATCGACTGCATGAGTCGCGAGCGCAACTTGCCCAAGTCGATAGTCCAAGACGCGCTGCGAGAAGCGCTCCTCAAAGGATACGAACGCTACCGTCGCTTGCATTGTCTGAACGAGCCCCAGTTTAACGAAGACGAGTTCCACAACTTTGAAGTCGAACTCAACCTGGAGGCAGAAGGCTTTCGCGTTCTGGCCACCAAGACGGTAGTGGAAAAAGTCGCCAACCCAGACAGTGAGGTGGCGCTCAAAGGGGTGCCGGTGCACTTAGCCCCAGCTGAGCTTGGTGACAGCATTGTGGTGGACGTGACGCCTGAGCAAGGGGAATTCGGTCGCCTAGCTGCCTTGCAAACCAAACAGGTGCTGACCCAAAAACTTCAACAGGAGCAGTGCCGGCTGATCAAAGAGCAGTTCCAAGAACTCAGAGGGACAGTGCTGCCAGCGCGGGTGGTTCGCCTCGATCGCAAAGGCATCGTCATGGGAATCAGCAGCGGTGTGGGCAAACCCGAGGTAGAAGCAGAACTGCCCAACTACGAAAAATTGCACCAAGACAACTATCAAGTTGATGGTTTATTTAAAGTGTACCTAAAAAAAGTTTATGAAACCCCTCGCTCTGGGCCACAGCTGCGAGTTTCTAGAGCCACCACCGGTCTAGTCGCAGGCATCCTGACGGAGGCTGTCCCCGAAATTCAGCAAGAGATTGTCCAGATAGTCAGCTTGGCGCGGGACTCAATTCCCTCCTCAGCCACAGTCGCCCCCCGATCCAAAATTGCTGTGGACACCCAACAGCCGGATCTCAACCCCATAGCCGCCTGTATGGGAGAGCGAGGGGAGCGACTGCAAGCCGTCGTCAGTGAATTGAGAGGAGAAAAGATTGAACTCGTCCGCTGGTCTGACGATCCAGCCACATTCATTGCCCGCGCCCTCGCCCCAGCTAAGGTAAAAGAAGTGAGAATCCTCGATCCCTCGGAGTGTCTCGCCGAGGCGATCGTCCCAGCCGGCCAGCTGCTTTTAGCACTTGGCCAAGAGAAGCAAAACGTCAAACTTGCCGCCCGTTTAACCGGCTGGACAATTGAAGTCAAAGCAGCAGCTGACAGCTAGTAGCCTGTAGGGTGTCACCGCCCTTGCGAGTAGGGTGCGTCTCAAAAGCGCCCTACTGCGAAAAAATCTAACAAATCAGCCCCGTTCAGTAAGCGAATTTTGAGGGGTTATTCTGATATAATAAAGTCAGCTATTACAGGATAACAGCGTGGAAGGCAAAAGATTTATCCGCAGCCTGCGACTGGAAAACCGATTGGATAGCATTTAAAAATAATTCGGGAAATTATCTCTTTTTTCTTACCTTGGCGAACAGGCGCGTCGGGCGCGGTTTATAAAAAAAACACAACTCAATCAGAACCTCTCTATTTACCACTATCACCAAAATTATGGCAGAATCAATCTAAAAATCCTAGATAGCCATGCCCACAGATCCTTACGCTTGGATAGAACAATCTCTGGCGACGATTCACCGCGCCAACTGGTATCGATCGCCGCAAACGGTCGAGGGACGTCCCGGGCCGGTGGTGCGGATCGACGGGCGCGAAATGATCAACTTTGCCAGCAATGACTATCTCGGACTTGCAGGCGAAGATCGCTTGATTCAAGCTGCAGTTGACGCCACCCAGGAATTCGGCACCGGCACCAGCGGATCGAGATTGCTCAGCGGGCACCGGCAGCTGCACCGGCAGCTAGAACTGGCAATTTCCCAGCTGAAACAAACCGAAGACGCCCTGGTATTCAGTTCCGGCTATCTGGCGAATTTGGGCGCAGTCGCCACCTTAGCAGGCAAACGCGATTTAATTCTTTCTGACCAGTACAATCACTCCAGTCTGAAAAATGGAGCCCTTCTCAGTGGCGCGAAAATTGTGGAGTACGCCCACTGTGACATGACAAATTTAAAAACCCTGCTCGAACAGCACCGGCAGAATTATCGCCGCTGTTTGATTCTCAGCGATACTGTTTTTAGCATGGATGGCGATATTTGTCAACTCCCTGCGCTGCTAGATTTGGCAGAGGAGTTTAGCTGCATGCTGCTGGTGGATGAAGCGCACGCCACCGGCGTGTTTGGCGCAACCGGCGCGGGGTGTGTGGAGCATTTGGGCTGCACGGGGAGATCTCTGATTCAAATGGGCACTCTAAGTAAAGCTTTGGGCAGTTTGGGCGGGTACGTTGCCGGTGCGGCTTCTGTGATAGACTTGCTGCGGAATCGAGCTCCGAGTTGGGTGTACACCACCGGCTTGTCGCCCGCGGACACAGCAGCGGCGCTGGCGGCGCTGGCAATTGTGCGAGTCGAACCGCAGCGGCGGGCGAAACTTTGGCAAAATGTGGCTTATTTGAAACAGCTGCTGTGGGAAAATGGAAATATTCCTATTTCCCAGGAGTCCCAGATTGTGTGTTTGCCGGTGTTCGATGCCGGTGCGGTACTCGCTGCAGATAAGCAACTGAAAGCGTCTGGCATTTTTGCTGCAGCGGTTCGCCCCCCCACCGTGCCGGTGAGCAGGATTCGGATTACGGTAATGGCTACCCACGAGCCGGCGCACATCCAGCAATTAGTGGGAGCATTAAGCGCTATCAATTGCAGCGATATAGCAATAGACAGTCAGTTGAGGACATTGGATCGGAGGGAACGCCTATCCTATGAAGGATAGGCGTAGGGCAATTCTTAAAGCCCCCCTTTTTAAGGGGGGTTGGGGGGCTCTAATATATGTACCTCACTCAGTAGCAATCTGCTATATTTGCCAGCACCTTCTCCGGGGATTTCACTTTCAGGGCGTACTCGCGAAACCGCTCCAAATCCGCCTGAATCGTTGACTCAACCGCCCGCCCCAAAAACAGGTTATCCATCAGCTTGCCAAGAACCCCGGGAATCGCGTATGAAACCGTCAGCTTCACAATACTGCTCCCGTGCCGGTCATAAAAACGCACCGCCCCCCGATTTGGCAACCCATCAACAGATTCCCACTGAATAATCTGGTGCGGCACTAATTTCACAATCCGCGAAAGCCAACTGAATTCCAAACTGCCGGTGGCGAGTTTCCAGCGCGACAGTTCTGGCTTTTCCTCTAGCACATGAACAGATTCAATCCACTGCATCCAGTGGGGCATCTGCTCCAAATCAGACCAGAGGCTCCAAACCAAATCAATGGGAACCGCCACCTCTACCTGCACACTATGTTCCAGCCAATCTGACATATTATTTTGGATTTTAGATTTTAGATTTTGGATTTTTTTCTCGTTTCTCGTTCCCAGGCGGAGCCTGGGAACGCTCTTTGGCAGGCTCCGCCTCCCGATTGGCAGGCTCCGCCTCCCGATAATTGAACCGGCTGCGAGATGCAGATAGAAACCGGGTTTCTTAAAGAAACCCGGTTTCTCGCACCGGGCGCAGAACGATCACGCACGAGCAAAAATAGGAGCCCGAGGTGCGTGACACTTCCCCCTCCCCGCGTGCGGGGAGGGGGTTAGGGGGTGGGGTTTACTCAACCGGCAACCACCGGCACTCGCCGGACAAATTGCTCAGCGCTCTCCAGAATCGCCTTAGCAGCCTGACGCCCAGAAATCGTCGCCCCTTCCATACTGTCAATATAATCCTGCATCGTGTAACTGCCGGCAAGGAAGAAATTACCCACCGGCGTCTTTTGCGACGGGCGGTAAACATCCATCCCTGGCGCTTCCCGGTACAGAGATTGAGCCAGTTTCACCACACTGTACCAGGTCATGTTCAGCTCCCGCGATGACGGGAACAGCTCATGCACCTGCTGGAGAACATGTTTGGCGATCTCCTCATTACTCTGCTTAATAAACGGATCTCCCGGCGTCAGCACCAGCTGCAGCAAAGAACCTTGCCCCTGCCGGTAGTAATCCGCCGGGCTCGTCAGAGCCAAATCCGCAAAGCAAGAAAAGTCCGCATCCGGCGTGTAGAGGAGGTTATCCATCCCAGCCGCCCCCTGCAATTGCTTGCGCTTCTCGGCGTCGTGCAATTCCGTCACCCAGCCATCAAACCGCAGCTGCACCGTCGCCACCGGCACCGTATCCAGCTTGTAAATATTGTCAAATTCGGGCCACTTGCGCCACTCTTGCGGCAGCACCCGCTGAATCCCCGGCACATCGCAGGCGAAGACATAAGCATCCGCCGTGACAGTTTCTTCCGTCTCGCCCTTCGCCACCACCATGCCGGTGACGCGAGTCTCCCCACCGGCACCCTCGAAGGCAATCGAGCGCACCCGCCGCCGCGTATAGATTTTGCCGCCCCGCTCTTCTATATATTTAACAATGGGCTTGTGCAAGTATTCATCCGGAGAGCCTTCCAGCATTCGCAGCACCGACGCCTCAGTTTTCGCAGCAAAAAACTGGAAAATTGTCAACATACAGCGGGCGGAAATATTTTCGCAATCGATGAAGCCCAAAGCGTAAGCGATCGGGTTCCACATCCGTTTGATGCTGCCCTCAGAACCGCCGTGACTGCGGAACCAGTCTGCAAAGCTGATTTTATCCAGATCGCGGATAGTTTTCATCGCGCCGTCGAAGTCCACCAAGCCGCGCACCAGGGGGCTAATGCCCAGGGCGAGAGCATTCTGGAGTTTGTCCTGCAGCGACAGCTGAGAAGTGGTGAAAAATGCCTTCAGCCCGTTGAAGGGTGCCCCCGTGATGAACCGGAAATCCAGAGCGCCGGTGGTGCCGCCCCTATTGACAAACATGTGCGTGTGCTCTTTCAGGCGCAGATTGTCAATTGCGCCCACTTTCTTCATCAAGTCGAACAGGTTATAGTAGCAGCCAAAGAAAACGTGCAAGCCCATTTCAACGTGGTTGCCGTCCGCGTCGGTCCAGCTGCCGACTTTACCCCCCACAAAGGGGCGAGACTCAAAGATTTCCACTTCATGGCCGGCATCGACCAAATCGACAGCCGTGGCCATACCTGCCAGTCCTGCGCCGGCGATTGCTACTCGCATTCTGCCTTTCCTGTTAAGTTTCTTTACACATTTTAATACGACACGGCGCTCTCCCCGGCGTGCGGTGCCCTCATTCAGGCGTGCCGGTGAAATTTATTCACGCACTGTCCCCGTTTTGCGCATTTAATTTGCGCTTTCCATATCTAACCACTCGTTGCCATAATCTGCATTTGTACCGATATCAGTAGGCTCTGCACCCTCTATTTTAAAAGCAGATTAAAAGCCTAACAGCTCAAGGCGAGTGGGGCCAATGTGGGGCCGGCAGTGCCGGTGAGCCAGTAGCGCCCGAGTGATGGAGGTAGGAACTCGAACCGTGGATCTCGGATCTCGAACCGTGGAAGCAGAGTCAGTTGCCGGTGTAGATATAGCAGTTGGCACTTAGGGCGCGGACATGGACATGGACATGGGCATCATCGCATCATCGCATTGGGAATTGGGCATTGGGCAAAAAGCTGTGAGTCTTTCCTATGCCCCATGCGCCATGCGCCATACCATTAATGTCCGCGCGCAATATGACTGCTGCTATAAAGCGCAATTTGTCTCGTTCCCAGACGAGAGCGTTTTTTCTCGTTTTGCAGCGAACCCCCTGAGAGCTTGTCTAAGCTCAGTCAGGAGCGAGAAACCGGCTGGGAGTGTCTTATAAAAGCAAAAATACTGTGGCAGAAGGACGCTGTTGCGTCTCGCTTCCCTATCGCAGCTCGTAGAATGCACCCTGCTGAGAAGAACTGCCTGAGAGCGTTTTTCAGAGCGGTCAAAAGCGAAAAAGCCGGTTTCTTCTCAATACAAACTTATAATTTTGGCTTTCTGATCACAAGAAACCCCGTGTCTGGAAGCTGACTTTTTCTGGAAAACACCCTATAACGATAAGAAAGCGCCACAATGTAGCCAGTTGGAAAAGAAACAGAAATAGACATCAACCGACAATCCAATTCTGCAAGGTTTCAATCGACAGTTCCTCCCTGCCCTCCCCTTTAGCGAACACCTCTGGAGAAAACATCTCCGACAGCGCCTGAAAATAGGGCGCAAACAGGGCGTGCGATTCAGCCGGCAAGCACCTTTGGATTTCCTCTTCCAACAGGGAGAGCATTTGCCGCACCAGTTCCCACTTAACGCCCAAGACAGGGTACAGGAAAACGCACAGCGGGAATAGCTCCTGCTGCACTGCGGCGATGCTCCCCTCCAGGAGGCACACCCACAGGTACACTTGGAACATCTCCACATCTCTGGCGCTGGAGAGGAGGACTCTTGGCTGGCTCAGCTCGCCACTGAGAGTGCGATAATTGGGGTGCATCTGGGCCACGCCCCAGCCTACTTTCTGGGCAATCTCGCTGCTGACTCGCAGCATCTGCTGCACCGCAAGCAGTTCCGGCGAATCGGGATCTCGGGCAACTGCCGCCTCGTAGCTGCGCTGCAGCGGCATATTCAAGTTATCCTCAATAACTTTGAAATAATCGCCCAGCTGCGGTCGCTCGGAATCAGGCAGCTGTTCCAAGAGTAACAGGCCGGTGTGGTGGAACTGTAGGTTAACAAAACCGAGCACTCGCGGGTCAGTTGCCGTGTGGGTTTGCCGTAGTCGCCCGAGATCCGGCGAAATCGCCAGCGAAAATCGTTGCGGCGCTTCCCGATCAGCGTAAAATTCCAGAGCTCGCTCGTAGAGATGGTGAGCGTCCGCCGCGATTTGCCAAGGATTGATCAGCTCGAGGTCGAGCCCGTGCCGCTTCACTTCCCGGGCCAGCAGCATCTCGGTTTTTGACCACCCACCGGCACAGGCCAACCGCAGCGACTGTCGCAGCTGTTCAGCCATTTCGGCCCGACTTGGTTTGCGCCCGGCCCCTGGAACCGGGCCAACTGCCGGTTCTCCCGCCCCCACAGAACCGCCTTGCAGGTTCTGGACATACCTTTTCGCCCATTGCTGCGCTAGTGATGTCACCGGCCTGGAGCTTCTTTTGTGGGCACTGAGAATATAACGAGCAAAACGAGGATTTATCTGGTGTTCCATTTTGTCCTTTCTAGCTGACTGTACCCTATCAACCGATTTGGGTGCCGAAAGACTGCCCCTGCGACTCAACAGCCAAGCCTGTTTTTCCCGCTCCCTGGCGGGAAGCATTTCCGGGCTGTCTTGAGTTGCTACAATCCGCCGCCGGCACAAATGCCTCTCGCCGACCGAGCCTGACGCTAGCCGGGGCGCAACCAGGCCCAATTCTTAAATCGATATTAAATATTTTACCAAGCGCGAAAATACCGAAAGTATCCTCCGGGCTTGATAATATAATAAATATTTCTGATTTATGAGTTATCACTGACCGGCAGGCGCGACTGGCAAAGGATAAGATTGCCGAGGGCGATCAGATATAGCAGTAGCCATTTAGGGAACGGACATTAATGGCATGGCGCATGGCCCCGCATGGCCCCAGAAATGGGAAAGACTCACAGCTTTTGCCCACTGCCCGATCGCCCCATGCGCAGATGCCCCATCCCCCCATGCGCAGATGCCCATGTCCGCGCACTGACTGTTTATTGCTATAAAAACAATTCTTATCCCCCCCTGTAGCCTGATTTTTGCAATGGTAGGGGCCGGCTCATCAACAGCCCGGGCCGCAGGCACATATCTGGGACACCCCCCCTTTGCGAGTTTACGCAATCGATACATCCGTAAAATATATCAGTTACCGAGCCGTGCAACGAACCACAAGCTCCACGAACCATGAGGTTTATTATAAACTACGGCTGTACGACTGTCTAAAATCCTGTTATTCAGTAAATCTATAAATCAAAAGCAATCAACCGGATTAGAGTTCAGGTCATCTCCGGCTGATTAACAGCAATCAGGAGCTGGGCTCGGGCGACGGTCGGTGCCCCATGCCCCATGCAATCCTGCCGCTGCCCCTATTGCCTGCTGCCCCCATGCCCCATGCCAGCAGGGGAGGGCCGACGCCCAACTACGAACTTTTGGGCTGAAGCAGTAGCCACTTAGATGAGGACGTAGGATAGGCGCTCCCTCCGATCAAGCGAGACTTTGAGGCTAGGGCGTAGCGCACTCCGCGCCGCAACGCTTACGCCGTACCTACGCCTATACTTCGTAGGACAGGCGTTCCCTCCGACCAAGTGTCCGAAACTTACTGTTTATTGCTATAAAGCCCAAAGCCCAACTACGAACTTTTGGGCTGAAGCCCAACTACGAACTTTTGGGCTGAAGCCCAACTACGAACTTTTGGGCTGAAGCCCTACTACGAACTTTTGGGCTGAAGCCCTAGGTCGAACTTTTGGGCCGACGCCCAACTACGAACTTTTGGGGCTGAAGCCCTACTACGAACATGGAGGGCTGAAGCCCAACTACGAACATGGAGGGCCGACGCCCTACTACGAACATGGAGGGCTGAAGCCCAACTACGAACATGGAGGGCTGAAGCCCTAGGTCGAACTTTTGGGCCGACGCCCAACTCCGAACATGGAGGGCTGAAGCCCAACTACGAACATGGAGGGCTGAAGCCCTAGGTCGAACTTTTGGGCCGACGCCCTACTACGAACTTTTTTGGGCTGAAGCCCTACTACGAACTTTTGGGCTGAAGCCCAACTACGAACGGTGCGCCGGCACGCACCCCATAGCTTGCTATTCAAAATCAAACTGCGGAACTAGGCGCAGCGTACCAATACCCAAATCTTGGACAGAAAGCGAGCGCACTTCAAACAAAGCCATCATATCTTTGAGCTTGGGATTGCCCCGACTTGCGCCGGTGAGGCCCTTAGCAATCACCAAACCGCAAAAACCCTTGGTTTTCTTGCAGCGCTGGTCCCACTTTTGGCGAGCGGCCATATGAACCGGGTCATCCTCGACAAATTCCCCAAATAGGTGCAACTCCCCATTGTGGGTCTGTAAAATGCCCAGGTCGTAGTGTTTTTCCTCAAAGGGATCTTCGCCCGGATTGAAGCCAATCCCCTTCAGCCCGCCGGCAGAACGCAACTCCTCGATCATCTCTTTTGCCTTGGGGCGCGAAGTCTGAATTAGCACAATCGGCAACCCGTCACCGGCAGCAGTCACCTCCGCCGACTGATAGCACTCCACTTCCGTGCGCAGAGATTGTACCGTTTCCCACGGCACCACACCCAAACTGAGAAAAGCGTCTTTCGGCACCAAGTCATCCCGCAGTAGCGGGCGATCATCCTCAAAGTCCTCCTCTTCTTGGTGTAACTGCCGCACCATCTCAGACAGTTCCGACTCCACCTCAGGCAGCGTCGCCACCTTAACAGAGATCGTCGGTTGCTTCGTCTCCTCAACCTCAGGCAGAGGAATGCGAAAGCGACTGCTGACGCTAGGTAGCGTCTCTCCTGACAGTTTTCCCCGATGAGCTCGCCAGAAACGGTGCAAGGCTTCCAGGGCCACCCAAACCGTGAGGGCCTCTTCCTCATAGAGAAACGAGCGCAGCCCTTCGAGTGGGTGGAGATTGCCAAACGTCGGCTTAATCTCTGACAGCGGCAGATCCGCTAAATCAAAATCTTCTTCATCCTCCACCTCCACGGCTGCTTCATAGCTCAAAAACAGGCAGTCTTGACCGAGAAACGCCTCTTCGAGTTGGTGCATCGATTCATTGGCCAAAACCCGCTGCCGGAAACGCTTCAGGGAATCGAGCGAGCGATACATCAGAACCCCGTAATCCACCCCCAGCATCCCCAAAACGCAGACGTACAGGGTGCCGATATCCCACTGGTTGAGATCGATGGCGAGAATTTGGTGGTCGCCCAGTAAGTCCCAAGGGGCGTCGCGCCAGATGTCAAAAGCCTTGCTCAGCAAAGCTTGAGCGTACTGAGGCGGCAGCTGCGGGGGCTTCGTGCTGACCGCATCCTGGAATCCCCGGAAGATTTCGTCAATCAGGGGCAGCTCCGGGACATAATCAATATTGATATCCAAATTCTGGAGTACGCCGCGCAGGTAAAATTGCAACTCTCGATTTCGCACCACAATTTTTTGCGGTCGAGCCGGCATCGCGGGGCTGTGGGGATGTTCCATCGCCCGCAGCAAGGTGCGAACGATGGCTTCCTGGCCCGTTTCCGGTGTTACCATATCCATCGACCGCACAATTCCTTGCGAACCATCCACCCAAAGAATGCACTCGCCTGGAGCGCCGGTGGGAGCAGACCCAGGCCCGGCCCATTCCGAGCTGGCGGCGTCCTCCGCCGATAAGACGCGGCGATCTCCCTCCCAGACGCTGGGAATTTGCGGTAATTTTTGCAGGCGACGGCGGGTAGAGTGATTGAGAGCTGTCATATACTCAGTCAACTGGATGAGAATATTATCATAGTTCAGGTAAATATAAAGTCAAATATCAATTTTGGCCCGATTTACCTGTTTGTAAGGTTTTCCCCTTACTGGCGCAACTACCAGTGCCTCTATCGGAGCCGGGACTTTCCCCATTTCCGAATACTTTACGTCCCCGATTGTAAGCGGCATTTACACCGGCATTAATCAGCCGGCCAGCCCCACTCCTGAACATTCCCCTTTTAATTCGCAACTTCAGTTAGTTCTCTTGCTTTTGGACAGGTTCCCTGTCGCCTCTCGAACACTTGCAGGTTTTCCCCTCTGCTGCGAGCAACACTTCAATCCCTTTTAAGGCGCACTTGTATCGCAGCTAACAAACAAGTTTTTGATGGGTGACGCTCACAAACTTTTCATGGCTGGCGGTTGCCCTGTCGATTTTATATTGCCAATCCGGCATGGACAAAATACCCATCTTAATGAGGCTATTTTTAACTATCTCCTTAACGATATATGAGATATCTGAGCTATTTAGAAGGATGAGCTATTCCATCTTGCTATTCCGCTTTTCCCACAACCGTATCTGTCTTTTAGATCGCAGACGGTCGCATTTTGATGGTATATATACATTTTTATTCTACCTGCGTGCGCTGGAGATGGAGCGCGGAACGCTGCCCGCCACTGATTATATGTTATTATGTATTTTTTAGGATAAATCAATTGTTACAAAAAAATAGGGAGTAGGCTTTCGCTGCAGGACTCCAGGAACTGCACTGGGACTGCACAGGGCCTTTTTGGAACGCACCGGCTGCCGGCGCGGCGAGGGTGCCGGAACACACCCAGCTTTGGGTTGAGGGCGTGCGGGCGACGGCACAGCCTCCGACCCACCCCTGACAGGACAGGTATTTTTTTGCCGGTCGCGGCTGGCAAGCCAATCATCTCGACGATCTCGATAAAATAAAAAGGACAAGCCCACGCAGTATGCATTGATGGCACAAGGAGTGACGCCAACCGATGACACAAGCAACTCAGTCTCAAACACGGGGTATCCAGCTCACTGATGCCGCCCAGCGGCAGATTTTGTCACTGCGGCAGAGCCAAGGAGAGGATCTCTGCCTGCGGGTGGGAGTGCGCCAAGGTGGCTGCTCGGGGATGTCCTACATAATGGATTTTGAGAGCCTCAGCAATGTCAGGCCCGATGATGAGGTCTTCGACTACGATGGCTTCAAGGTTGTCTGCGATCGACGCAGCATTCTTTACCTGTACGGTCTGGTTCTCGACTACAGCAATGCCATGATTGGCGGCGGCTTCCAGTTCACCAACCCCAACGCCTCTCAAACTTGTGGCTGTGGCAAGTCGTTTTCTGCCTGATCTGACCACCGGCAGCCGAGCGTGAGTCTTTTTGCCCGCCTCGGGTAACTGCCAGCACCCGCTATTAACGTGTGACTTCAACCGGAATTATAGCTATTTATCGGTTTGGCCACAGGCAGGCACCACGCCTGCCTTTTAAATTTTTGTCAATTTACAACACAGTAAATTATACAATATCCGGTTAATTACTTTGAAAATAACCGCTAGTGTCAGCGGTGATCATCCCTGGGGCTGAGGACTGGGGAGGGATTTTTGACGGCAGAACAAATCTGGCACAGACCACCTTGGCGCCGGTCTGGCCATCCCTGAAACCGGGTTTCTTTGAAGTACTTCAGAAGAATATTTGGCCCCCTGCAAAGCCCCACCGGCAGGCCCAAAGCCCCCAACTGACCTATCCCCCTGTCCCTGATATCCGTTATATAATCCTAGCCGACCTTTTCAGCTTCTACCCACCCTATGACTCAAACACCTGAAGACCTTTTCTCCAAAGGCATTAAACGCTACAAAGCCGGTGAGGGGCCAGACACCCTGATTCCGGTTTTCAAAGAAATCTGCGAGCGCTCCCCGAAAAGTAGCAGCGCTTGGACTTGTTTGGCTTGGCTTTACCTGCTGGACAGCAAGCCTGCACCGGCGTACAAAGCCGCCCAGAAGGCCGTCAAGTGGAATGGCCAAGACCCTCAGGCGCGAGTCAACCTCGCCGTGGCCATGATCGACAGTGGCCAAAAGGGAGTGCGCCAGCACATTGAAATCGTCCAGCAGATCCTCCTGGTGTCCCCCGAATTACGGGAAGAAGTCTTAGAAAATATTAAAGAAGGATTAACCAGAAAACCGGACTGGCAGAGCTTGCAGCGGGTGCAAACCTGGATCTTGGAAGCTTAGGTGTTTATAACTACTAGATTTCTGCCGCTCTCCTGAAGGCTAAGGCTCCAGTTGTATAAAATTCTTTACAAAATTTTATACAACTTTATGATAAAAAGCTAAAATCTAATGATAAGATTTTGTGAGCACAAGGATTAGGGATTCCTTTATCTTGTCACTTAAGCCCTCAGGAAATTACAGGAGTTGGAAGAGTATGTCTGCTGATCAAGTTGGAATCAAGCCAGAAACCCGCAATCACAAAGGCTTCTTCATACAGGAAGGTTCCTACAAGCTAATGAAGATCGAGCAGTCCGGCTGGGCCTTGATCTGTGTCGATGATGCGGTCTGCCACTATGTAGACCCGGATAACCTGCAAATGCCCAGCGAACCAGCTAAGGATATCGATTGAGCCAAATCTTATAAATGCTAAATACGTTTGCATGAATGGCTGTGCCTGCCTTAGGCGCAGCCTAATTTTTTTTTGAGGGGAAGAGGATAGGTATTTTTACATGCCGGTAAGGGGAGAGTCTCCAGTTCTGGGAGCGAGTTCAAAGGAGGTAGCTGCACTGGGGTGCAGCCACTTTTTTTGAAGCTTCCTAAGCAGACGTTAAAATTTGTTGCAAAGCTTGCTTAACAGTTGGATATTTATACTCAAAACCAGACCCTAAAGTCCGTTTGGGCAAAACTTGCTGACCCTCCAGCACCACTTGGGCGGCATCTCCCAAAAGCGCTTCCAAGGCAAAATCGGGTACCGGCAGCCAAGATGGCCGGTTCATCACTTCCCCCAAAACCTTGCAAAACTCAGCCATGCGTACCGGGTTGGGAGCCGTAGCATTGTACACCCCCTGCATCTCAGATTGGGCCAGCGCTCGCAAAATCAACTCCACCATATCATCCCGGTGAATCCAGGAGAACCACTGACGACCGCTTCCCAGGGGTCCGCCGGCAAACAGCTTAAACGGAAGCAGCATTTTCGCCAAAGCCCCACCCATCCCCAAAACAATGCCGGTGCGCACAATCACCAATCGAGTCCCGGTCTGCTTTACTTTTTCCGCCTCCGCCTCCCAAACTTGACAGACGTGGGCCAGAAAATCCTCACCGGCAGGACTGATCTCGTCAAAAGTCGCGGTTTCGCTCGTCCCGTAGTACCCAATCGCCGAAGCACTCACCAGCACAGACGGCTTGGGAAAAGCCCCAGCAATCGCCGCCACAATTTTTTCAGTACCCAACTTGCGGCTGTCGAGAATTTCTTGCTGGCGTGCCGGTGTCCAGCGCTCCTCCGCTATCGGGGCACCGGCAAGATTCACCACCCCATCGCACCCCGCAAGCGACTGCTGCCAAGACCCCGACTCTGCCGGTGTATAGGCCACAACTTCCAGATTCCGGAACGCTGGAGCCGGAAACACTCGCCGCGCCCGCTCTGGATTTCGGGTCAGGACCACGATTTGATGCCCCTGCTCGCCCAACCGCTCCACCAAGCGACTGCCGACAAATCCTGTTGCGCCAGTGATGGCTACCTTCATAACGCGATTCCCCAACTTCGCTTAACACTTCTTAACCATCCTAAAGTGTTTCTGCTTGCTTACCCAGCACAATCAACCCCAGCTATTGCTCCCAAGCCAGCATGACTGCTTAGATGTCCATTGCTGTAACAGTGAAGAGAAAGTAAAAAAACCTAGCTCTCCCGGCATCGTGTGGGATAGTCTCAGACGTAAGAGAATTGCCGCAGTGGAGCAATTGAGTATGAAACTGGCAGCACGAGTTGGTCAGGTCACTCCTTCCTTAACGCTAGCGATTGACGCCAAGGCCAAGGCGATGAAAGCCTCGGGCATCGATATTTGCAGTTTCAGTGCCGGCGAACCGGATTTCGACACACCGGCGCACATCAAAGCCGCCGCCAAGCAGGCGCTGGATGCCGGTAAGACCAAATATGGCCCAGCTGCCGGTGAGCTGAAGCTGCGAGAGGCGATCGCCCGCAAGCTGAAAACCGATAACAACCTGGACTACGCCGCTGAAAACATCATCGTCACCAATGGCGGCAAACATTCTCTGTACAACCTGATGGTGGCGCTGCTCAATCCGGGGGATGAGGTGATTATACCGGCACCCTACTGGCTGAGCTATCCTGAAATGGTGACCCTGGCCGGTGGCGTGTCGGCGATCGTGCCCACCGACGAGGGGACTGGGTACAAAATCACGCCGGATCTGCTGCGAAAAGCCTGCACTCCGCAGACGCGGCTGTTTGTCCTCAACTCGCCTTCCAACCCCACCGGCATGGTGTACACGCCCGATGAGATTCGGGCGCTGGCAGAAGTTGTGGTGGAGAAAGATATCTTAGTTGTCGCCGACGAGATTTACGAGAAAATTCTCTACGACGGCGCTGAACACCTGAGTATTGGCTCTCTCGGCAAAGAAATCTTCGAGCGCACGATCGTCAGCAACGGATTCGCCAAAGCTTACTCGATGACCGGCTGGCGTCTGGGCTATCTGGCGGGGCCGAAAGATTTGATTAAAGCCACCGTCACCCTGCAAAGCCACAGTACCTCTAATGTGTGTACGTTTGCCCAGTATGGCGCAATCGCTGCTTTGGAAGGCCCGCAAGATTCTGTCGAAGAAATGCGCCAAGCTTTTGCCAAGCGCCGGGAAGTTATGCTAGAATTGCTTAACTCTATTCCCGGACTGTACTGCCCGAAACCAGACGGCGCTTTCTACATGTTTCCGAATATCAGCAAGACGGGGCTGAAATCGCGGGAGTTCTGTGAGGGTTTGCTGGAATCTCAGCAGGTGGCGGCTGTTCCAGGGATTGCCTTCGGTGCGGACGACTGCATTCGCTTGTCATACGCGACTGATATGGCTACCATAGAGAAGGGCATGGCTCGGCTGGAGGCGTTTGTGCGCTCGCGGGTGTAGCGGCAAAGACGTTTTTAAAAGAGTTCAATTCTGACAGCCCAAGATAGAAACCCGGTGACTTGTAGGGGCGGGGCTTACCGGCGAGATTGGTGAGAAAACTCAGAGTTGTAATCAACCCGCCCCTACCCCCAAATTCGCACGTTCAAGCTGTTAAACTTTTAATCTGCCTTTCACTTCATGCATGAGGCAGAGCCTCTAGACCACCGTTCCCAGCTGCCATGCTGGGAACGAGGCAACGAGGCAGCCCAGAAACCCGGTTTCGCCGAAGTTACCCGGTTTCTGAAAGAACTCAACAGGAAGCGCGGGAGTGGGGGCGAGTGAGCCGGTGGAGATCGGGGCAGTAGGGGTGGCCAAAATCGAATAGAGTCATAGGTAGCGTTCTACTTTATGACATCGTGTCGTTATTTACTGAAGTGCTTGAGCCAGCATCAGTCCCTGTTTTGTGGCTCCAGGTGACAGTCGTTGGCATCTGGTTGGGTGCGATATTGCTCCTAGCTGAGTCGTTACACCGCTATGCCTCTGTCGATTTCGAGATTACGCGCAAGATAGTCCACATTGGCACCGGCAACGTCATCTTGCTTGCTTGGTGGCTGCAAATACCGGCATGGGTGGCCATTGGGGCAGCGGTTTTATCGAGTGCGGTGGCGCTTTTGTCCTACCGGTTTCCCATTTTACCGGGTATCAACAGTGTGGGACGCCTGAGCTTTGGGACGTTTTTCTATGCCGTCAGTATCGGGGTGCTGGTGGCCTGGTTTTGGCCACTGCAACAGCCCCAGTATGCTGCTATCGGGATTTTGGTGATGACTTGGGGGGATGGGTTAGCGGCGCTGATTGGCCAGCGCTTTGGCCAGCACCGCTACGAGTTCTGGGGGAGTAAAAAGAGCTGGGAAGGCTCTCTGACGATGGCTCTCGTCAGCTTTGCTGTCTGTGGCTCGATTCTGCTGGCGGTGCAAGGCAATGTTTCGGCCACTTGGCAGGTGCCGGTGGCGGTGGCTTTTGTGGCGACTGGGTTGGAAGCTTTTTCCTGGTTTGGGATTGACAATCTCACGGTGCCTTTGGGGAGTGCGGCGGTGGCTTTTTTCTTAAATCAATTCCTCCTGTGAGTTTTGCCGGCTACTTTGGGGGTTGGGGAAAACAGGAATTTCTCAAAGCGCCGGCAGCGTCAGTGGTGGCCAGA
>Ga0185317_100248_pt1 | contig 16738 bp, 16 predicted proteins | sample DevilsHole_FD_128020 | JGI IMG/M metagenome (GOLD analysis project Ga0185317, IMG submission 128020) | Groundwater microbial communities from Devils Hole, Nevada to study Microbial Dark Matter (Phase II) - Devils Hole (SPADES assembly)... | ecosystem: Environmental > Aquatic > Deep subsurface >...
GCCCACGTCACATTATATACCGCACAGCCCGCGAATTAAGCTAAGCCGTGCGGCATATTTTTGCTCTTTCGCAATCTAACCGATGATCGCACTGTCAAGAAAACATCTTTTTACCTTCCTTCTCGCCCTCACACTGGCCAGCCTGCCCAGCTGCTTCCACCAGGAGACAACCACAGGGGCGCAGCCACCGGCAGCTCAAACCCCCACCACCATCGCCCAAGCCGGCGAAAAGCCCAAGTTCGCCATTCCCATCGACTGCACCCTCGGCCAAGACTGCTTCATTTTGTCCTACTTCGACCGCGATCCAGGCCCGGAATACCTCGATTTTGGCTGCGGTCGCCAAACCTACGATGGCCACAACGGCACAGACTTCGGGATTCCCGACGAACAGGCGATGGCCAGAGGTGTGGCCGTCAAAGCCTCAGCAGCAGGCACTGTCCTGCGGGTGCGGGACGGAATTCCCGACCGGCGGATACAAGCGCTCGAAGAAGCCGCCCAACTCAAAGGCATTGAGTGTGGCAATGGAGCCGTCATAGATCACGGCAACGGCTGGCAAACTCAATACTGCCACATGCGCTCAGGCAGCGTAGCCGTCAAGCCTGGAATGAAAGTAGAAAAAGGAACTGTCCTAGGTATGGTAGGGATGTCTGGCTTGGCCTCCTTCCCCCACGTCCACCTGACCCTCCGTTACCAGGGCCAACCCCTAGACCCCTTTGTGGGCGTCAGCGCAGCAGCCGGCTGTCAAGTGGAGCGCCACCCCTTGTGGGAGCGAAACCTGGAATACGCCGGCACAGGCTTAATCAAAGCCGGCTTTTCCAGCCAGCCTCCGGCGGATATCAACAGCCTGTGGAACGGCAGCTTTTCCCAACCCCCCATCTCTACAGACAGCCCCGTGCTGATATTCTGGACTCACCCCTTCGGCGTCCTCAAAGGTGATGTGGAGCATTTCCGCCTGCTCGCTCCTGATGGCACAACCATTGCCGAGAGCAAGCGAGCCATCGAATCCCCAAATCGCATTAACCGCTCGAATTATGTCGGCAAAAAGAACACCAAAGAGCGCCCCCTCACCCCCGGCGTCTGGCGCGGAGAGTACCAACTCCTGCGCGGCGATCAGGTGCTGATTGACATAAAACGAGAAGTCGAGCTCAAATAAAGTTTGTAGTGAGGACTTCAGTCCTCACACCCCGCCTCGATTAGGAAAAATATTTCCAAGCTTCAGCGACCATATCGCTTAGCCAGCGTCTCTGCACCTGGTCGAGGAGATTGTCCTCGGCTAGCACTTGTGCCTTTAAGTCTTCCAAGGAGCTCCCCTGAGAGCGGAAGATTTTAATCACCCCCAAGATCGCAGCTGCGACCAACTCCTCACTCACCGTGAGGTGCCGCATCGCCTCGATTTCTTGCGGACTGGTTGGAATGGGATAGTTCATGGCAAGTTCCGGCAAATATCTTCTAGGTTAACAATATGAGAGTTATGTAAACTTTTTTTAAACCTCTTTCAGTTCACAGAACTTACGCACAAACCTGAAAGAAACCAGGTTTCTGGTCTGATGCCCCTGGCTGAAAGTCAAGAAGTCTGGTTGAGAAACCCGGTTTCTGCGTAAGTCCTAGTTCAGGCTCCGCAAGTAAGCGCCCACTTTGCGCCCCTTTCAACGCTGTCTTTAGGTGATCTGTCGCAGTCAAAGCCCAATCAATGAAACAAATCCTCTACCTGGAAGTTCCCACTCCGGATACAAATTCAGTCCGCCTCTGGTTGCAAGAAAAATTCCAGCCCCCCCAGGTGTGGTGGAAACGCTCTGCCGGTAGCGGTATCCAAGTCCGACTGAAAAACTTGCCGGTTCAGCCACAAGAGAGTCCGCCGCCTGACACAGAAGTCCAGCTCTCGCCTGACGCTGGCGCTAGCGCACCGGCTCAGACCGAGGGGGAACTCTCGATTTTTGTCTGGTCGCTGCAGCGGACAACCTACTTAAAGGCGTTCCGCTGGGCAGAAAAGCCCATTGCCGGTGAGCGCCAATTACTCGCTGACCTAACTGCCGGTTTGAGAAACCAATTCCCCTATCAACACCCGCAACCGCCCGCTGCCGATTTATCCGAGCAGTCCATTTTTCAGGCATTAGCCCCATATTACCCCCTCACTGTTCAATACTTTCAGAAAATCCCCAATGGGGAGTATGACCTAAAGCGGGTCTATTGGTGGGAGCAGCGCTGGCGCGAGGGCGTCCGCAATCCCCAAACACCCCGGATGGTGGTGTTCCCAGCGGTGGAAAGTGGCCCTTCCCCCTCTCCCTCGCCGGTCTATGACCTTATATATATAGGTGGTGCTCTCGGAGTTATCCACGCTGCAGTGATGGCCAGGTTGGGCTATCGGGTGCTGTTGGTGGAGCGGCTGCCCTTTGCCCGCATGAATCGCGAGTGGAATATCTCTCGCAGTGAGTTGCAAAGCCTGATTGACCTGGGTTTGCTCACACCGGCAGAGTTTGAATCCATCATTGCCAGGGAGTATAAAGACGGATTCCACAAATTCTTTGACTCCAACAACCCGCCCTCCGCTCAGGCACCCGTACTCCACACCCCCAAAGTGCTGAATGTGGCGCTCGATGCTGAGAAACTCCTGCAGCTGTGCGGGGAAAAACTCAGAGCCGCCGGTGGTGAAATATGGGATCAGACAGAATTTCTCAGAGCACAGACGAGTAGATCACAAGTCGTCGTGCATGTCAAGCACCTGCCCGCAGGCGCAGAAAAACAGGCAGCCGGTCGCTTGCTGGTGGATGCGATGGGAACAGCTTCGCCGATCGCTTGGCAGCTAAATGGGGGTGGCGCTTTTAACAGCGTCTGCCCGACAGTGGGAGCGGTGATTGCCGGTGGGTTTGAACCGGCAGTTTGGGACTCGCAGTACGGCGACGTGCTCAACTCTCACGGGGATATCTCGCGGGGACGCCAGCTGATTTGGGAGCTATTCCCGGGTGCCGGTGAAGAACTGACGGTTTATCTGTTCCACTACCATCAGGTGCATCCAGACAACCCGGGCTCGCTGCTAGAAATGTACGAGGACTTTTTCACGATTCTGCCAGAGTACCGCCGCTGCGATCTGGACAAGCTGGTCTGGAAAAAAGCAACTTTTGGCTATATTCCCGGACATTTCAGCGTTAGCCCCAGCGATCGCAAAGTTGCCTTTGACCGGCTGATTGCCATTGGCGACGCCGCCTCCCTGCAATCCCCTCTAGTATTCACCGGCTTTGGCTCCCTGGTGCGCAATTTGCCTCGCTTGACCGATTTGCTGCACACTGCCCTCCAGCACGACCTGCTGAGCGCCGCTCACTTGAACCAGATTCGCGCCTACCAGAGCAATGTCTCGGTAACTTGGCTGTTTTCCAAGGGCATGATGGTGCCCACCGGCAAGTTTATCAAGCCCGAGCGGATCAACTCCATCTTGAACGTCTTTTTCGGGATTTTGGCCGCACAAAATTCGCAAGTGGCGGAAACCTTTATCAAAGACCGGACGGACTGGGGGACGTTCACCGGGCTGGCTCTCCAGGCGGCTTGGAAAAACCCCGCCCTGCTGGTTTGGATTTTGGAATTTGTCACCGTTGGCGAGGTGCTGCGCTGGTTGAGCAGCTACCTGACCTTTACACTGGACTCTCTGAAAAGCTGGTTGCTGGGATGGCTGCCGGCATTGAGCCGCCGCCTCCAGTCCTGGATCGAACCGCGCTATCCCGCTTTGTGGCTGTGGCTGCTCAGCCAGAGCTACGCCCTCACCGATGGTTTAGGGCGTCCGCACCAACCGAGCGCCCGTCCCCAGATGCCGGTGGCTGTACCGGGCAAACAGCAGCTGACTGCTGACAACTGATATATAGTGAAAGCGTAGAAACCGGGTTTCTTAAAGAAACCCGGTTTCTCGATCTTCGCACCCGGAACGCCACCGCTACATACGGGGAAAAGTCGGCAGCTGAATCCCCGCTAGTGACTGCCGTTTTTTCGCCGCTTGCTGCGGTCGAATGTCAGGCGCTTGCCAGTTGGGCGGAGCTGCAGGCGCTGCCTGACCGGCTGGCTCATGCGGGCTGCCGGTGTCGCCGCTGTCGCCCGGAGTCGGGCTATCTGGCTCAGCTGGGATGACGATCGCCGTTGAATTGGCGCTAGCGGCCTCAGCTGCCCTGTCAATTAGCTGGGCTAAGTCTGGCCAGAGAGGCTCTGTTGGCTGACTGGGTTCTGGCAGGGCCAATAAGGCGTCAGCTGAGTCGGTTGCCGTGGCCAGATACACCTGTACCGGCACTTCCTCTGCCGGTGCTGGGGACACCTGGGGTTCAGAGGATGGGAGCGCTGTCCAAGGTTGGATGGACTGCGCCTTTGCCCGGTGCGAGTCTGGGGCATTTAAGGTGCCCTCTGAGAGGCTGGCGGCTATGATGCGAGCCTGTTCCGGGGCTTCAGGCGTCTCCAGGCACTTTTCCAGAGCGGCTTTGAACTGCAAGGTTTGGCGCTGCTGTCTGCCAAGGCGGGAGCGCAAATCCCGACAGGTGGTTTCGCTTTGCAACAGCCGCTGAGTTTGTTCGCTGTAGCGCAGCTGGGTGAGGGCGCACTCCCGCTCGATTTGGGCTAGTCGCTGCTGGCTGGTTTGCAGGTGCGCTGTCAGGGTTTGAATTAATGTCTGCTGGCGCTGGATTTCTTGACGAGAGGATTCCAGCTCGCGAGTCACCCGCAGGACTTGCGCTTTAGCCACTGCCAAGTCTTGAGTCTGTTGGGTTAAGGAGACTTGTTGCGCTTGGGCTCGCGTCTTGTGCAGCTGCAGGGCAGTTTGGGTGTCTTGAAGTGCGTTTTCCATCTCCGCCATTTCATGGGCGAGTTCACTGTTGCGCTGGCGCAGCTGCTGAATCAGCGTCACCAGCTCCACCGCTTCTGGCAGACTGACAGCCGGCTCGACCTCCTCGACATCAGCCAGCGGTTGCGGCGCTGTTGCGGGGTGCCAAGTGGCGATAGCGCTGTTGAACTCGCTGGGGAGGACAGGCGTCTCGTCTGCATTGTTTTGTGCCGGTGGGGTTTCGCACTCAAGAACATCAATACTGATGGCATTGGGGAAATTCACCGTCAGCCAGTCTTCCGCCTCAGCTTCGGAGGACAGGCGTCCCTCGTGGGAGGCGACATCTGTGCGGGCGGCTGGGAAATCCGCCCCAACTGGGTCTTGCGCTTCAAGGAAATCCGGGTTATTTGGCATCTGTGCTTCACTCATCGGTTCGATCGAGGAACTTACAACTCCTGACTGCAGGCTTCCGTAACTTTGTCAATATTTGTTTAATATTTCCAGGCTGTCCGCGCACCTTCTAAAACTCCTGCCACTGAATGTGCTTGCACAGAAGTTGGCTTAGTAAGACAGAATAGCAGCCCTACTGTATATTTTTACCCCTGGCGATCAGTGCCGAGCCACCAAAACGTCAAAAGTTAGCACTAAAGAGTAAAAATTGTTACAGGCATGTACGCCCGTACCCCCTTCTAGCCCCGACCTTCTATGCCAGTAAAAGTTTACAGCAGGCCCCGTTGTTAAATTTTTATTATGAAGCTAAATTTTCGTTTTGCGGTGGTGAGTGACCCACACATCGCCCTCCCTCAGACAATCTGGGACAATCCCAGCCGCTTTCATCTGGTGGAAATCAGTATCCCCGCTCTGGAAACGGTTCTGGAGCGGTTGAGCCGGCTGGACATCGATTTCCTTTTGCTACCTGGAGACTTGACTCAGCACGGCGAGCCGGCAAATCACGCTTGGCTGTCTGAACGCTTGACAAAATTGCCGTTTCCTGCTTATGTTGTTCCCGGCAATCACGATGTGCCGGTGCTGCTGCCAGATGCCAGTTGTATCGGCTTGGCAGATTTTCCTCGCTACTACTGCCGACAGGGCTATGCAAATATATCACAGCCTTACTACTCCTGTCAAGTGCTGCCGGGAGTGCGGCTGATCGGGCTGAATTCTAACCAGTTTGATTCTGCCGGCAAGCTGCTGCCTTTCGGGCGACTGGATCAGGCGCAGCTAGGGTGGCTGGAAGGGGTTCTGGCTAAGGCTGGCGAGGAGTTAATCTTGGTGATGGTGCATCACAATGTTTTGGATCACCTGCCCGGGCAGTCTCGCCACTCGCTCGGTCGCCGGTATATGCTGGAAAACGCACCGGCTTTGCTAGAGCTCCTGCGCAATGCTGGGGTGCAGCTTGTGTTTACCGGCCATTTGCACGTTCAGGATGTGGCCAAAAGCGGCGGTTTCAGCGATATCACCACCGGCTCTCTTGTCAGCTACCCCCACCCCTACCGCATCTTGCACTTTCAAATGGATGAGCGAGGGCGAAAATCCCTGCAGATTCAGTCCGACTGGGTGGCGTCGGTTCCCGGTTGGCCAGATTTGCCGGTGCAGTCCCGGGAGTGGATAGGCGAGCGCAGCCGGCCTTTTATGATGCGGCTTTTGACGGAACCGCCTTTAAATATGCCGCCGGCACAGGCAGATCCTTTGGTTGCCAGTTTGCGCTATTTCTGGGCGGATATTGCCAAGGGGGATGCGATGTTTGACTTCTCCCACTTCCCGACGAATGCCCGCCGGTACTTCGAGGCGTTTAGCGCCGTTGGTTTGGATGGCACCCCCACCCGGATTGACAACCACACGACGCTGCTGCTTTAGGGATAGGGAGTATTTTTCATCAAGGGTTTATATAGCGGTTCGTTCTTGAGGAGTGATTTGTTTTAAGCTGTTATAGCAGTAGTCATGTTGGGAACGGACATTAAGGCATGCATGCGCTATGCCCCATTTCTGGGGCATAGCGCATGGGAAAGACTCACAGATACATGCGATGATGCCCAATGCGATGATGCCCAATTCCCAATTCCCAATTCCCAATTCCCATGTCCCAAACTGACTGTTTATTGCTATAAAAATATCGCCCTCAGCTAGCGGAGTGTTCTGAGGGCTGGGTGAGCCGGTCTGTTGCGGTGCTGGCTTTATATAAATTCGGCTTGAGCAGCAGGCTGACTCCAATTGCCCAAGCTACGGAAACCATCCAGCCGGCTAGAATGTCACTGGGAAAGTGAACCCCCAAATACAGGCGCGTCCAGGCAATAGATACGGCATATACGCTCCCGAAAATTAGAGCGAACCAGCACCACCTGCTCCCCCAAGTTAAAATTACTACAGTTGCCACCAGCGTCATGCTCGACATGGCATGACCGCTGGGAAATGAGTAATCAGACGGGTGTGGGTAAAATGACTCCCACAGGTGGGGGCGCATTCGATGCGTCACTAATTTTGCTGTGTGGTTGATCATGCTGCTTCCCTGCAGGGTGACGATCCAGTACACAAGCGCTCGCCACCGCCGGCTCAGGAACAGCAGTAGGGCTACCGCAGCGAGAAGCGGAAACAGAGTGTAAAACGTTCCATAGTTAGTCAGCTTCGCGGCAAAAACATTCAGTTGCGGCTGTTCTGTGGCGTGAATTGCCCGCAGTACGGACAGGTCCCACGGAAAGCCGCCTTTATTTTTGCGCATTTCCAGTGCCAGCAGCTCAAAGACCTGTAGGGGTAAATAGATTCCTATCAATAGCGTCAGGAGTGAGCGCCAGCGAGCGAGGAGCAGCTCCTTGAACAAGCTAGTGAAGGACTGCAAACGTTTCGCGAAATCGGATTCAAACATTCGTCAAGCCAAACGAGATTGGGCGTACTAATGAAAAATTCTCTTTTTTGAGACGGGCGGGGAGAGTATACTTACTTAAGGCTCAGATACCCAGGCCCCAGATGCGGGCTGTACCGCAGGCGAGATGCCACCCGTAGCTGCGCCGGCACAGCGCGGGCTTTTGAAGCTTGCTACCGAATCAGCTGGCTGTCACCGGCAATTGGCTAACCACTATCAGAGCCATCCCCGCCGGCGCTCGCCAGCTACTGGCTCGGCGCGGGGACGAGCCGGCTCGAGCCGGTGGGGCGAGGGCTTTTCCGGTAGGGCTAAAGCCCCCGAAGGAGAATCCCCAGCTCAGAAGTGGGGAATGGATATCTCGCAGCGGCTGATTGTCTCACCCCCTTTTCTCCCTCCCGGTGGACAGGCGAGACGCCGGCGCAGTGCGGCAACCGGTGGAAAAAGCCCAAAAAACGTGAAAAACGCTGGAAAAGCAGGCTAAAGCCGCAATATACCTGAATTGTTAGCGTTTTTATCACTCATACCAGCTCTTATCTGTTTTTTGTTAAAGAATTTGAGACTCACCGCCCCGCAGCAGCGGCACGCCTAAATTACCACTGTATACCTAGTGACTTTTGAGCACCACTTGCGTTAAACTACGGCAAGTCGAGCGGGATAGTGGATTTAACGGGCGAAAGGCCACAAAAGTCAAGAGCAAGGGCCCGTTTGCGGGCCTCCCACTGCAGTTCCAACAGGCTGCAGGAGAGGGGTTCTAGCCGGCAAGCTCATCGCTGGCAGGAAAGCCAAAAGTAACTCCCTGTTTTAGCTCACCGCACTTTACCCTGTATCAGGACAGCAACATGGACTATTTCTTCCTCCCCCTCCTCAGCTTTTTAGTAGGCATCATCGTTGGTTTAACGGGAATCGGCGGGGCGTCTCTCATCACCCCTATGCTGATTTTTGTGTTCCAGGTTCCGCCTTCGATTGCTGTTAGCTCTGATGTGGTGGCGGCCACATTGATGAAGGTTATTGGCGGCTTCAAGCACTGGCGGCAGCAAACGCTTGACCCACAAATTGTCAAATGGCTGGCGTTGGGAAGTGTTCCCGGATCGCTGACAGGCGTGGGGATTTTAGCCGCGATCAAGCAGAATGGTAATCTCAACTTGGATGGCATCCTGCTGCGCTCGATTGGGGTGGTGATGCTGCTTGTCGCCTTGTTGGCGCTGGCACAATTCTTGCTGAAAACTTTTATGCCGGAGTTGAATTTGCCCGAACCGCCTAAGCTGGACTTAAAAACTAAGTGTGGTCGCCTGCTGACGCTGAGTGTGGGTGCGATTTTAGGCTGTGTGGTGGGTTTGACTAGCGTGTCTTCCGGTTCGATGTTCGCACTGGTGCTGATTGCCTTTTTCCGCCTCGACTCTCGCATGCTGGTGGGCACGGATATCGCACAGGCGGCGATTTTGCTGATTTTTACCTCTTTGGGACATCTCAGCCTCGGCACAGTCCACTGGAGTTTGGTGCTGCCGGTGTGGCTGGGAACTGTGCCCGGTGTGCTGGTGGGCGCTAAGCTCTGCAAAATCGTCCCTCAAAGCGGGCTGAAATTTGTGATTTACAGCTTGTTAGTGATGGTGAGCTGGAAGTTAGTGTATAATGTCTGAGGGGAGACTTTAGGCTTAGCGGGAATGGCAGTCGGGAAAGCGCCTTTAGGAGGTAGTGGCGTCAGCGGATGTTAGCGCTCTCACCGGCATCTGCAGCCTGAATCTACTTGTCTCAGATAAGATGAGCAGCTCCAAACTAATCAATACGAAAGAGATACGGGCTTGACCGCACCGGCTTTAAATCCTAGCGATGGCTGGTTTACGGGTTAATCGGTGAGCGACAGCCCACCAAAATTCTATTATTTAAACAATATGATAATAATCACTCCCAGACTGGCAGGCTTCCTGCTAAGAAATACGGTAAGTAGATATTGATCGTGTCTTTTATATGGCCCAGAAACCCGGTTTCTTTAAGAAACCGGGTTTCTCATTCATTACCTCACTAATATGAGAAACGGCAGGCGGCCTGCTTTGGCGGCTCGGTGCTGCAACGCCACCGGCACCGGCTATAGCAGTATGCACTTAGGTTAAGACATGGGCATCACGCATGCATGGCATCACGCATGCATGGCAGCATCTCCAGAACGCATGTTTCTGTGAGTCTTTCCCATGAGTTACAGGAGATTTAGAATTCCAGAATCCCGATTGGATTTACGGAGTTTGAGGCCCTACTTTCAAAAACATGCGTAAAACCCATATAACTAAAATCCGATGCGCTTACCGGAGATAAAAAAATGTAAAAAGATCATAAAATTTTTACGATCTGCTATTTTTTTAGGTAAACTTAGGAGAGCGCAGGGGCAGGGGCTGCCGCGCTTTAACGGCTGGGACACCTACCTTTTGGAAGTAATAATAAAACTAGGAGGGATAAATAACGGATGGGGCAAAACAGGGGCCAAAGGAAGTTACACTGGGAATATATCTGCCACCTCCCACAGCCCAAAGGATCTGTGCGTTACTCACACAGATCGAGAGCGTGACGGGGGTGCCGGAAGCTTGCTGGAAAACGCACCCGAACAGCGCGGCGAGCGAAAGCCTGACACGCAGGTGGGTGCTGGATTTCGCCGGCGGCACATCGTGGCCTAAAACCGGCTGCTGAATAAATACGCGGAACCGCCTGGTTTATATTTATAAACATCTACAAACAAAGGAATGATTTGTGAGCATTCTTGAATTTACCCTTCTCGTTTGGATGGGGTCTTTTACCGCCGGGTTTTTAGGGGCGCTGACTGGGTTAGGGGGTGGAGTCGTGATTGTGCCCCTCTTAACTTCTGTATTTGGAGTTGACATCCGGTACGCCATAGGCGCTTCACTGGTGTCTGTGATCGCGACGAGCGCCGGTGCCGCCTCCGCTTATATCAAAAAAGGCTACACCAACCTGCGGCTGGGAATGTTTTTAGAAGTAGCGACGACAGTCGGGGCGATTATCGGAGCTTTAATTGCCACGTTTGTATCTGTGAAAGCGCTGACGGTGGTGCTAGGCATTGTCCTGCTGTATTCAGCGTACCTGTCACAGCAGCCCCGACCTGATGAGTATTTTGACAGTGAGCCGCCTGACCCCCTAGTAGCTCAGCTCAGACTCAATGGCACTTACCCAACTGCGGATGGGGCGATCTCTTACCAGGTTCACTCTCTCCCGGTTGGTTTCAGTCTGATGGTACTCGCTGGAGTGATTTCTGGGTTGCTGGGAATTGGCTCCGGTTCGCTGAAGGTGCTGGCGATGGATCAAGCCATGCGCCTGCCATTCAAAGTTTCCACAACCACCAGCAATTTTATGATCGGCGTGACGGCGGCGGCGTCAGCGGGGGTTTACCTAGCGCGGGGCTATATCGATCCAGGACTTTCAATGCCGGTGATGCTGGGCGTAGTGCCGGGGGCTTTGTTGGGCGCGAAGGTACTGGTGGGAGCTCGGACTCAGGTTTTGAGAGTTATTTTTAGTTTAGTCCTGGCGGCAATGGCGTTTAAGATGGTCTACAACAGTCTGCATGGGGGGATTTAATAATGTATCAATTTGATTCGCGTTCTCAGTGGCTATCGCCAGTGCAGTCGGAGAGTAACGTAGTTCCATTCCCGCTGCAGCAAAAAGCCCCAGACTGTGATGCCGGCGAAATCTCTCAGGACTTGGAGGTTGCCGGTGAAAGTCAGGTGGCGGAAGTTTCGAGCGACCGGCAACTTCAGCTGACGATTGCCAACCTGCTCAAATATGGGGTGATTCTGGCTACCGCCACAGTCTTTATTGGCGCAGTCCTGTATTTGATCCGCCACGGTGCGGAACCGGCTGACTACCACATTTTCCGAGGAGAGCCCTCGATGTTCTGCAGTCCAGCAGGTGTGATGAGCGCGGTTCTGTCAGGCAGCCGGCGCGCCATTATTCAACTGGGACTCCTAATTTTAATTGCCACTCCCGTCCTCCGGGTGATATTTTCTCTAATAACTTTCCTGCGGCAGCGAGATTTTACCTATGTAATCGTGACATCGGTCGTACTTTCTGGGCTGCTATACAGCCTTATAGGAGCATATTTCAGATTTCAATAAAGATTCTGCTGCTGAGCGTTCACCCCCTATAAGGAGCGAAATACCCGCACTGCGCAGTTGGGCGAGCAATACCCTTGTCTTGCCGAACCCGATTGCGCTTCCCGCTTTTCACTCCAGTGCTACTTGGGAGCCGTCTGCCGGTGAGCCAATCGGCTTTCTGGTGGCTGCCCAAATCAAATGGAGGAAAAGACATGGGTTCGGAACCCGCACCATAATTCTATCTCGCTTCTTGATAAGTGGCAACTGTTTATTAGGGTGTATTCTATAATATTATAGCACTAGCCAATTAGGGCACGGACGTAGGCTGCGTTCGGCCTGTCCCACAGACCTTGAGGGTCGGAGGGAACGCCTGTCCTCCGCCTATAGCGGTTTTCAGTTGGATGAAGTACACGCCAGAAACCCGGTTTCTTTAAGAAACCGGGTTTCTCAGTACCTCACTCATACGAAACCGCTATATATTTCGTATCGATCGTGTCCGCGCACTGACTGTCTATTGCTATAAGTGCCAGAAAATAAGGACAGAAAAGAATGAGGGTGTTAGGAACTGCAATTGCCACGGGAATAGGAGCATTCAGCGCGACAAACATTGATGACATTCTGATTTTAATCCTCTTTTTCTCACAGGTGAGCCCCAGCTTCCGCCGCCGGCATATCGTTCTCGGTCAGTACCTGGGCTTTGCAGCACTTGTCCTAGCCAGTCTGCCCGGTTTCTTTGGTGGCTTAATCGTGCCGAGAGCCTGGATTGGGCTCCTGGGTCTAGTCCCGCTGGCCATCGGGGTCAGCCGCCTGCTGAATCGAACGAACGATCAGCCAGAGGTTCAGGCTGTCTCCGGTGAATTTAACCCCTTAAGTTCCAATCCCTCTGCGGTGTCCGTACTGACCAGTCTTCTCAGCCCCCAAACTTATAATGTAGCCGCTGTTACCTTTGCCAATGGGGGAGACAATATTGGCATTTATGTGCCCCTGTTTGCCAGCAGCGATATCCCGACTTTGGCAGTCATTTTGGTCGTCTTCTTTTCGCTGACAGGAGTTTGGTGCTGGATTGCTTACCGGCTAACCCGCCAGCCTGCTTTCGCTGGCGTTTTAAGTCGTTACGGCAAGGATATCGCCCCCTTTGTTTTGATTGGCTTGGGGATTTTTATTCTCGTCGAAAGCGGGACTTACCGGCTCCTGCCTTTTATAGCAGAATAGCAGTATTCACGCTCGGTGAGGACATTAATGGCATGGCGCATGGCCCCAGAAATGGGGCTCATGCGCATAGGAAAGACTCACAGCTTTTTGCGATGATGCTCTTTTTCGTTCTGGCGATGATGCCCTTTTGGGTTCTGGCGATGATGCCATGCATGCGTTCTGGCCCATGTCCGTTCCCGTGCGTGGCTACTGCTAGATAGCAATTCTCAATTGGATGAAGTAGCCCTTTGAAACCCGGAAGCGGGCGGTTGTGCCGCACCGCCCCGATACTTAGGAAGCCCGATCGATCTCCGCCAGCAACCTCTCCAGCGGAGCGACCTTGAAAAAGAAAACCATATTTCCTGCCACTTTACTGTTTTCGATTTCGTAGTGTGTTTGGCAGGAAAAAATGGTATAGTGGTAATCCGAGTCACCCGATAATATGATCTCCTTGAGCTTGCCATCGTGGTAACTAGGAGCCATATAGGTAATCCCTTTCTTAATCACGTTGCTGAACGCCCCCATGATGCCGTTGAAGAAGATATTACCCACCTCACTGAGGGTTCTCATTTTCACCGAATCGCGGTCGATAGCTCGCCGCTGCTCGTCCGCGAGAATGTCTACAAGCGTGGCCGCACTCTTTTCTGAAAAAACCAGGATAGCAATTGCCTCAAACTCTCCTCTGATGAACAGCTCCATTGCATAAGCGTGAGCCCTGCCAACAGGTTGATCCAGTTTGGCTTGCAACTGCTGGGGCGACAGGATCTCAATCGCAGACATCTGCAAGCGAATCGGAGTTTCGGTCATATAATTCAACATAGCATTGGCTCGCTCAACACCTGTGTTGAACAGCTTTTGCAACGCACCTATCTGCTTGGATGTAGGCTTTACGCTCATGGTTTGCCGTCAGTGGTTAACAGAAGTGTGAACAGAGAAAAGAGGGCAATTGCGTTATTTTCTAGGGGAAGCTTCACGGGGGCGGTTCCTGCCTTTTCTCTAAGGTTGCCGGCAAATCCCAAACACCGACGTGTAGCCGTGGAGGAAAGTGCTGCCGGCCACTGGGCCAATTTCGCCGTTGCAGAAAAAGCCGCTCACCGGCACCTTGCTCAGATACCGGCTGAACAGTTCCGAATCAAAATTCGGCTGGCCATACAGCCCTATGCCCCGCCCCAGACAGGAGAACATCAAAGCGCCGGCTGGTGGTGGGGCGTCGGATACCAGCTCCAGGTAGCGCTGCAGGAGCATTTCCAGGTCTTCTGCGGAAGTGCGGGCGTCGCGCAGGTGGAACTGAATCCGCTGCCCCGGGCGCACCCGATCCCCAATCGCAATTGCCCCTCCCTTCGGATCTACCCCCAGCAAAGTGCGGATTAAAAAATCTCCCTGTTCGAGCTCCGGTTTGAATTCATCGCGGGCGACGCCCACAAACAGCGAGTGCTGCGCCAGCTGCCGGTCTTTCTCGTCGAGGGTTTGCAGCAAATCCCGCAGCACTTCTAGCGGCGGGCGCGACTGGTAGCCGCCCACAACTCTCTGATCGAGAGCCACCACCACATTGCGCTCGCCGGCACTGACGCAGTACGGCTGGCCAATAGGCCGACATCCCTGAGCCACAATCGTTTCGACGACGATATTGCCGCTCAGCGCCAAGCCAACTGTCCCCTCTCGGTACAGCCGGTAGTTACAGAACAGGGCCATACTGCTGCTACTGGGGCCACCGCTGGCCAGTCCCCCCACTTTTGTCGCCCCTGGATAGGCAAAATCGAGCCCCTCAATCAAGTCACTGACTTTAAATGTGAACGCATCAGATAGCAGGATAAACTGCGGTTGCTGTGCCGCCGGCACCCCAATCAGCCGCACCCAGGCTTCTGGGGAGCTGTCCAAGTCGGGCAAGTCCTCGGCGGAAATGTGAAACGACCGCACGTCCACTCCCGGCAGGTGTGCCAGAGTCAGGCTGAGGGCGGGCTCTCCTTCCCTCTCTTGCGGCTGTTGCTGCCGGTTCATGCCAATAATGCCGTTACCGCTGGTGCCGATTAAGTGGGGCACCGGCAGCACCTCTCGCAGCAAAGGCATCAGCCGGGAATACTCGCTGGCAAACGCCGACGAAATAAACACCAGCGCCAAATCTGCCGGTGCGCCCAACTGCTCCTGCGCTTGCGCTACAACTTCTTTAACTGCCGCTTCCAAGGAAGGACGGGTTGATAAGGCGTTTGCCCACTTCATCCGGTCTGCCATCAGTCTTGCCCTCCTGAAACTCTCACCGGTCTTGGCTTCTGGATTTCTGGCGCTTCCAGGCTCCCACAACACCCAGCCACAGGAGCGCCCGTGTCACAGGGTTGGTTGCTGCAGCCCCTGCTCCAGTCTAGCTTGCCAGCAAAAGCCACCTAACCACCTATGGTAGGATACCTGGGACTGCGCAGGACAGTCCCTGCGGTGCGGCTGCCCTGTTGCCACGAGCGCACATGGCAGCTTAACATGAGTTAACATATTGCCTGTACAGATCACTCAGGTGTGAGTGGACTTTGGCGCTCCATGAGCCGCCAAACCTTAAAAAATCAGGACAGATCCAGTCTGGCACCTGCAGCTGCATCTGTCACTCTCGCTCGTGAGCGCCACCGCGATTCACCCGCCCGAACACCAGACTGAAGGCTCAAGATAGCAAAATCTTGACTTCTTTCCGGTACTGACAGAACCTTATTAAGATTCCCAAATCTATGACCAACAACATCGAACAAAAAATCGAACAAGAGCGGGAACAGGCTCGCGCCCTCTGTGATGCCTCAGGCGCAACTTCTGCTGAGTGTGCGGCAGCGTGGGATGCCCTCGAAGAACTGCAAGCCGAAGCCTCCCACCAGCGGCAAACCAAGCCGAAAACCAATTTTCAGAAATATTGCGATGACAACCCCGATGCGTCTGAGTGCCGCATCTATGAAGACTAGATGCCGCAGGCAGCTAGCTTCGGTTGACTGGGGCTGATACCCAAACTCATGGCAAGCAACTGGAACGCAGCCGGCAAGAGTCCAGTTGTTTGTCGTTTTAACTGGCTATCAGCCGGTAATTTACCCTTTTTTGTTGGAAATGCTGCTTGACAAATCCGCGATGTTTATGTTAAAATAATATGCCACCTGAACCTTGGTTTAAACCGCTAGTCTGGACGGACTACCGCTTGGCGGTTCTGTTTACGGTTATTATCCCTCTGATTCTGCTAATTTGGGCTTTTGTCCAGAAGTCAGACCCGATTGTGCGGCTGTTAATTATATACTGGCGGGTGGCTAGCTTGCAGGCTGTCACGGTGTACCTGATGATTGCGGCCATGCCGATAAGCTTGATTACGGGGCTGATAGCTCGCATTCTCATCCCCACATCCCTCTGGTTTTGGCTGGATATCAACGAGGAAATTGACGACCAGCCCCAGTCGCCCCTGAAGCTGGCCCTCACATCCTGGCGCTGGGCTGTCACGGTACACAATGCCCTGGGAACCCTGTTTCTAATTCCTTTTGTCGGCTGCGCTGGCTATGCCAAAAAAGACTTGATAGCCAATCAGTTTTGTAGCGTTTGGCTGGAGCCGCCTTGGGCTTATAAGGAGTATTTCCATTCTAATACCAGCGAAGATTTTTTAGGCTTTTTGGGTATTGTAGGATTGCTGATTTATGCGGCTTATTTTAGCTTTTTTATACTGAGGCTTAGCAAGCAGGGACGATCAGCTACTGGCCAGTAAAAAGTGGGCTGAATGTTGAATTTTGTTAGAGAATGTTTGTAAAAAAAACGTGAGGGCGCTCAACCCCATGGGCGGCCACGGGGGCGGCCACGGGGGGC
>Ga0185317_100249_pt1 | contig 16733 bp, 13 predicted proteins | sample DevilsHole_FD_128020 | JGI IMG/M metagenome (GOLD analysis project Ga0185317, IMG submission 128020) | Groundwater microbial communities from Devils Hole, Nevada to study Microbial Dark Matter (Phase II) - Devils Hole (SPADES assembly)... | ecosystem: Environmental > Aquatic > Deep subsurface >...
CGCCTAAATGGCTTTGCGTGATTCTGGGAGTCCGCAGGGACAGTAGCCCGACGCGCCAGCGAGGGACCGGGCCTGATTTCTTGTGATTTCGCCATGTGCTCCCTCGCTGGCGCGTCGGGCTACTGTCCCAGAATCGTGCAAGGCTATTTAGCGCGGGCTCGGTCCAGATGACTTGACCCATTCGGCCACCCTCCGCTCCGCATCGTCCTGCGAAACCACTCGACCCTCGTCGACAGCCGCCATGCCGCGCTCCACCTTTTGTCGAACGTACAGGTGGTAGTGAATGTCCTCGATCGTGCAATCGTCTGGCAGCGACTGAATCAGCCTAATGGCGTCTTCTTTGACAAGGCTCACAAGAAGTCCTCCATTGCTCGCGTACGAAACCAGCAGCCTCAACCATCTTATCGGCCCCTGGCCCGCTGGCCAATGCCCGCGCGCTCGGCGTCGCGTGCGGCGGTTGTGAAACCGCCTGGGCCGCGCCAGATCAGGAATCGGGCATGGCCCGAATGCGCATGAGGAATAACCGCGCGGCTCTATTGCTCGTCGGTCGGAGTTGGTCGCGGGTTCTCCTTCAGGAACTCGCGCGCCTCGCGGATCAGTTCTTCCGGGACGGGGATGACCCACTCGTTCAGCTTGCCAGGCTCGGCAACGAACGCAAGGTCGAGCGAATGGGTCCGTGCAGTAGGATCTCCTCGCTGCCAAGGCTCAGATTCCCACTTGTCGTCGGGCTTCGGGACGATCTGTTCGTACGTCCTTGTGCGATTTCTACCTTGGAAGCCGGGCGGAAACGTCGCAGGCACAACAAGGCGCAGCCCCTGCACGGAGTACTGCGGTCCCGCAAGCCAACGATGCGCCCGTTGCAGGGTTCCGATGCCTATGATGTGCCACCTTCGCGGGAGGTCACCTTTGCGCGAACCTTCACTTACAGATTGCTCGTGTGGTGAGTAAACAATCTCCCATCCCTCAGGCCGCACCACGAGGTAGCGAAGGGAGGGGGCGCGTTCCGTCCAGGTGTGCTCATCCTGAGTCACGGTGCCAGGGTTGAGTCTGACCAATGCCCCCACGCCAAGCTTCTTCAGGTCTTCTGGAATTGCCGCCGTGATGGAAACATTGGCCACTTCTGGGGTTGCCGGGCAGACAACGGTTGCCACGTGGGCCACGTATGGATCGAGCCGGAATTGCGTCACGGGGCTGGTGAATTCCCAAGGAGTCTTCACCGTGAACTCGTACCGGCCGACATCGCAGTAGCCGAAATCGGCGACTCCTTTCTCATTGCTGTCCTCGGTTGCCGTCTTGCCTGGGTCGAACCCCAACTGCCGAAGCACGACCGGGTGATCACTCGCCGGTGCGCCATTGGGCGACCCGACGGTCAATTGCACTCGAATCGAGGATGGTGCCGGCGGCGCGGCGTTCGTCCCCGACGAAACCTTTGCTTCCGCCAGGCGGGCCACGCGTTCCATTACCTCGGCGAGCGCCTGCTGTTGCTGGGCCGCGGCGGTCCGCTGCTGCTGCACGGCCCACGCGGCCACGCCGGCTAGCGCGAAGCACACGACCGCCATCAGACCCATCACGGCAAGCATGAATCGTTGAGACATGATCTTGCTCCACATGGCTTGAGTCCACAGCGTGCGAGCGATCTGGCCCGGATCGCCAAACCGTTCGATAACCCGCTTGCGAGCCGCGACCACATCGGGCGTGGCCAGCAGTTCGCGGCGCAGTGCACAGTGCAAGTGGTCCGCCAACTCGTCGACGATGTCCTGGCGCAACGACGGCGGTTCGTCGTCGCGAGGCGGCGGAAAACCGGCGGATAGTTCGCGTGCATCCACGAATGCCATGGCCCCCCGGACGCCGTGTCACCCGGCTGATGGCGCGCCCAAGACGCCCTGTACGCCGGCGGCGAAGGCCCGCCACTCAGCCTTGCGCTGGTCGAGCGATCGCTGGCCCGCAGCGCTGAGCTTGTAGTACTTCCTGCGCCGGCCATCGACCTCCTGCCAGAACGCGACCAGCAGCCTCTGCTGTTCCAGTCGGTGCAACGCCGGATACAGACTGCCCTCCTTCAGATCGATGTGGCCCTTCGAGCGACTGGTCACCGTCTGAGCAATCTCGTACCCGTAGGTCGGGCCATGCGAGATCACTTCGAGAATGAGCGTCTCCACAGTCCCCCACAACAACTGCGAGTCCATGTGGTTTGCCCTTTGGACCGCTATACCTAGTACGTCTGGGCACAAAGCCTAGACGGGCTATGTGTGGCTGTCAAGCAGAGTTTGCTCGCAATGGTAAAACTTCCCCCTCTCCCCGCTGCGGGGAGAGGGTTGGGGTGAGGGGTCTACGTGATGCGGCTCAACCCGAGCTTGCCGTTGCGGCCGACAGCGCGCGAATCATGCCTTCGGCCTTGTGCAGCGTCTCTTCGTACTCGCGCTCGGGCGACGATTCGGCGACGATGCCGCCGCCGACGGGGAACTGGACCCAGCCGCGAGCGCAGGTGAAGGTGCGGATCAGGATGTTGGTGTCCATCGAGCCGTCGAAGCCGATGAAGCCGAGCGAGCCGCAGTAGGGACCGCGGGCAGTCGGTTCGAGTTCGGCGATGATCTGCATCGCGCGAATCTTTGGCGCGCCGGTCACCGACCCGCCGGGGAACGCGGCCCGCAGCAGGTCGACTGGGCCAAGGCCCGGCCGAAGCCGGCCGCGCACCTCGCTGACGAGGTGATGGACAAACTGGTAGGTCTCCAGGTGAAGCGGGTCGGCCACGTGGATCGAACCGTACTCGCACACGCGGCCGAGGTCGTTGCGCAGCAGGTCGACGATCATGACGTTTTCGGCCCGATCCTTGCCGCTCTCGCGCAGCTCGGCAGCCGAGTACATGTCGGCCTCGGGTCCGGACCAACGCGGCCGCGTCCCCTTGATCGGCCGCGTCTCCACGCAGCCTTGATCGACACGCAGGAATCGCTCGGGCGACGCGCTGGCGATCACGCAGTCGCCGGCATCGAAGTACCCGCCGAACGTGGCCGGGTTGCACCGCCGCAGCCGCAGGTACAGCTCGACCGGCGACTCGCCCAAGGCCGCCAGCAGGCGATGCGCGAGGTTCACCTGGTACACGTCGCCGGCGTGGATGTAGTCGATCGCGCGCCGGATCGCATCGAGGTACTCCTGCGGCGTGAAGTTACTGGCGATGCCGGCGTAGCCAGGCAGCGAGAATCGCACAGCAGCCACGCAACGACCGGCAGCGGCGCGCGGCGAACGCGCCGGCTCAGTCGCATCCCGACCGGTGTCGGCGTTCGCTTGAAGCACATCGCGGAACCATGCGACGCGCTGGCCGGCACGCGCCCGGCGCCGATCGGGATCCATCTCGGGCAGCCCGGTTGAAACGGCCCAGGCTCGGCGATCTGCCAGATCGATCGCTACCACGCAGTCGTACAGTCCAACGACCATGTCCGGCAACTGGAACTCGTCGTATCTCGCGCGTGGCAGTTGTTCGATGTGTTGGCACAGGTCATACGAGAACAGCCCAGCCGCACCGCCCTGAAATGGCGGCAAGCCGACGACCGGCTCGGCGGCATGGCAGGCAAGTTTCTCGGCGAGTATCTCGAACGGGTCTGCGTGGAAAAAGGGGGCGGTTTTTTTTTTGCCCGACGCCTCCACCCGCGATTGTCCGGCGCGGCTGCGGATCGTCTCGAACGGATCGGCCGCGAGATACGAATAGCGGCCGAGCCGGCGGTCGAACCGCGCGCTGTCGAGGAACAACGCACCGGGCAGGCGCGCCACGCGGCGGAACCACTGGTTCACATCGTCCGGCCAGGGCAGTTCCTCCACGATGGGCAGCGCTGCCCGCTGGACTCGCCGTGGAGTGTGGCCAATCAGGGTTGACGCCATTGCCAGAGATTCTGCCGCGCCGGCGGCGTTGCTTGGTTGTCGGCCCGCGACGAGCCGCGCTACGGATTGGTCTGGTCCTTGGCCTCAGACTTCTGGCCGCGCAGTGGACCACCCACTTCGGGGCCGCCGAGCCTTCGCAGTTCGTCGCGCAGCTTGGCCGCGCGTTCGTAGTCCTCCTTGCGCACGGCCCGTTGCAATTGCCGCTCGAGCTTTTCGGTCTGATCGAGCGGGCGACTGCGATCGATCTCGTCGCGCCAGCGTTTCAGAAACGATAGCTCGAGGCAGTCGTCGGCCTGCTCCTGTAGTTCGTGCTCTTCCAGGAACTCGCCGATCGCCGCGATGCCGCCGTCGATCATCTTGATCGCGTCTTTGAATCGCTTGGCCTCGTGGGCCGGGATCGCTCGCGACCGCACATTCATCATGATCACATACGGCCGGTACTGGTCGAACTGCCAGACCGCCTGTTCGGTCGGGCCGTGCTTGCGAGCGAACGCGAACAACCGCAAGTTGCGGCCGGTGTCGCGCTCGGCCAGTTCGTAGCGGCCCAGGTGGAAGAAGCTGAGGTAGCGGTAGTAGTACTGAACGCCCTCGCGCAGCAGTTCTTCGCAGTCGTCCTCAGTCAGGCGAAAGTCGTCGGAGACTCCGGATTTCTTGTGCTGAGTCGCTCGCTCTTCGAGATAGTCGAGCATCGATTCGAAGTCGTGCGGCCGCGTGCCGTCGGGGCGGCCGTCGAGTTCCATCTGCAACAGGCCCAGGTCCACGCGCATCTGAACCTTCTCGCGACCATCCTGACCGCGGATGATACGGACGCTAATGTCTCCGGGTACGAAATCCCAGCCGTCCAGCACCGGCTGAATGTCCTTGCTCATCGGCCAAGTCGCTCCAGCTCTTCCGCGTGATCGGTCTCTTCGGCGAGCATGTCTTCCAGCCGAATGACCAGGCCCTTGTCGCCGAACGCCTCGGCTTGCTCGATGCGCTGCGTGTAGTTGGCCACCGCTTTTCGCTCGGCGGCGATGTCCTCGGCCAGCATCTGTCGCGCGTTGTCGACGGCCTTGGGCATGGCGGGCTTGATCTTCGGCTCGCCCCCCAGCGCGACAATCTTGTCGGCCAGGAAAACCGCATGATTCAACTCGCCGGCGATCTCACCCTTGAGCAACTCGCGCAGCTCGTGACCGAGCAGCCCGGTCGCCGTGGCCGTGTGGTGCAGATATCGCAGCACCGCCTCAAGCTCCAGATTCAGATCGTCGTTCAGGCCGTCGATCAGTTGTTGTTTCTTGGACATGGCGTCTCCCACCGTTGAAACCGTCGCTCGTCAGGCCAGCCGCACCGACCGATGCTCGAACCGTGGGTCGGCCTTGTCGAAGACGCCCAGTCCGAGTGTGGCGGCCAGCGGAATGTGCTGAGGCTGACGAATGTGAAATTGTTCCGGGTACGGTTTGCCGTCGCCGCCGAGGATGTCGGGCCGCACGGCCGACTCGGCGTCGGTGCCCATCGAGGCGACCGACGGCCAGCGCTCGGCCGCGCGCTTGGCGTCGATGATCTCCCAACCGACGTGATCGAGTGCGACCGGGTCGGTGGCGAACAACAGGGCCTTGTACTCCCAGGTTGCGAACGTGCGGTTCCAGTTGCCCGGTCCGCCTTCGTAGCAGCCGATCGTGCCGTCGAGGATCTGCAGCACGGCCTTGCGCCGGATCGACGGCAGCGACGCCATCGCCGGGATGAACGTCTGACACTGGTTGATCGACACGCCGTGCCGCACCGCGCCGCTTTGCCAACTCGTCGAGATGTGGCTGCGGCACACGTTGTTCACGAGGCCGTGCGACAGGTTCTTCAGCGCGAGCGTAACGCCGGCGGATCGGTGATCCTTCAGCACGGGGATCGAGATGAACTTGTCGACACGCTGCGTGATGATCCGCGACAGGTGCGAGCGGAAGCGGCGGTCGTCGGTGGGATCGTGGTTCGGCGGGTCCATGCAAAAGTCCAGTTCGCGAAACTCATCGCGATCGTAGCCGGCCACGTGATCCATTCGGGGCGGACGCGGCTTGCCGCGCGAGCCGGGGCGCTGCCCGTCCAGTTCGAGCTGCGAGTTGTCGTACTCGGCCGACGACGCTTCCCAGTGCATGTCCGTCGGCATCCATTGCAAGTAGCCGGCGTCGAAGAACTCGTTGCGATAGCGCTCGAAGACCATGATGTCGCGCGGCCGCACGCCCGCGGTCTTGAGGCCGTCGATCACCGCCCAGATCACCTCGAGGCTCGATATCGCGAGCGGCTTGCCGACCGGCACGACCTTGATGCCGACGCGATCGCCTGGCTGAAAGAACCGCCGCCACGCCTCGACCGGCTCATCGCAGCCGACCAGTTCGCTCATACCGCGGCCGACCATCGCCGCGATCGTCTCGCGGTCGCGACGGCCGCCCGCGACGCACCCGCCGTGCGCCACCTCGATCACGCGACCCGGATAGGGACCGGGAATGCCCAACTCGGCCGCACCGCTTGCCGACGCCTCGCTCAGCGAGGGCGCGGAGCGCCCAACGAGTCGATGAATGCCCGAACTGATCGCGGCGCCGCCCGCGGCGCCGGCCAGCACTCCACCGACAAACACACGGCGAGTAGTTGGGTTCCCCATTTACGCGACCCGCTGATTGAACTCGTGCAACTGCTGGCTCAAGACTACGGCCGCCCTGTGGCTCCGTCAACCTTTCAGGGCGGCAGCGAGAGTGGACACGTAGTCGCCGATCTCTTGAACGACTTGAACAGTCGGCCTCGCCGCGCCCTCGGCCACGCGGCGCACGATCGCCGAACCGACGATGACGCCGTCGGCCACAGCGGCGAGGGTGCGGACGTGGTCGGGCGTGCTGATGCCGAAACCGATGCACACCGGCGTCGTGGTCTGTTGCTTCAGCCACCGCACCTGGTCGGCGACGGTCGTGGCGATCGAGGCTCGCTCGCCGGTAATCCCGACGACGGCGACGAAGTAGATGAAGCCGGTCGACAGCCGCGCAATCTCGACCGCGCGCTCGCGTGGCGTCGTCGGCGTGACCAGCAAGATGAGCTTGAAGTCGTGGCGCCTGGCGACGGCGGCGAGTTCGGCCGCCTCGTCGACGGGCAGGTCCGGCACGATCGCGCCCGAGAACCCGGCTCGCCGCGCCTCGGCGACGAACCGATCGGGGCCGTGTCGGTAGACGATCGAGTAGGACACCATCGCCACGAGCGGCGCGAGCGAGCCGGCGGGCGCCGACGCGCTCAGCCGCGCGGCCATGTCGAAGATGTCGCCCAGCCGCACCTGCCGCCCGAGCGCCCGCGTGTACGACGCCTGGATCACCGGCCCGTCGGCGATCGGGTCGCTGTACGGCACGCCGATCTCGATGAGGCTGGCCCCGCGCGCCGACAGCTCGCGCACCAGGGCCGCGGTGGCGTCCAGGTCAGGGTCGCCCGCCGTGACGAACGGAATGAACGCCTTGTGCCCGGTCGATCGCAGTTTTTGAAACGCGGCGTCAATGGGATTCATGTTCGATCAGTCTGGCAACCTCGTGGGTGTCCTTGTCACCGCGGCCCGACAGGCAGACGACGAGCAGGCTGTCGGCCGGCATCTCGGGCGCGAGCTTCAGTGTGTGGGCCAGCGCATGCGATGATTCGAGCGCCGGCAGAATGCCCTCGAGCCGGGCGCACGTGCTGAACGCCGCGAGGGCCTCGCGATCTGTGACGCTGGTGTACGCCACGCGGCCCGTCTCTTTCCAGTAGCTGTGCTCGGGTCCGACCCCCGGATAGTCGAGCCCGGCCGAACACGAATGGACGTTGTCGGTCTGGCCGTCGTCATCCTGCAAGACGTAACTGAACGAGCCGTGCAGTACGCCGGGTCGGCCGTGACTGAGCGTCGCGGCGTGCTCGCCCGGTCGCGGACCGCGGCCGCCGGCCTCAACGCCAACGAGTCGCACGCCGGCGTCGTTCGCGAACGGATGGAACATGCCCGCCGAGTTCGATCCGCCGCCGACGCAGGCCACGACCACGTCGGGCAGCTTGCCCGTCGCGGCCAGACACTGCTCACGAGTCTCGCGCCCAATCACCGACTGGAAGTCGCGGACCATCTGAGGAAACGGCGCGGGGCCGACGACCGAGCCGATGATGTAGTGCGTGTGCTCGACCGAAGCCATCCAGTCGCGCAGCGCCTCGTTGATCGCGTCGCGCAGCGTGCGCGAGCCGCTGGTGACGGGAATCACCTGGGCGCCGAGATTCTTCATGTTCAGCACGTTCAGGTTCTGCCGGCGCACGTCCTCCTCGCCCATGTACACGTGGCACTCGAGGCCGAACAGGGCGCAGGCCGTGGCCGTGGCCACGCCGTGTTGGCCCGCGCCGGTCTCGGCGATCACGCGGCGCTTGCCCATGCGCAGCGTCAGCAGGGCCTGGCCGATGGTGTTGTTGATCTTGTGGGCGCCGGTGTGGTTCATGTCCTCGCGTTTGAGGTAGATGCGAGCGCCGCGGCAGTGCTCGGTGAGCCGCCGAGCGAAGTAGAGTCGCGACGGACGGCCGACGAACTCACGCAAGTACCGGTCGAACTCGGCCACGAACGCCGGATCGCGCCGGGCACGATCGTACTCGGCGGCGAGTTGGTCCAAGGCAAAGACGAGCGTCTCGGGCACATACCGGCCGCCGAACGGACCGAACCGGCCGCCAAGCGACGCGGGCGAATCTGTGGAGTCTAAGGTTGGCACTGCGCGACCTGTCCCAGGGTGCGGAATCAACGAATGCAGCCTCACGAATCTAATCATTACGCCGCAGGCCCGAAAGATCAGGCAGGCGCGGCTGGGCAATTCCGGCTTCTCGCATTACGGCGGACCGGGTTATAATTCGCGCCGTTCGCGGGGCCATCTGATGCCGCTCCCTTGAGTTCGCGCCATGCCCGAACTGCCCGAAGTCGAGACGATGGTACGCGGCCTGCGCTCGGTAATGGAAGGCCGGCGCATCGTGTCGGTGCGTGTCAGCGATCCGTTCATTTTGGATGCAGTGAGCCGCGGCAGGTTCGAGCGGTCGGTCGGCGGATCGCGCGTGCGTCGCGTTTGGCGCCGCGGCAAGTGGGTCGTTTTCGACCTGACCGGCGGACTGGCGACGGTGATTCAGCCGCGCATGACCGGTGGGTTCCGCGCGGGACTCGATCGAGCGCCGCCGCACAGCCGGATTCACTTTCGGTTGGACGGGCCGCACCGCGACGTGTGGTTTTGCGACACGCGGCGGCTGGGCAAGGTGTCGCTGCTGGATGAGCGGGCACTGGCCGAGCGACTCTCGGCGCGGCACCACGGCCCCGAGGGCACCGATGTCTCGCCACGTGAACTGGCGGTGGCGCTGGCCGGCACGCGGCGACCGATCAAGGCCGCGCTGTTGGACCAGCGCGTCGTGTCGGGCGTGGGGAACATCTATGCCGACGAGAGTCTGTTCGACGCGGGCATCCACCCCGAGCGGCGGGCGAACGACCTGACGGCGGCCGAGGTGCGCCGCCTGTGCCGGTCGATTCGCCGCATCTTGCGGCTCGCGATTCGACTGCAGGGTACGACGATGCGGAATTACTTCAATGTGTTTGGTGAGCCGGGATCGTTTCAGGACCGGCATCGTGTCTACGGACGTGGCGGCGCGACGTGCGTACGGTGCGGCGATATGATCGTCCGGGCGAACATTGACGGACTGGTAGGCAGGTCCACTCATTACTGTCCGCGCTGCCAACCCGCCCGAGCGGACGGGCGGATCGGCGCCGCGGACCGACGTTCAGGGAGTCGAGCATGACCGAAGCCAAATCGGGACGCAGTCGCAGGCACGTGTGGATCGTCCCGTGCTTGCTACTGGTACCACTCGTCGCGGGCGTAGTGGGCGTCAACAAGTCGTTCACTCGACGCGAGGCGGAGCTGCGCGACCTGGCTGGGGTTGTTGTCCAGGCCGAGTTGCTGCGAACCCAGTGGTCCGCGTTGGAACCCGACAAGGACTTTCAGCCCGTGATCGCTGCGATGGCTCGTGAGTACGGCCCGGCGGCGGCTGAACACTCTTGGAACGTCCGCGTTCCACGTGGCGAAACCAGCCGAAGCGCCGCCGGACATGTTCGAGCAGAAGGCCATCGATCGCATCAAGGCCGGCGCCCCTAGCGTCTGGACGACCGGCCGAAGTGAAGGAACAAGGTACGTGGTCCCAATCGCGATTCGAGACAGTTGCATTGCGTGTCATCCGTTCGCATCACCGAACGAAACGACGGCGTTGAAACCCGGCGATATCATCGCGTTTGCCTCCGTGCGGTCGCGGCCTCACGAAAAGTCGTAGCCGGCGAGGCCCCTGAGTACGATGCGAAGTTGAGCCAATGTCCTACCGAGCACTCAAACACCTGTTGGGCGAAACCGGTCTGGAGCGGAAGTGCCGCTTCATCTTCGGCGGCGGCATCTTGATCCTGATCAGCGCCAGTTTCTTCTGGTATGCCCGCCAGAGCGACAAGATGGTGTTGGATCAGAACAAGCGCACGTGTCGCATGCTGGTCGACCAGATCTTCCTCCGGTTGCACTGGAAGTTCCTCGAACCTGACAGGGATTTTCGGCCGGTCATCGAGTCGCTGTCGTTTGGCGAGACTCAGCCCGACGAGACGAGGCGATTCAGCTTCAAGATCATCAGACCGCTGGCCGCCGCCGACGCTGCGCGACAGCCCTCTGATGTGTTTGAACACGACGCGATGCAGGCATTTCAGCAAGGGGAACGCGAGCGCACCCGAACGGTCGACGGCAAGTATCAGTACGTCGCCGCCATCCGCCACCGGGACGCTTGCGTGGCATGCCACCCAATGCTCAACGAAACCGGTCCCCCCATTCCGATGAAAGAGAACGACCTTTTCGCGGCCGTCAGCATCTCGATGCCTCTCGATCGAACGAACGCGGCGATCTATAACAACCGCATGATCTTGATCGGTACGGCGGTGACAACGGCCGTGCTGGCCATGATTGTTTCCTACGTCATCGTGCGCTACGTGATCGTCAAGCCGGTCAAGCACCTGAAGGAAGTGAGCGACGCAGTGTCGGCGGGCAACATCGACATCCGAGCCGACATCCAGACGCGCGACGAGTTCGAGGAACTGTGCCACGCCTTCAACCGCATGCTCCGCAACCTAGTCGCGATGCAAGAAGAGCTGCGCGGTGTGAACAGGCAACTCGATAAGAAGGTCGACGAACTGGCCCAGGCGAATATGGCCCTGTTTGAGATGAACCGGCTGAAGAGCGACTTCCTGACCACGATGAGCCACGAGCTGCGCACGCCGCTCAATTCGATCATCGGTTTCAGCGAGGTGCTCGGTTCCGACGCGAAACTCTCGGAACGCGAACGGCGCTATGCCGCGAACATTCAGTCGTCGGGCAAGATGCTGCTCGCGATGATCAACGACATCCTCGACCTGGCCAAGATCGAAAGCGGCAGAATGGAGTTGCACGCCGAGGAGTTCTCGATCGCCGACGTGATCGAAGGGCTGATCACGATGGCGCGGCCGATCGCCGAGAAGAAGAGCATTACGCTCGAAGTTCAAATGGACGCGCCCATGCCGCTCGCCTTGCAGGACGCGGGCAAGATTCAGCAGGTGCTGTACAACCTGTTGTCGAACGCGATCAAGTTCACTCCCGAAGACGGGCGTGTGACGATCTCGGCCCGCGCCAGAGACAACGACCTGGTGCTCGCCGTCTCCGACACGGGCATGGGCATCGCGCCCGAAGACCGCGACCGCATCTTCGAGAAATTCCGGCAGGGCAGCGCCGCCTTGGTCGGCGACGAGGCCACGCTGACCCGCGAACAAGGCGGCACGGGCCTGGGCCTGTCGATCGTGCGCGAGCTGTGCCGCATGCTCGACGGCGAGGTGACGCTCGACAGCGAACTCGGCAAGGGCAGCACGTTCACCGTGCGGTTGCCGCTGCGGATCGAAAAGGACGCCCAGCTTCGCGTGCCGCTTTCCGACGACCGTATCGACCTTTCCAAGGCCCGCAAGATCGACGCCCGCCTGCTCGCCACGGCCGCGGCCGACGAATGACCACGACGGGGTTCAATCGGCCGGCGTCCGGAGATCGGCGTCGGCGCCAGGTCGCGTGGCCCGTCGGCTCGAGCGCAGTCGCTCCAGCCGCTTGGCGATCTCGGCCTCGGCGCCGCGATCGACCGGCCGGTAGTAGATCTTGTTTACCGGCAAGTACTCCTGATCGACCCAGCCGTCCTCGAAATCGTGGGAGTACTGATATCCTTCGCCGTGGCCGAGTCGCTTGGCCCCGCGGTAGTGGGCGTCTTGCAAATGAGCGGGGACGGCGACGGTGCGGCCCTCGCGCACGTCGCGACACGCCTCGCCGATCGCGAGCGTCGATGCATTGCTCTTGGGCGCGGCGGCGATGTACGTGACCGCTTGAGCGAGCGGCAGTTGGCATTCGGGCAGGCCCACGAACTCGGACGCCTGCAGCGCGGCGTTGGCCAGCACCAGGGCCATCGGGTCGGCGTTGCCAACATCCTCTGCGGCGCAGATCACGATCCGCCGCGCGATGAACCGCGGGTCTTCACCGGCTTCGAGCATCCGAGCCATCCAGTAGATCGCCGCGTCGGGGTCGCTGCCCCTCATGCTCTTGATGAACGCACTGGCCAGATCGTAGTGGCTGTCGCCGGTCGCGTCGTAGTCGAGCACTTTTCGCTGAATGCAATCCTGGGCGAGCGCGATGTCGAACGCGACCGGTTGCGCTCCGGCCGACCGGACGCCGACTTCTACGGCATTGATCGCCCGGCGCGCGTCGCCGTCGCAAATCTCCGCGAGGAAATCGGCCGCCTCTTCGCTGAAATCCACGGCCACGTCGCCGAGACCGCGCTCGCGGTCGGCCAGCGCGCGGCGCATGAGCAGCTTGATCTCGTCGCGGCTGAGTGGCTGGAACTGGAACACCTGGCTGCGACTCAGCAGCGGCGAGTTGATCGCGAAGAACGGGTTCTGCGTGGTCGCGCCGATCAGGATCACAATGCCCGATTCGACGTCGGGCAGCAGCACGTCTTGCTGGGCCCGGTTGAAGCGGTGCAGTTCGTCGATGAACAGCACGGTGCGTTGCCCGGAGGCCGCCAGCCGGTCGCGAGCGGCTGCCAGCGCCTCGCGTAGTTCTTTCACGGACGACGACGCCGCGTTGACCGCGACGAATACCGATCGCGTATGGGCGGCGATGACGTGCGCGAGCGTGGTCTTGCCGGTGCCGGGCGGACCGTAGAAGACGACCGAACTGAGCCGATCGGCCTCGAGCATGCGCCGCAGCAGTCGCCCGGGACCGAGGAAATGTTGCTGGCCGACGAACTCATCCAGCGTGCGCGGCCGCATCCGCGCCGCCAGCGGCAGCGCGTTTGTCAGGTGGACTTGCTCGGCGGCGTCGAACAGCGAAGCCATAAAAAAGGGCTCTCCGCAAGCTTTGGGGATTATTGGGGTGCAGGCGTCCCGCCTGCCCAACAACTGGTGCAGAGTCCGGCAGGCGAGACGCCTGCACCCCAAAGTTGGCGGAGAGCCAAAAAAAGAACCTCCGCCATTGCCGTGTAGACGCTTTTGAGAACCCGCTGTTCATGTGGGGACCTCAAGTCCGGGTCGCATAACCCGCGTTCGCGGGTAAACGCATCGTCCGGCTGTTGTTGGTTCCCAGCGGGTTTCTATCGGTTCGTCAAAAGTGGTCGTCTAATCACGCACACCGCAGAGGTCTCGCTGGCCATGGTCCAGCGGGCATGATGCTAGCACGGCGGCGAGCGAAAGGCAACCGTGAGATGACTCGCCGAAATCTCGCACACGCCGGGGTTGCGACGCTGCCGCACGCACGTTTACAATTCCGTCCAGCATTGTGGCGCACGCGGCCCGCGTGCGTATGGCCGAAAATTCCACAGGAATAAGGATGCTCATGCGTCGACAACTCGCATCGGTGCGGTGGGCTGTGCGGCGCGGGCAACTCGTCGTGGCGGCGGTCGTCGCGGGCTTGTGTGTGCAGGCGGCGGCCCTGGCCCAAAAGAAAAAGGACGAGAAGGACCCGTACGACTCCGCGCTGTCCGATCGCAAGAAGCAGGCGCTCGCCACGCTGCGTAAAGAGCTGCCGCCGCGATCGGAGTATTTCGCGTTTTCGCCGCGCGAGATCGACGTCATGCTCGAACGCGAGCTGGCCAAACTTGGCCGCCAGCCCGCCGTGACCGTAGACGACGCCACGTTCATTCGTCGCGCGCACCTGGACGCCGTCGGCAAGCTGCCGGCGCCCAAGGCCATCAGCGAGTTCATTGCCGACTCGTCGCCGAACAAGCGGGCCAAGCTGGTCGACGAGTTGCTCGCGAGCAAGGATTACGCACGCAACTGGGCCCGCTTCTGGCGCGACGTGATCCTCTACAACACCACCACCGACGACAAGAAGTTTTCGGCCAAGAACCTCGAAGACTGGCTGGCCGACCAGTTCGACAAAGACCGTGGCTGGGACACAATCGCTTCCGAGCTGATCATCGCCGAAGGCAAAGACCGCGCCGACCGGCGAGACAACTTCCTGCTGGCCCAGGACGGCACGGCCACCCTCATGGCTTCCGAGACGGCTCGCGTCTTCATGGGCATCAGCATCCAGTGCGCCGAGTGTCACGACCATCCGTTCGATGATTGGAAGCGCGAGCAGTTTCACCAGATGGCCGCGTTCTTCTCGCGCGGCAAGTACTTCATGGAGGACAAGCAGGACCCGTCGAAGAAGATCGAGATGAAGCCGCGTTTTCTGCTGGGCGAGCGACCGCCGGAGAAAATGTCGGGCGACGACAAGCGACTCGCCGTGGCCGCGTACCTCATCTACAACCCAAAGAACTACTGGTTCGCCCGCGCCTACGTGAACCGAGTCTGGAACGAACTGCTGGGCGATGGCTTCTACAAAGTCGACAGCCTGGGACCCGACGGCGAGGTGATCTATCCGGCGGTCGTGAATCGCATCTCGGTCGGGTTCCGCGCCGAGGGATTTCGGCCGAAGTGGCTGATGCGCACGATCATGAACACCCAGTCGTACCAGCGCAAGATCGGCACGCCGGCCGCGTCGTCGGATCGGTTCGCGGTCGTGCGGCCGACCCGGCTGCGAGGCTCTCAGGTCACCGATGTCTTGGAACAAGTGCTCGGCAACATCAAGCGCGACGGCCGCATTGTGAGCCAGTTCAACTATGACCCATCGGTGCCGCAGGAAGACCTGGAAGGCTCGATCCAGCAGGCATTGATGCTGATGAACAACCCGCCGGTCCAGAACCAGATATCGAAGCTGGCCCCCGAGCTCGTCAAGATCAAGGGCACCGACGAGCTGATCAAACAGGCGTATCTGCGCGTGCTGGCGCGCGAGCCGACCACGCTGGAGATCGCCCGCATGCGTGCGTACTTCGCCAGGGTGGGCGACCGGCGCGAGGCGACCGAGGACTTGATCTGGACTCTGGTGAACTCGGCGGAGTTCACGACGAAGCGATAGGAGACGACATGATCACCCATTCGATTCTGCAACTCGGCGTCGGCCGCGACGGCGCGGTGAGTCGCCGCCGCTTTCTCGAAGTCGCCGGCGCGGGCGCGGCTGCCGGCTGGCTCGGCGCGGTCGGCCTGCATGCCGACGACCTGAAGAAACGCAACGCGGCGTGCATCCTGGTCTGGCTCGGCGGCGGGCCGAGCCAGTTCGAGACCTGGGATCCGAAGCCGGGCAAGCCGAACGGTGGCGAGACCAAGGCCATTGCCACGGCCGTCGCCGGCATTCAGATCGCTCAGCACTGGCCGAAGACCGCCGAGATGATGAAGGACATTGCGATCATCCGGTCGGTGACTTCACGCGAGGGCAACCACGAGCGGGCCACGTACCAACTCCACACCGGCCGCGCGCCGTCGCCGGCACTCAAGTACCCGAACATCGGCGCGGTGGTGGCCCAGGAGATCGGCGAGCCGGCGGCGGAGTTGCCGAACTTTGTGAGCGTCGGCGACACGGTCGGACCAGGCTTCCTCGGCGTGTCATCCGCACCGTTCGTCGTCGACAGCCCGGGCAACCTGCCGGCCAACGTGGCCATCCAGGTTCCGGCCGCTCGCATGTCGCGCCGGCTGAGTCTGCTCAAAGAACAAGACGCCGACTTCGCCAACGCCGGCGCCAAACAGATCGCCGCGGGACACCAGGGATTGTACGACCAGGCGTCGCGCATGGCTCTGAGTCCGAAACTGAAGGGGTTCGACCTCAAGAACGAGTCCGAGAAGGTGCGCGACAGCTACGGGCGCGGTCGGCTGGGGCAAGGCCTATTGCTCGCGCGCCGGCTGATCGAATTGGGCGTGCCGTTCGTCGAGGTTCGGCAGGGCGGCTGGGACAACCACAACGACATCTTCAAGGCCGTGCCGCGCAACGCCGGCGAAGTCGACCCGGCACTTTCGCAACTCATCCGCGATCTCAAGTCGCGCGGCATGCTCGATCGCACGCTGGTCGTGTGCATGGGCGAGTTCGGCCGCACGCCGAAAGTGAACAACCGGGGCGGGCGCGATCACTGGCCGAAATCGTTCAGTGTGCTGCTCGCCGGCGGCGGCGTGCGGGGCGGCCGCGTGATCGGCAAGACCAGCGACGACGGGACCGACGTGGCCGATCGGCCGGTCAGCGTGCCCGATCTGTTCCAGACGTTCTGCCGGGCGCTCGATCTGAATCCCGCCACCGAACTGGTCACGCCACAGGGCCGGCCAGTGAAGATCGTCGAGGAAGGCAAGCCGGTGGCCGAGTTGTTCGCTTAGTACAGTGCCGCATTGAATAGGGTCTGAAATCGGCCTCGGTCGTTTAACCCGCAGCCGCAGGCGAGGCATGGCTGGCGCTTGTTGTGCCTCGCCTGCGGCTGCGGGTTAAACGAATTCGGAC
>Ga0185317_100251_pt1 | contig 16681 bp, 8 predicted proteins | sample DevilsHole_FD_128020 | JGI IMG/M metagenome (GOLD analysis project Ga0185317, IMG submission 128020) | Groundwater microbial communities from Devils Hole, Nevada to study Microbial Dark Matter (Phase II) - Devils Hole (SPADES assembly)... | ecosystem: Environmental > Aquatic > Deep subsurface >...
AGGACTTTTGCGCCGCCGCATCATCGATCAGTTGATTCACCGGGGATGCGGCTGGCTTCGGTTTTGCTGCTGGGGGCTGTGTCGCAGGGGGTGCCGGTTGGGCGCTGTTTACCGTGCCACCGGCACTGCCCTCAGGATTTTCGCTGCCGCAAGCCACGCAGACAAGCGCCAGTGCGCCCGACAGAAAAATCCCTGCTGCCTTGAGTGGAAAAGGCTTGACCATGACCTCAATGTGGGGTATAATTATGCGCCGGCGAGGCAGCTGAGATTGTCTTTGTTTTCAGTATTCCCCGCCCCTCTTATTATTTAAACTTGTTTGGACGCAGCCGGTGTGCTATCCCACACCCCCCGCCACAAGTGCCGGTGGCGGTTTCCCCGCTTTTGTCTGGAGTAGGATTGCTTTCCCTTCAGCGCCGGCAATCGTTGACAGCCAGCACGGCTGTACAATTAACTGTTCCCACCGATTTGAGAAAAGTTGGCTCAGCCTGCCGGTGCTTTTCGTATGAGTGAGGTACTGAGAAACCCGGTTTCGCCAAAGTTACCGGGTTTCTGGCGTGTACTTCATCCAACTGAAAACCGCTATATATATCTCGTTCCCAGGCAGAGCCTGGGAACGCCATCTGTCGGCGGAGCCGACTTTCAAGGAAAAAGCAAATTTATCTCTCGTTTATCTCTCGTTCCCAGGCTCTGCCTGGGAACGCCATCTGTCGTATCTGCCGACTTTTAAGGAAAAAGCAAGTTAAAATCCTAACAGCTTAAAACCGGTTTCTACTAAATCTTTGTTCTGCTCTAAGTAGGCTTTGACAGCTTATAAATGGGACATACATAGTTAACCATGAAAAGTTCAATTTACCAGATAATTACAGATTTTCTTAAGAAAAGCGCCCTGATTTTCAACCGGCCCTCTGGCGGCCATACAAAAACGATTTGGCGATCGCCCCATAACAATTGAAGCGCTCACCTTAAATCAATTTATGGCATAATAACGCACTGGCGCAAGTAAGAGTTTCAGTTTCGCTATGCCGCTCTCTACAGCTCAACCGGCCCTTCTTGTTCTCATCGATGGCAGTGTGTATCGCGGCTGGTCTTTCGGGGCCACCGGCACCACCGTCGGCGAGGTGGTGTTCAACACCGGCATGACCGGCTATCAGGAAGTGCTCACAGATCCCAGCTACTGTGGCCAAATCGTCACCTTCACCTACCCAGAACTGGGCAACACCGGCGTCAACCGCGACGACGAAGAGTCCAGCCGCCCGCAAGTGTGCGGAGCCATCGCCCGCAACATCTGCACCCGACCGAGCAACTGGCGCTCGGCACAGTCCTTGCCAGACTACCTCGTCGATCACGGCATCCCAGGCATTTACGGCATCGACACCCGCGCCCTCACCCGCAAGCTCCGCACCGCCGGTGCCATGAACGGTGCCATCTCCACCGAAATCCTCGACCCTGCCGAACTGCTGTCCCTGGTGCAGCAAGCTCCCAGCATGGCCGGATTAAACCTCGTCCCCCAAGTCACCACCAAAGAAGTGTACGAGTGGTCTGAATCCACCACAGAACTCTGGGAGTTTAGCGAGACAGCAGGTCTTGCCAGGGACGACCGGCTCACCGTCGTGGCCATTGATTTTGGCGTCAAACGCAACATCCTGCGGCGTCTGGCCAGTTACGGCTGCCGGCTGGTAGTCGTTCCCGCCGGCACGCCCGCCGAAGAAATACTAAAATACAATCCAGATGGTATATTCTTCTCCAACGGCCCAGGAGATCCAGCCGCCGTCAAAGAAGGCATCGAAACCGCCAGAGCTTTGCTCAACAGCGAGAAACCCCTATTTGGAATCTGCCTGGGGCACCAGATCCTGGGGCTGTCCCTCGGTGCCGGCACCTTCAAACTCAAATTTGGCCATCGGGGTTTAAACCAGCCCGCCGGTTTGCGGCAGCGAGTAGAAATTACCAGCCAAAATCACGGCTTCTGCCTAGATCCCGACACCCTGGCCCCAGAGGTGGAAATCACCCACCTCAACCTCAATGACCGCACCGTCGCAGGTATGCGGCACCGGTCCCTGCCGGTGTTCTCGGTACAGTACCACCCAGAAGCCAGTCCCGGTCCCCACGACGCCGACTACATGTTCGAGCAGTTTGTCAAAGCCATGCGAGACGCCCGCAACGCAGCCAAAGTGCCGCAGGGTGAGCTGTTGGCGCACCCCACGGCTCCCCGGGACAGTTTACAAGATGCTAGAAAGACTTTATACTGAAGCGTCGATTTTAGGATGCACAGCTAGGAGGGAGCTATTGCTGAGCCATTAAGCCTGACCGTTAGCCTCAGAGGCACACGCGAAATCAGGGATAATTACCAACTCTTCCGACTCACAGGCTTGCTGGACGCCTTTTCCGAACCTAGCTTTCGGAAAGTCCTCAGCAAGTGTATAGAAGAGGGCCCAAAGAACATCGTTTTGGATCTCTCTAAGATAGACTTCGTTGACAGCTCTGGCTTGGGCGCTCTGGTGCAACTGGTGAAGAAAGCCCAAACCGAGCAGGGAACGTTACAAATCGTCACCAATGCTAGGGTGACTCAGACTGTTAAGCTCGTTCGCTTAGAACAGTTTCTGTCATTGCAGAATTCGGTTGAACAGGCGATAGAGAACACCAAGCAGTCGTGATTCAAGAACAAATGGAGCGAGCTATCCAGCAACACCTGCTGGATAGCTTGTCCGCGTTTGGCGATCGTGCCCCCTTCCTGATCCTGCCGCTGTGGCTGCAACAGCACGCACCCTGGTCAGAATCGCCGCCCCAGGATAAAATAGAGGCGGCCTGACAACACTGAAAAATCTACAGCTATCAATCGCCTTGGGGAGTGCCATCGTTGATTGAGGGGCAATGCCCGGAATAATGTTGCGTAAATGTATCAGGCAGCAGCATGCCATCAAAACCAGATCAAAATCCAGCGCTGAGTCTGGCGGATCTTTGGTTGCAGCCCCTGGAAGCAGGAACGCTTTCAGGCTCGCAAATTCAGCAGCTCTCACCGGCAGCCCTGGCCTACTTGGGAGATGCCGTTTACGAACTCTATATCCGCAGCTGCTACTTGATGCCCCCCAGGCGCTTGCAGACCTATCACCACCAGGTAGTGGCCCAGGTGCGAGCCGAAGCTCAAGCCCAGCATTTGCGAACCCTCACACCCCACCTCACCAGCACAGAATTGGAAATACTCCGGCGCGGGCGCAACGCCGCTACAGGACGCCCAAAACGACTCGATGCAGAAATCTACCAGCAAGCAACCAGTCTTGAAACTTTAATCGGATATTTGTACCTCACCGATCCCCAACGCTTGACCCTGCTGCTGGCGCAGCTGCAACTCGAGCCGGTTGGGGAGAAATGATTTTTTAGAACGAACCGCCAAGATGCTAATAACAAAGAGATTGAAGGAGAGGGGGATTTTATTCTTCGCTCCTTGCTCTCTCGTTCCAGGGCGGAGTCTGGGAACGCTCTCTCTAGAGGCAGAGCTTCTAGAGGACAGTGGCGGAAGGTTTGAGTTGTTCCAATTTCCTTTTATCAGTCAGCGAGTCATCACTCTATGGCAGACAAACCTCAAAAGCCCAATCTCAGGGGCAAACTGAATCGGGAGAAAGCCGACCGCCCTCGGGGCGCAGCCCCCAATCCGAGGGGCGACCGGCCCGCTTTCCGGGGCGACCGGCCCGCTTTTAGGGGCGACCGGCCCGCTGCTCGGGGCGACCGGCCCGCTTTTAGGGGCGACCGGCCCGCTGCTCGCGGGCCAAAAGCAGATCCGGGACCGGCGACGCCCAAGCGGACGATCGGGCAGCGGTCTGTTTCCCGCGCTCCCGCACCGGCAACTCCAGCTTCTGAAGAAGAAACCGACTTGATCTACGGACGCCACACCGTCCAGGCGGCGCTGGAAAATCACCGCCAGCTCAACCGGATTTGGATTGCCGAGCAGTTGCGTTACGCTCCTCACTTTCACGATTTGCTAATCGAGGCCAAGGAGAATGGCGCAGTTATTGATCAAGTCGATTATCAGCGCCTCGACCAAATCACCCACAAAGCCAATCACCAAGGCGTGGCGGCGCAAGTCGCCCCCTACGCCTACTGGGATCTCGGCGATCTGATCTCGCACGCCAAGTCCTCTGGCGAGCATCCTGTAATTGTTGTCGCTGATGGCATTACCGATCCCCAAAACCTGGGCGCGATTGTTCGCACCGCCGAGGCGATGGGGGCTCAGGGGCTGCTGATCCCGCAACGCCGCTGTGCCGGTGTCACCTCTACGGTGATGAAAGTGGCGGCGGGAGCTTTAGAAAATCTTCCCGTGGCCAGGGTTGTCAATCTTTCCAGAGCTTTGGAAGAATTAAAGGAAGCTGGCTTTTGGATCTACGGCACCGCCGCCAACGCCAGCAAACCCGTGCACACCGTTCAGTTCACCGGCCCGACTGCCCTCGTCGTTGGCTCTGAAGGTGACGGTTTGAGCCTTTTGATACAGCGCCACTGCGATGTTTTGGTTTCTATTCCTTTACAGGGTAAGACTCCCAGTCTGAATGTCTCTGTGGCCTCCGGCATGGCCCTGTATGAAATCTGTCGCCAGCGCTGGTCAGCTACGCGGTATGTTGAACTTGTCAGCACCGATCCAACTCAGCCTTTGAAAACAGCAACAGCCACAGACTATAGCAAACTGTAAAGCTGCCTAGGGGGGCGAAGCATTGGGGAAATCAATCTCTGCCTCTGAGGCGCACACTCAGTTGCCGCAATGTTTCGCTCCTCCAACCCGCGCCCAATTCCAGCACCTGCGTTCCCTTCCATGTTTATTAATCCGCTTGAATACTTTACTTTTGCCCGCAGTCGGGTGCCGAAGGGAAAAGTTAGCTTTGAGGTGAAGCCGGGGGCTGATTCAAACTGTTTAATCGGAAATTGAGTAATTTGGTGAGTGGCAACTGCCTTATGATAAGGGTTGAGGGCGTGTTAAGTTTAATTAATCCGCTTGAACACTTTGATTGCGCCTCCGGGTTGGGTGCCGGATGAAAAATTTGGTTTTGAGGTGAAGCCGGGGGCTGATTCAAACTGTTTAATCGGAAATTGAGTAATTTGGTGAGTGGGAACTGCCTTATGATAAGGGTTGAGGGCGTGTTAAGTTTAATTAATCCGCTTGAACACTTTGATTGCGCCTCCGGGTTGGGTGCCGGATGGAAAAATTGGTTTTGAGGTGAAGCCGGGGGCTGATTCAAACTGTTTAATCGGAAATTGAGTAATTTTGTGAGTGGCAACTGCCTTATGATAAGGGTTGAGGGCGTGTTAAGTTTAATTAATCCGCTTGAACACTTTGATTGCGCCGCCGGTGCCGGTGCCGTATGAAAAATTTGGTTTTGAGGTGAAGCAGGGAGCTGATTCAAACTGTTTAATCGGAAATTGAGTAATTTTGTGAGTGGCAACTGCCTTATGATAAGGGTTGAGGGCGTGTTAAGTTTAATTAATCCGCTTGAACACTTTGATTGCGCCGCCGGGTTGGGTGCCGGATGGAAAAATTGGTTTTGAGGTGAAGCCGGGGGCTGATTCAAACTGTTTAATCGGAAATTGAGTAATTTTGTGACCAGCAAATGCCGTATGATAAGAGTTACAGAGGTGTAAATTTTTATAAATCCGCTTGAACAATTTTAGTTAGGGTTCGGTACCGGTGCCGGATGGAAAAAATGGGGTTGAGGTGAAGCCGGGGCTGTTCAAACTGTTTAATCGGAAATTGAGTAATTTTGTGACCGTCCAATGCCGTATGATAATGGTTTTGAACGTGTAAATTTTCATAAATCCGCTTGAAGAATTTTAGTTATGGTTCGGTACCGGTGCCGAATGGAAGAGTTGGGTTTCAGCTGAGTTTGGGTGCCGGTTTAAGTTGGTTAGTCGGAAATTGGGTAGTTTGGGGAAACGCTCTTGCGGTGGGTTAGGGGATGGGGATGTTTTGTTTTCAACTAAGAAGCAGGCGAAACTGGTTAATGGAAGATTTCGGTTTGTGGGGAGTTTGGGTGCCGGTTTAAGTTGGTTATCGCACCGGCATGATCGCATCAGGCTTTTGGGCGTGCCGGTGTTGACATTTACGCCCCCTATTTTGTGTGTAAATTGTACACATTTCTGATTTCCGGGGGATGGGGCTTGTGGTACCGGCACGCTCGCATCGGGCGTGCAGGGCGTGCCGGTGTTGACATTTTCGGTTTAAGTTGGTTAGTCGGAAATTGGGTAATTTGGGAAAGCGCGAGTGCCGTATGAGAAGGTTTTTATGCGTGCAATTTATACCAAAGACGCTTAAACACTTTCAGTGCGCCTTGGGTATGGGGTTGGGATGGAAAAATTGGAGTTGAGGTGAAGACGGGGAAATATCAAACTGTTTAACCGGAGATTGCGTAATTTTGTGATCTGTAAATGCTGTATGATAAGTGTTTCAGGCGTGTTAAGTTTAATTAATCCGCTTGAACACTTTGATTGCGCCTTGGGGCGGGGGTTGGTATGGAAAAGTTTGCTTTGAGGTGAAGCCGGGGGCTGATTCAAACTGTTTACTCGGAAATTGAGTAATTTTGTGTTCTAGAACTGCCGTATGATAAGGGTTGAGGGCGTGTAAATTTTAATTAATCCGCTTGAACACTTTGATTGCGGCTTCTGGATGGGGGTGTAAGGTAAAAGTGGGAGTTGAGGTGAAGCCAGGGGCAATTTAAAACTGTTCAATCGTAAATTGAGTAATTTTGGCAGGCGATACTGCAATCATATAAGGAATTGAGATGCAGTCATTTCCTCCAATCCGTCGGAAGACTTAACAATTAACTCTGGGTGCAACTGCCTCAGGGTGGCTCTCTATCCAGCGGTAGATGTCCGCATTAACCCGATCGGGAATTTCCCAGGGAAACAGGTGCGCCGTATTCGGGTAGCAATACCACTCGCAGTTTTTCAGGTGGCTGGCGGTTTCCCGACTTGACTCCGGGGTAATGTGCCGATCTGCCGCACCGGCAAGCACCAAACTGGGACACTGGATCTGCGAGAGTTCCTCAAGCCGATTATACCCCGCCCGCAGGGCAGTTTCCAGCGCCCGCCGAGCCGCACCAGAAGTCTGCAAATAAGCCGAAATGCCAAAATCAGCCAGGTACTGGTACGCCACCGGCGTGTGCTGCTGGATCAGGTAGCGGTAAAGCGAGCGCTTGCCAAACGTCTCAATATTCCACTCCCAGCTGGGATAGAGCCGGTTCACTATCGACGACACGCCGGTGTAAAACAGATCCAGCCAAGACACCGGCGGGTGGCTGCTGCGAGGTTTCGCCGCTGTAGCCACTAAAATTAAACCGCTAACTCGCACCGGCAGCTTCAGCGCCAGCTCGATTGCCAAAATCCCCCCCAAAGACCATCCTAACACCAAACACCGCTCAATTCCCCACCCGTCAAGCAGCGCTTCCAGATCCAGCAAATGATCCCCCATCTCAAACTCCCCACCGGCTCTGCTTTTGCCGTACCCCCGCAAATCCGGAGCCAGAGTTTGGAACCGCTGCGACAGGTGTTCAGCAAACACAGACATGCTCGCTCCCGATCCGGGATGCCCGTGCAGGCAGAGAATTGGGAACCCTTTACCCTTGACATCAACACTGAGTTGTGCTATATAGCGAGCGCTTTCCTTTGACTGCGATTTTGAGTGCATTTTCTCCAGGGTTAAGTTGTCGCTGTAGGGTGCGTTCCGCAATGCTCCAGAATAGTCCTGTGCGGGTTGGGATCTCGGAACGCACCGCAGCGGGCACCTGTCCTTTATTTTAACCGCAGATGAACGCGGATGAACGCAGATATAGCAGTGTACTGCTATATCTATAACCCAAGTTGCCACCTACAAGGTCTTTGCATCCAGATCCCCCCTTTCCCCCCCTTAAAAAGGGGGGCTTTGAGATGTGGCGTTGCACAGTAGAAGGATGATTGAACTTTTTGCACTCATCCAAAACCCTCTCTTATTACCCCTCCCCGCCTGCGGGGAAGGAGTTGGGGGGGTGGGTAAAATCGCCGCAATTGTGCAACGCCTGAGATGTTCCCCCCCCTTTTTAAGGGGGGGCTAGGGGGGGATCTGACCTGACTGACTGCTTTCGTAGCAACTTGAGTTATATGGCAATATTTACGATTGGGAACGGAGCTGACAGTATATTGCAAAATCTGCGTTTATCTGCGTTTATCTGCGGTTCAATATTTAAAACCGCTTTCTGAACGCAGAAGTAGATAAACGCGGACAGGTAAATAACTCAAGTTGCTAGTGTGGGGTTGGTTACTATAGCAGTTGGCACGCTCGGTGAGGACATGGGCATCATCGCCAGATCGCCAGATCGCCAGATCGCCAGATCGCCAGATCGCAAAAGCTCGTAGTCTGATGCGCCATGCGCCATGCGCCATGCGCCATGCACTATGTATGCGCCATGCGCCATACCATTAATGTCCGCGCGCAATCTGACTGCTGCTATATATTTGAGAGGCTGTCTGTGGGTAGTACAGGCGTGAGGGCGAAGCATGAGCGAATATAATCCTTTCACGGATTGCCCATATCCTCGCGCTCATGCTTCGCCCCTACAGGAACTCAAGTTTAGGGGCTTTTTCATTGACTTTTCTCTCGCTTCCGCATCAGAAATTTCCTGAGCCATGCCAATAATACCTGTAACATTGCCGTGCCGATCACGGCAAACATCTTTTTGGGTGATAAACCACCGCTGGCTATCCCCCACTTTGATAACTTCCACAAATGTTTCAGGTTCTCTGGTACTGAGAATATGGCGGTCGTTTTCGAGAAACATATCCGCACTCTCAGGCGGAAATAATTCCGCGTCAGTCTTGCCGATAAACTCCCGCACGGAAACCCCGACTATCTGGGCCAAAGCCGTATTGAGCATCACATAGCGCCCCGCAAGATTCTTGCAAAAAATGAATTTACTTTTGGGGGCAGCAATCTCTGGCAGCAGGTTGTAAATGCTACGCACCAACGTCTGTTCTAGATGGCGGTCGCTGACATCCTCAACCATCGCCAAAAAATACAGAATATCTCCCTGAAAGTCGCGCATCGCCAGCAATGTCAGCTGCACCCACCGAACGTCTTTGTTTTTCTTGATTAAACGTTTTTCCAATTGATAGCTGTTAGTCTCTCCCTGCAATACCTCCTCGATATAGGGAATTTCCTCGGGCAGGTCTTCTGGATGAGTAATATCCAAAAAGTTGAGTGCTGCCAGTTCAGCCGGCGTATAACCCAACAGCTCGCAGAAGGCTTGATTCACTTTGAATAACTGATAGTCTGGGAGGGCAGACAAAGCCATGCCGATCGGAGATTCTTCAAAAATCCTTTGCAATTGCTCCTGGCTCTGGCGCAGCGCCGCCTCAGCTCGCTTGCGGTCGCTAATGTCGCGCATGACGCCCAAAAGGCCGACTGACGCACCGCTCTCATCCTTGAGTGCGCTCACCGACGCCTCGACATACAGTTCTTCGCCGCTGTTCTTGACATGCAGCACCTCTCCCCGCCAGAATCCCTGAACCGCAAGACTCGCCAGCGCAGCCGCTTCATCCTCGGGCTTGTGCCAGCGATACTGATAAACTTCTTGCAATCGCCGCCCGAACACCTCAGCTGACGGATAGCCATATAACCGTTCCGCACCGGCATTCCAGTAAGTAATGCGGTGATCAGTGTCAATCGCCACCACGGCATCATTCACCTGAGACAGAACGCTAGCCTGAAACCGGATTTCTTCCTCTACCCGCTGGCGCTCAATAATTTCCTGTCGCAACTGCTGATTCGCCCTGGCCAATTCGCCGGTGCGCTGCTCCACCAGCTGCTCCAGGTGTTGCCGGTACTGTCTCAATTCTTCCTCCGCCCGCACGCGATCGGTGACGTCCTCGATCGTGCTCAGATAGTAAAGAGGCGCTCCCCGATCATCCCGCACCACCGAACAGGTCAGGTGAACCCAGACGATCTCGTCGTTTTTCTTTAGGTAGCACTTCTGGATTTGGTAGGAGGGAATCTCTCCTGTGAACAGCTGCAGCTTCAGCCCCAGATCCCGCTCAATGTCCTGCGGGTGGGTAATATCCAGCAAGGTTCGCGCCGCCAGTTCTTCTGGAGCGTAGCCCAGCATCTGGCACAGCCTGGCATTGACGCTGACAAACCGATACTCGCGGTCAATGATGGCCATGCCGAGGGGCCCTTCTTCAAAAATCTTGCGGAATCGCTGTTCGCTTTCCCGCAGCGCCTGTTCTGCCCGCACCCGCTCGGTGATATCTTGCATCAGCCAGCGCATGCCGGTCAAATTGCCTGCCGGGCTTTGCTGCGGAGCAACGGTGAATGCCGCGATCGAGGGCTGAGCTAACGGGGGCTGAATCAGAAACGGTGAGGGGTGAAGCGGAAGCGGGGAAGACGGGGTGAGCCGGTTCTGCCACTGTTGCTGCTCACTTCTGATTTCCTCCAACAGCGCCTGAAAGGCTTCCCTATCCGCAACAGCCACAAAATCCGCCAGGTTAATACCGGCTAAAGATGCCGGAGATCTGTTCAGCTTCAGCGCTGCGGCGCGGTTGGCTTCCAAGATCGCGCCACTGCTGTCTGTCACCAAATAACCGTCAGGGGCGAAGTCGAACAGCTCCTGGTAGCGCCGCCTCTCGGCTTCCAGTGAATTGTAACTGGCAAGCAGCTGCAGGTTGAGGCTCTGGAGTTCTTGGTTGGAGGCGTACAGTTCCTCGTTGACGCTCCCCAGATACTCGTTGGACAGCTGCAGCGCCTCGTTGGCTGACTCCAGCTCCTCGTTGGTGTTTTGCAGTTCCGCGTTGGCCACCTCCAGCTCCTCATGGGAAGCTTGCAGTGCCTGGTAAGCGGTTTCCAGTTCCAGGTTGGTGCTCTGGAACTCTATTTGCAGCTGGCGGTAGGCAGTTATGTCGCTCAAGGAGATACCGGCACCGAGAATGTTGCCGGTGCCATCCACCACGGGGCTGACCTGAATTTCCAGGTGCATGGTCTTTTGATCTGGGTGCAAAAATTCCACGGGGCATATTACCTGCGGATGACGTTCCGCACAAGCCTGCTGGATGCGCAGGCTCAGCTCCACCGGCAGCAAGCCGCCAGCCCCCCTGCCAGCCTCACCCCCATACCTGCCCTCTAGCTCCTGAAATCGCCGGCCCACATCCTTCTCGCTCAGTCCCAGCAGCGCCTGCGCCTGCCGGTTAGCTATCGCTAAATTCCCCTTGACATCTACGATAATTTGTGCTATGGCAAGAGATTCGAAGGCAATTTTGAGCAAATGCCAGTCTCCCGGAGGCGGGTTGCTGGTTTCGGGGGTGAGGGCACCTGAAAGCTGGCGCTCCCGCCTGCCGGTGTGCGGCAGTTTGGCGAAGATGCCAGCTTTGAGGTTGGTTGGGGTGAAGAGGTGGGAGTTGGCGAGCAGGGTTTGGGCCAGAGGTGACTTGGGCTGGCCCAGGAACAGGAAGCCGGTGTCTTTGAGCGCGAAGTGGAAGCGCTGCACGATGCGGGCCAAGGTGCCGGCACTGATTGAACCTGGGGGATGGCGGCAAACTAGCCAGTCTAGGTGCGGAAAGGGGGCATCGGAGAGCAAGTCGTGACGGCCAAAAATCAGCGATCGCCGCAAATCGTAACGGAATGTGTAGCCGGATGCCGCCCGGTTGAAGTATTTGTCCCGCAGTTGTGGAGGAATTCCCCGAATCTCTTTTTCGGTATAGGATGCCTGACGGGCTTGCGACAGGGCATCCTCGGCAGCGTCTGTGGCGTAGATTTTCACCCGGGATCTGAATGCCTCCACTCCTAGGGCTTCGGCGAGTGCGATCGCCAGGGTGTAAGCGTCAAAACCGGCATCGCAACCGGCAACCCAGGCCCGGATTGGCTCTGTCTCGGACTTCGCCGCTAGGATCTGCGGGACAGTCTCAGAACTCAGGCACTTCCAGGCGGACAAGTCCCGGCAAAAGCCGCTGCGCTCGCTCAGCAAGCTCTCGTACAGGCGGCTGAACTCCAGAAGGTGCGCCTCCAGATAGTCTTGGTAGTCACTGAAGGTTCCCACCCCAACCGACTGCATGCGCTTTTTCAGGGAGCGCATCAGGTTGGGGCGCTTGCAGCTATTGAAATCGAAATCCGCTCGCTGCAGCAAGAAATTCAGCAAGCTTTCCAATTGTGAGTTAGGGGTGGGATCAATCATCCGTCGCTTTTGTTTGGCTCGCTACAGAAAATGTCACTCGATCCTTGCAGTGGCAGTGTCAAGAAAAAGGTAGTGCCCTCACCAGTAGCACTTTCGGCCCAGATGCGCCCCCCATGCTGTTCGACGATCGTGCGGCAAATCGCCAAACCCAAGCCGGTGCCCCCTTTCTGCCGGGAGTCTGAGGCATCCACCTGCTGAAAGCGCTCAAAAACAGTTTTGAGCTTGTCCGCCGGAATCCCCCGCCCTTGGTCTTTGACAGCAATCAGCAATTCCCAATCCAGACAGCAGAGGGGGTGAGGGAGTGAGGGGGTGAGGGGGGAATTGCTCCTGCTCTCCCCCAATCTCCCCCGCTCCGGACGGCCATTAGGGCTGCCCCTATCTCCGCTTTCCCGCTGCCTGACCTCGCTGGTCAGCCAGACGGTCGTCCCCGGAGGGGAAAATTTTATAGCATTGCTGAGCAAATTTGTCAAGGTCTGGAGGATGCGATCTGGGTCAGCCAGCAGGAAGACCCCTTGTGGGTGCCCGACAACCGGCACCACGGAGAGGGCGATCCCGGCTTTCTCGGCCATGTCCCGCATCAGGTCGGACGCCTGCAGCATGAGAGCGCCGGCGTTGCAGGACTGTTTGTTGAAAACAACCTGACCGGAGGCGATCCGCTCCAGATCCAGGAGGTCGTTGATCAGGCGCACTAAACGCTCTGTGTTAGTGGTGGCGATTTCCAGCATCCGCTGCGCTTTTTCCGGCTGCGCTTGCAGCAAGCCGCCGGTCAGCAAACCCAGGGAGCCGTGTATGGAAGTCAGGGGAGTGCGCAGTTCGTGGCTGACGGTAGAGATAAACTCGTCTTTGGTTAGCTGCGCTCTCCGGCGTTCGCTGATGTCGCGAATGACGCTCACAAGACCGGCACTGGCACCTGTCTCATCTTTGAGACGGCTAGCAGAAATCTCAACATAGATTTCTTTGCCGCTGCTGTTTAGGTGCACGATCTCGCCGCGCCAGCAGCCGGTGCTTTTGAGGGCTTCCCGGGCTGCAGCTTCATCCGAGGGGTAACACCAGCGAACCCCATAGGCAACAGTTTCGGGCCGGCCTAAAATTTGATCTGATTGTATGCAGTATAACTGTTCTGCAGCCTGATTCCAATAGATGATGCGGCCCTCGCTATCAGTGGCCACCAGAGGGTCGCTGACATGAGAGAGGATGCGGGATTGAAACTTCAGTTGCAGGAGTTGCTCCGCTGTCAGTTCTGGAGGCCCATCGTACAGGCTCCATTTGGCCATGTCTTGCAGCAGCCAGCGCCAGCCGACAGGAATGCCGGCAGTTTCGGGAATCGGGGCCAGGGTGAACGCGACTTTCAACACCTGGTCACGGCCAGGCTGCAGGTGGAGTTCCCCCTCTTTGACGCCAAGAATGGCAGTTTCCTGTGGCCACGACTGGTTGAGCAGGTGGCGAAACTTCTGGCGGTCTTGCAAGGCCACAAACACGCTCAGGGGTTTCCCTATCAGGTAGTTGTGGGGGCGATTGAGCAGGGTGGCGGCGGCGCGGTTGGCCTCAAAAATGACGCCAGCGGTGTCTGTCACCAAGTAAGCGTCTGGGGCAAATTCAAAGAGATCCTGGTAGCGCCGGCGCTCCCACTCCCAGGCTTGCTGGACAGCCGCTAGCTCGTCATTTATGGCTCGCAATTCCTCACCGGCCACCTGTAGCTGTTGCAGGGTAATGGCCAGTTCCGTGAGGGCGGTGGCCAGCAGCTGTTTTTGCGGCACCGGCAAGCCGTCGGCAGGCTCCTGCATCAGCGCTTCCAGCCTCTGGAGTGAGGACTCTATTTGCACGTCGAAAAGGTTTTTTGTCATCTGACTGAACCCTCTTGGGAAACATGCTTATTTAAAGTTTTTTTATGTTTATTTTTAACTTATAGCGGTTCTGGATGAACTATGGCCCAGAAACCCGGTTTCTTTAAGAAACCGGGTTTCTCAGTACCTGAGTGGGATTTCTCCTGGAGAGGATCTGCTTGTTAAGCATCAGGGACAATTCGCCCCTTGTCCCTGGTATTGTAAAACTTCCTTCACAGAGTAGACAGTAATATAGCGTTTCTCTGATTTCTCTGGTTCTCTCGTTTCTCTCGTTCCCAGCCAGGCAGCTGGGAACGAGGGGCATACTGCTCTAGCAGCAGTCACTTAGATCAGGAGGTAGCCTTTTACACCTAGGCCAATGAGCGCATGGCCTATGGCGCATGGCCTATGGCGCATGGGAAAGACTCACAGCAATGCCCCATCGCCCCATCGCCCCCTGCTCCATCGCCCACTGCCCATATCCGTTCCCGTGCGTGGCTACTGCTATATCTGCTTGTCCCGCCCCTACTTGACAAACACCTGCTGGGCGACAAACAGCCCAGAACGGGCAATAGATTTTTTCAGATCCGAAAAGATGGTTTTTACAATTTCCCGACTTTAGACCTATTTTGTATATATGTATTCTTCCGGAAGTTAAAAAATCCAAGCTCGCGGGCCACCCTGGCCACACAGCACAGGGCCTTAGGCCGGCGGCTCGGTCAGCTCTTCCATGAGCACAATAACCCAGAGGGGCGCTGGCAGCATTCCCACCAAGGGAGTGCAGGAGATGCGACAGCGAATCGATTTTCCCCGGCGGTTAATGGCGTCGAGCACAACTTCCTGGCAATCCTGACTGCCGGCTTGACAGAGGCGGATCGTGTCCCTGAGTTCCTGCACCGGCAAGCCAATATCTAAATTCAAGAAAAAATGCCCCTGGACTTCTTGAGAGCGCAAGCCCCACAGATCCTCAGCCCGGTTGTTCCACAAGTTGACGCTCAGCTTGTCATCCAAAACCGCGATGCCGACGCGCAGGCTGCCCAGGATACCCTCTAAAAAGCGATTGACGTGGTTGAGCTCATCGGTGCGCTGGCGCAATTCCTCGTTCATTGTCTCCAGTTCCTCGTTGGCAGACTGGAGTTCCTCGTTCATGGTTTCCAGCTCTTCGTTGGTAGACTGGAACTCTTCGTTGGTCGTTTCCAGCTCCTCGTTGGTAGACTGGAGTTCCTCGTTGGTCGTTTCTAGCTCTTCATTGGAAGCCTGCAGTTCCTGGTAGGCGGTTTCCAATTCCTGCTGGGAGTTGAGCAGTTCCTGCTGCAAGTGGTGGTAGCGCGTCACATCGCTGAAGCTGATGCGAGCCCCCAGTAAAATTCCGCTGGCTTCCTGCAGGGGAGTCACCGTCATGTCCAGGTAGACGACATTCCCCTCTGGGAGGACGAATTCTACGTCCGACACCTCAACGGGCTGGCGTTCGGTATAGGCTTGCTGTAGCTTGGAACGCAGCTCGACTGGGCGGTAAGACACTTCCAGATCCTGCAAGCGGCGACCCAAATCTTTCAAAGTCAGGCCAAACAGCGCCCGCGCCTGCCGGCTGACCATTGCCAGATGTCCGTTGCTATCTACTACTAGGTGTGCCTGTTCCAGAGTGTCAAAAGCTTCATCGCGCAAACGCATATGAGTATTCGGTGAGTTGGCGATTGCCAAGGGGCTTTTTTGTGCCATTAAAAGCAGGCGATCGCGCATGCTAATCTGCGGCACTTTGGCGAAGATGCGATACTTGAGGTTGACTGGCGCGAACAGATTGATGTGGGTGAGCAGCATCTCCGCTTTGCCCAGGAACAAATAGCCGATGTTTTTGAGGGCGAAGTGGAAACGAGCCAGGATTCGGGCTTGGGTGTCGGCATTGAAATACATTAAAGTATTGCGGCACACCAGCAAGTCGAGGCGGGAGATGGGAGCGTCTTGCACCAAGTCGTGCCGGCCAAAAATCACCAAGCGCCGCAAGTCGCTGCGGAAGATGTAGTGGGCTGCCACTAAATCGAAGTATTTGCTGCGCAGTTCCGCCGGAACCGCCTGGATGTCTTTTTCTGTGTAGAGGGCGTTCCGCCCCTGGGTAATGGCTTCCTCGTCTAGGTCGGTTGCGTATATTTTAACCCGTTTTAAAAAGGCGTCCACCCCCAAGGCTTCCGCGAGGATAATAGCCAGGGTGTAAGCTTCTTTGCCGGAACCGCAACCGGCACTCCACGCCCGAATGGGATCGTCGCCGGTATTGGTTGTTAGAATTTTTGGGACAATATCCTCGCTGAGGTAGTCCCAGGCTGATTTGTCTCGGAAAAAGGCGGTGACGTTAAGCAGCAGGGTGTCGATTAGCTGGCTTAACTCCTGGGGGTTAGCTTCCAGGTAGTCCTGGTACTCGCTGAAGCTGCTGACCTCAACTTTCTGCATGCGCTTCTTCATCAAGCGTATCAAGTTGGGGCGTTTGTAGCCGGTGAAGTCGAAGCCTCGCGAGCTTTTCAGGTAGTCTAGCAGTGCCTCAAACTCTGGGTCATAGGCAGAATTGGTCATCTGGATTTGAGTTTGTCAATTTGAGGGTCTTTGCTGTTTATAGCTAGATCGCGTTTAGAAAGTCAATGTCGAGCGGGCGGCGGGCGATACACTGGATTTCTCCTGTTGTTGATCTGAGTTATTCCGGCG
>Ga0185317_100252_pt1 | contig 16644 bp, 9 predicted proteins | sample DevilsHole_FD_128020 | JGI IMG/M metagenome (GOLD analysis project Ga0185317, IMG submission 128020) | Groundwater microbial communities from Devils Hole, Nevada to study Microbial Dark Matter (Phase II) - Devils Hole (SPADES assembly)... | ecosystem: Environmental > Aquatic > Deep subsurface >...
CATTAGCACATCTCACACAAAAAGTCAAGCGCCCGCGCACAATATTGATATGATTGCGGCGGAACTGGCGTCTGTGAAAACTCAGGTCAGTCAGGCACAACCGGCACCCCCGCCAGCGCCGCCGGTAAAGCCGCCCGCCGGTGGCGCTCAATCGCCGCAGGGGAAAAGTAAATTTGCCGGTTCTGACATAGATGCGGAATTGGAGTCGCTCAAATCAGAGTATCTCGGCGAAAGCTAATATCAATTTTAGATTTTAGATTTTGGATAATGGAATTGAAAATCCAGACATCAAGGGGGTTGCGTCGTGCGGAAAAAATACTATCTATCTCAACTTCCCGGGGAACGAGGGGAGAGAGCCCAGTTTTCAATCCCAAATCCGGGCATCCAAAATTTAAAATATAAAATCAGACTATATTTCCCACCTAGATATGATATATTGCCTGAATCCTTATTGCCAGAATCCGCTGAATCCTGACGAGAAAGTGTTCTGCCAGAGTTGTGGCTCAAAGCTGCAACTGAAAGATCGCTACTGTGCGATAAAGCTGCTGGGCGAGGGGGGATTCGGCAGAACCTTCATCGCCTCTGATGCCGACCGGCTGGACGCTGACTGCGTGATTAAGCAATTTTTGCCGCTGTCGCAAGTGCAGCAAAATCGCGGGCTGCTGGAAAAAGCAACGGAAATGTTCGCCCAGGAGGCGAAACAGCTGCTGCAGCTGGGAGATCACCCGCAGATACCCACCCTGTTTGCCGATTTTGAAGAAGAGGGGCGGCTGTATTTGGTGCAAGAGTTTATTGATGGGCAGAATTTGTTGCAGGAGTTGGAAGAGGGAGGGGCGTTTAGTGGGGAGAAGGTAGAAGAATTGTTGCTGGATTTGCTGCCGGTGATCAAGTACATCCACTCCAAACAGGTGATTCACCGGGATATTAAGCCAGAGAATATCCTGCGCCGCCAGACTGACGGCAAATTAGTGCTGATTGATTTTGGTGTTGCCAAGCAATTAACCGGCAGCGTTTTGATTAAAACCGGCACCAAATTGGGCACGGAAGGTTACGCGCCGATTGAGCAGCTGCGAGGCGGAAAAGCCTATCCCGCAAGTGACCTTTACAGTTTGGGCGTGACGTGCATTCACCTGCTGACGGATACCGCACCCGACGAACTTCACGATCCGATGAAAGGGCGGTGGCTGTGGCGAAATAAGCTGATAGAACAGGGGAGAACGGTTAGCGAACGCTTGGGGAAAGTGATAGACAAACTGCTGCAAGACTGGGTGAGCGATCGCTACCAGTCAGCGGAGGAAGCGATCGCAGACATTTACTGGGGGCCGGCAATTTCTGGAGCCACAATTTCCGGAACGCAAACCGGCAATCCGCAACCTAAACTCACCAAATTTCAGCCGGCAAGCACCAAGATTCAGTCCGCGCCGCCCCTGACTTGGCGGTGCGCTCACACCCTCACCGGCCACACAAATTATGTCATAGGCGTCGCCATCAGTCCAGATAGCAAAACCCTCGCCAGTTGCAGTTATGACAAAACCATCAAATTGTGGCATTTGGAAACCGGCAACCTGCTGGGAACGCTGACAGCGCACACCGGCTGGGTGAGTTGCCTCGCCATCAGTCCCGATGGCAAAACCCTGGCCAGCGGCAGTTTAGACAGCACAGTTAAGCTGTGGGAAATTGGCAGTGGCAATCTGAGAAAAACGCTCACGGGCCATTCGGGATATGTGATTTCTCTGGCCATCAGCCCGGACGGTAAATTTCTCGCGAGTGGCTGTTTTGATAATACCATAAAGCTGTGGGAATTGGCAACCGGCAGCCCAATTGGAACCCTAATCGGGCACACCGGCTATGTGGAAGCCCTCGCCATCAGTCCGGATGGAAACACCCTCGCCAGTGGGGGTGGGTATGACGATCACAGCATCAAACTGTGGGATTTAAGAGATGGCATCCTGACCCACACCTTCCGCAGTCATTCCGCCTCAGTTCGCTCTTTGGCGTTCAGTCCCGATGGCAAGAGACTCGCAAGTGGGAGTGAGGACAAAACCGTCAAAATTTGGGATGTGGGTGCCAGGAAAGTGCTGTACACGCTCTCGCATCCGTCATGGGTGCAGGCGGTGGCGATCAGTCCGGATGGAGAGACATTTGCTAGTGGGAGTCGGGACAGTATTATCAAGCTGTGGGAGTTGGAGAATGGGCAATTGCTGTACAGTTTGAGATGGCATTCTGGGCCGGTTACTTCGCTGGCATTCAGTCCCGATGGCACCCGTTTGGTGAGTGGGAGTTGGGACAAGACGGTTAAGATTTGGCAAGGGGAGTAAAAACCCCTGAGAGACGGGTATACACACAAGTAACCGAGATCCCAGGCCCAAAGGTTCGTAGTTGGGCTTCAGCCCCACCGATGCCCTTACTTCCACTGGGTAAGGGCGGGTTTACAAACATCTTTGGATCATACACTTACACCCTGGCAGAGTTGCTGGAGGCGCTGGGATTGCGTGTCGCGGTCACAGTCAAGTAGAATAAGCCCTGACACGCTTATAATAAGATCATGGAAGCACAACCCAGGGAGATTCGACGTTACATTAAGCCAGATGGCAGAATTCCTTTCTTAGAGTGGTACTATTACCTCCGAGATGCCAAAGCCCGAGTTAAGATTGAGGCAAGGCTTGAGCGAGTTGAGCTAGGAAATGTGGGAGACTATCGTTCAGTTGGACAAGGAGTCTTTGAACTTAGAATTGATTGTGGCCCTGGTTACAGGGTCTACTTTGGACAAGTGGGAACAGTGATTGTGCTTCTCCTGTGTGGCGGGGATAAAAGCACTCAAGAACAAGACATTAGCAAAGCTAAGGAATACTGGAGAGACTATGAAAGCCGTGAAAATGCCAACCAGTGATAGCTATCGAGAGTTTCTGATTGAATCTCTCAAAGATCGAGAACACGCCGCTGGCTTTATCGAAGCTATCTTAGAAGAAAAAGAACCCGAGCCTGAATTGCTACGAAACGCGCTTAAAAAGGTTGTCGATGCTCGCCTCCGGATGGACAGTCTTTCGCAGTCAGCCAAACAGAAGTGGGAGAAACTCGACAAAATGCTGTCCGAAACCGGCGGCTCAGAAATTTACACCCTGGTAGAGTTGCTGGACGCCCTGGGATTTCGGCTAGCGGTAACGCTCAAAGAGGAAAATAATGCTTGAGTGGGGTGCGTTCCTGGGAGGAACGCACCCTACTTTATGAGAAGGTGGGGTGCGTTTCCGGGGGAAACGCACCCTACTGCTCAAAAGTCGATTTCCTCTGCCGGCTTCTCTACCGGCGCAGGCGCACCGGCACTCCCAGAAATACGGGCGGGAAACCCATTGGCATTGAGCCGGTCTACAGCGCTTTGGCAGTCTTGCACCCAGAATTCGTGTCCGAAGCGAATCGCCTCACGGGGGCGCTGACCGGCAACAGTGGCTATCACCGGCACTTTTGGCTTATCTTTCTCCCCTGAGTATTCTTCCAAAATCGTCTGCAGGTTGCTGACTTTTTCCTTATTAAGCACCAGCTGCGGCGTCAGTTCCAGCGTCACGAACTGAGCCGGTTCAATCCGCACTGCCTTGTCAACAATCACCTGGGTTTTATCCTGGCGCTCCTCCACTTTCCCCCAGATCAGCAGAGAGGCGTCTGTTACCAGAGAGGAGGCAACACTCCCGTAAGTCCGGGGAAAAACAACCGCTTCCGCTTCACTGTCGGGGTCCTGGAGTTGCAGGAACGCCATGTCCTCGCCATTTTTGGTCACTATCTGCTTAACTTTTGTCAGCGTCACAGCGCAGAAGACTGCTTTCCCCTTGTGCTTGTCGATCTCGCTGAGACTGACCGGCGCAAAACCCAGCATTTCGGCAGCTTTTCGCACAGAGGTGCCGGTGGGAGGCGAGTCCGAGTCTTTTACTCCCTGAGCCTTCGATTCTACGATCTTCCCGCCTTCCAGATCGATGCGCTTCATGTCCTCCACAAGCAGCTGGGTTCGATCGTCTTGCTTCTCCACTCTGCCTGAGATGACTACAGGCTCGTCTGTCACCAAGAATTCGCTAATCTGTTCGTAAGCTTTGGGAAAAACGACAGCTTCAGCTTTCCCTTTCAAGTCTTCGATTTGCAGACGCGCCATCCGCTCGCCTTTCTTAGTCGCGATCGTCTTCACGTCTGTCAGCATCACGATCGCGCTGACGGTTTTCCCCTGCTTCGCGTCCAGCTGGCTGAGACTGACCGTCTCAATACGCAGGTGGCTGGCGGCTTTCTGCGCGAATTTCAGGGGGTGGTCGGACACATAGAAGCCCAGCAGTTCTTTTTCAAACTTCAACTTTTCCTTCTGGGGAAAATCCTCAACCGGCTTGGCCTTTGGGGTGGATTCAAAACCCTGGCTGCCTCCTGAAGCCGCCGCCATAGCGCCCAGCAGGTCAAGTAAATTGCCCTGACCAACTTCTTTGTCTTTCGCCCGGTTTTGCGCCCAAGGAATCACGAGCTTCAGGTATTCGATTAATTGCTGCCGGTTGGGGTTGAGCTTGTCCAGCGCACCGCATTTTATCAAAGATTCCAGAGCGCGGCTATTGACCGTGCGCAAATCTACCCGGTCGCACAAATCCGCCAGAGACTTAAACGCTCCTCCCTTATTCCGCGCCTTCAAAATACACTCTATCGCTCCCTCACCCAGATTTTTAACTGCGGACAGCCCAAATATAATTTTGCGCTCCTCCGGCGTCAGCGGCGTGAACCCCACCTCAGAGCGATTAATATCCGGCGGCTCCACCTCAATTCCCGAACTAAAGCAGTTGGCGATGTATTTCTTCACCTTATCCTGGTCTTCACTGTTAGACGTCAGCAGCGCCGCCATGTACTCAACCGGATAATTCCCTTTAAGATAGGCGGTTTGATAGGTAACATAGGCGTAAGCCGTGGAGTGGGACTTGTTGAAGCAATACTCCGCGAACTTCACCATTTGCTCGAACAAATCTTCCGCTATGGCGCGTTTGATCCCATTTTTTGCCGCCCCGTCCAGGAAAAGCTCCCGCTGCTTTTGCATCTCTTCGGGCTTCTTCTTCCCCATGCAATTGTGGGCGATAAAGTCCCCGGCTATAAAATTATGGGTTTCAGCAATCGTCAGGTCGAAGACTTCTTCCTTGCCGGCATATTCAATGGAAGCAATCTCATCCCAGAACACCTCCGAATCGGCGATAGCCATCAACTGTGTGTGCTGGAAATCAACAGCAAAATTGCCGACTCGATGGCGGGCTGCAGCCAGCTTAATTTGAGCCTCTGGGATATCGCTCGCGTGCGCGATAGGGAGTGTCTTTGCTAAACCGATGCGGTCGCCAACTCGGAAAGCCTTGAGAGGCTTCCATCCCAAAAGCGTATAGAAAAGATGGTCGTCTGTCGCTTTAATTTTGCGGTTGGTTTTGGTTGTCACCTCCCAGACATCCCGAACCCCATTCGGATGAATTTCGGTAATGGGCTGCTGAGTTATCTTCTGAGTCTGTACATCCAGGGAGAAAACTTTTCTCCCCAGCCAGAACTCGGGCTTGGCCGCAATCTCACTTAAAGTCACTAAACGACCTGTCTGGCAATCAACGATCTCTGTTGAGCCACTCAAACACCGGCGCAAGATGTCTGCCTGCCCCAAGGAGTAGCCGGCCAAATCTTGGGCCACCTTCATAATTTGCTCCTGGTAAACCAGAACCCCATAAGTCTCTTGGAGAATCGGCTTTAACAGCTCGTGCTGGTATTTAATCGGCTCCCTGCCATGCTTGCGGTTAATAAACAGCGGAATCAAACCGGCATCCAAAGGCCCGGGCCGGTAGAGCGCCAAAATCGAGGAAATATCTTCCAGAGAAGATGGCTTCAAGTCTCGCACGATCTGGCGCATACCCGAAGATTCTAGCTGAAAAATGCCTTCCAGCTCACCTTTCTCTAAAACTTTATAAGCTTTCTCAACATCTTGATTCAGCTTTTTAAACTTGGCGAAGTTTTCTTGAGCTTTAAGAGCAGCCTCTGGCAGCATTTCTGGATTGATATTGAGGCGCTGTTTTCTGTTAATCAAATCCACCGTTTTCTGGAGCATCGTCAGGTTTTTTAAACCCAGAAAGTCCATTTTTAGCAGCCCCAGAGATTCCAGGTCTTCCATAGGATACTGCGTGACCACCGCCCCTTTCTCATTCCGCTGCAGCGGCACAATCTCATCCAGGGTAACCGCTGAAATAATCACACCGGCAGCGTGCACCCCAGAGCTTTTATTCGTCCCCTCAATCCGCAGCGCCATATCCAGCCACCGCCGGACTTTTTCCTCGCTATCATAAGCTTTTTTAAACTCCGGTTCCGGCGATTCATCCGAAATCATCACCGAGAGTTTCTCCGGTTTCCCCCGCGACACGGGAATCAGCTTACCCATCTTGTCCGCTTCCCCATAAGCAATGTCCAGCACCCGGGCCACATCTTTCAGCACCGCCTTAGAGGTCATGCGGTTAAAGGTAACAATCTGCGCCACCTTATCTTCGCCGTACTTATCCGTAACATATTCTATCACCCGATCGCGCTTTTTCACACAGAAATCCGTGTCAATATCTGGCATCGATTTCCGATCGGGGTTCAAGAATCGCTCGAATAGCAGCCCGTGATGTACCGGGTCAATGTTCGTAATCCTCAGCGAGTACGCCACAAGAGATCCCGCTGCCGACCCCCGCCCAGGGCCAACAGGAATGCCATTATCCCTGGCATATTTGATATAATCCCACACCACCAAAAAGTAACTGGAAAACCCCATCTTCTGAATCATCTTCAGCTCGTACTCCAGCCGCTCTTTGTAAACCGGCTTGATTTCCGACCGGGATTTTACATCTAACCGCTCTAGCAGTCCTTCCCAAGCCTGTTCCTCCACATAAGTATCAGCGGTGTGATCAGAAGGGATGGGATAGTTAGGAATGCGAGTGTCGCCCATTATATTGTACGGTTCGACTTTGCTGGCAACTTCCAAAGTGTTGGAGATCGCCTCCTGAATCACATCATCCGGCAAATGGTCGCGGAACAGCTTTGCCATCTCCTCAGCGGATTTCAGATATTCCGTACCGCTATAGCGCATCCGCTTTTCTTCTGAAATCAGCTTGCCAGTTTGCACGCACAGCAAAGCGTCGTGAGCTTCCACGTCAGTACAAAACGTAAAGTGCGAGTCATTGGTGGCTACAATTTTAATTCCCAACTCCCGCCCAATCTTCACAAGCCCCACATTCACAATCCGGTCTTCCCAGTTGCCGTGGTCTTGAATTTCTAAATAATAATCTTCCCCAAATAACTTCTTGTACCACTCAGCCACCTGCTTCGCCTCTTCCCGCCGGTTATTCAGAATCAGCTTCGGCAGTTCACCGGCCAGACAGCCACTGGTGACAATTAACCCTTCCTTGTACTCTGCCAGCTGTTCTTTGGTAATGCAAGGGCGGCCCATAATTCCTTTCCCTCGTATGCCCGTCAGGTGAGATTTAGTCGTCAGCTTCACCAAATTTTTATAGCCTTGGTTGTTTTTCGCCAAAACAACTTGGTGGTGCGGCCTGTAATACCCCCTCTCATTTTTTATTCGGTTGTTCACCACATACATTTCATTGCCGATAATCGGCTTTATCCCTTTGCCGCGACAGACTTTAAGCAGCTCAATCGCCCCGTACATTACCCCGTGATCCGTGAGGGCAATTGCCGGCATTCCCAACTCCACAGCTCGCCCCACTAACTGCGGCAGCTGGCTAGCTCCATCGAGCAGGCTGTAATCACTGTGAGTGTGCAAACCCACGAAAGACATAAGTCCCCTCTAATTTCAGATGTCACCTTACATTATAGCGGCTCTCAGTTACAGAAAGTAGTTCTTTGAAACCCTGTTTCTTAAAGAAACCGGGTTTCTCAGCACCTCACTAATATCAAAGACGCTATATACATTATACTCGTCAACTTGTTTTCCGCCACTGCCTGGAAACAAAAAATATTCCCCCTCCCCGCAAAGCGAGGAGGGGGTTGGGGGGTCGGATTTATTCGGGGGTGATATAATACCAGACCGGATCATAAATGTCAAGGGTTCTCAACCCACCGGCACTTGCCTTTGTCGAACTCGCACCTGTTCCAGGAATTGGCCCACCGTCTGGAGATATTTGGCACCGGCGACTTTAGCCACATCATTGTGACCGGCACCGCTTACCAAAAACAGCTGTTTCGGTTCCGGGGCTGCAGAAAAGAGGATTTGGCTCATAGAAGCGGGAACCCCATTGTCAGCCGTGCCGTGAATAAAAAGCACCGGCATTTGCAGATATCTCACCTTACTAATAGAGTCAAACCGCTGCTTGAGCAGCCAATTCACCGGGAATATCCGAAAATATCCGTGCAGGCAATTCACCATATCCCGCATCGAAGTAAAAGAACTTTCCACAATTAATCCAGCCGCCTCAGGGTGCCGCACCGCCAGCTCCAGACCAATCGCGCCGCCGAGAGAGTGACCGTAGATAAAAATACCCCCCGGATTAATCCCGCGTTTCAACACCAAATAATTCCACGCCGTTTCCGCATCTTCATAAACCTGCGCTTCACTGGGAAAACTGCCTTGACTGCGACCGTAGCCCCGATAGTCAATCATCAGCACGTCCAAACCCAGCTTGTGAAATCGGTGGGCTTGGTTAACATTAGCTCCCATATTAACACCGTTGCCGTGCAAATGCAGCACCGCACCGGCAGACCCCTCATTGGGAGACGCCGCCGGTATCCACCACCCGTGTATGTTTTCAACTTTGCCCGCACCCGCTGACACCGGCAGCCAGACATCTTCGTAATCCAGCTCCAAAAAAGCCGGCGTTTTTTCAATGACCGCCGACGGTAAAAATATCAATCGGTTTTGCTGCAGCAACAGGTACAGACACGCACTGCTGTACGCGACTGTCAAGACCCCCCCGACGGTCAGCAGCAAGTTTGATATCGCTCGCAGAGAAATTGGCATCATGCTTGTAAAATAGATATCAGCAGTTAGCAGCGGCAGGTGAGGCGTGAAGCGATCTGTCGCCCACACCCGTTTTCGACTTAAGTTCCTAGCTCTGTAGATGCCCCCGTCCCCTTGTGTGCGGAAGCGACAGTTCGCGTCCGCACAGCCGGGGAATTTCTTTCCCCAGAGAGTGGTGGAGCCGGTGCAAAGTGTGAGTTCAAGTGTGAGTTTCACCTCGCACCGCTCACCCTGCGGCAACCCCAAACCGTTGATAGCGGTTTTCAATTTGTGATCGTACAGATCGGGTATAAAAAAACTGAAAAACGCTAGCTCCGGATTTCTTAGCTACAGCGGCGGTTGCCGCTGATGCCATTCAGTGCTTTGCTCGTAAGCATGGGCTATCTCCAGCAGCAGCTGTTCTTGCAAGACATTGCCGATCAGCTGCATGCCAATCGGCAGACCCCGGTCGTCGAAACCGCACGGGATACTTAAAGCCGGCAACCCGGCCAGATTCACTGGAATAGTCATCAAATCCGACAAGTACATACTCAGGGGGTCGCTGGTTTTTTCCCCCGCTTTGAACGCCGTAGTTGGCGCAGTGGGAGTGACCAGGATATCCACCTGAGCGAAAGCCCGGTCAAAGTCTTGCTTGATCAGGCTGCGGACTTTTTGGGCTTTCAGATAATAGGCGTCATAGTAGCCGGCAGAAAGCGCGTAAGTGCCAATCACGATCCGGCGCTTCACCTCCGCCCCGAAACCGCTGGCGCGAGTCTCGCCGTACATAGAAAGCAGGTTGTCCGCCTCTGGCACCCGCAAGCCATACTTCACGCCGTCGTAGCGGGCCAGATTCGCAGACGCCTCCGACGGAGCGATGATGTAATAGGTGGGCAGCCCGTAGCGGAACCGGGGGCAAGAAACCACCTGGATTTCCGCGCCCAAGTCTTGCAGCTGCTGGATAGCTTTAGTCACCACCCGCTCCACCTCAGGGTCTAACCCTTGGCCAAAAGTTTCTTGGATGACGCCAATTCGCCGCTGGCCTCTGGGTTTCATATTGGGCTGCAGCGCTTTGGCGTAGTCGGGTATCTTCACCTTCAAGCTAGTAGAGTCCTTCGGGTCGTAACCGGCAATCGCCCCCAGCAAAAACGCCGCATCCTCCACCGTCTGGCCAAACGGCCCGATTTGATCCAGCGAAGAAGCGTAAGCCACCAAACCGTAGCGAGAAACCAGCCCGTAGGTCGGCTTCAGCCCCACCACGCCGCAGAACGATGCCGGCTGGCGGATCGAGCCGCCGGTGTCTGAACCGAGCGCCACCGCACACTCTCCCGACGCCACCGCCGCCGCCGACCCCCCAGAAGACCCACCGGGCACTCGCTCCAGATCCCAGGGGTTGGCTGTCAGCTGGTAAGCCGAATTCTCAGTGGAACTCCCCATCGCGAACTCGTCGAGATTGGTTTTGCCCACCATCACCGCACCTGCATCCGCCAGTTTTTGCGTCACAGCCGACTCGTAAGGCGGGATAAAGTTTTCCAGAATTCGCGAACCGCAGGTGGTGGGAATACCCTTGGTGCACATATTGTCTTTGATGGCCACAGGTATGCCCGCCAGCGGCCCGATTGGCTCACCGGCGGCGATTTGGGCATCCACCTTGCGAGCCTGTTCCAAGGCGCGGTCAGCTGTCACGCACAAGAAGCTGTGGAGTTTCGGCTCTAGCTGCTCAACGCGCGAGAGCGCTTCTTTCGCTATCTCCACAGCAGAACGTTCTTTTCGGATCAGTTGTTTGTGCAACTCGCGGATGGATGCCATGCTTGTACCTTCATTGACTCAATTTTTAGCCCCTTAGCAAATATAGCTGGCAAATGAATCCTCCAGCGCTCAGCTTTCGGTCAAAGCAGCTTGCCTGCGGGCCAGACCCCACTCTCTTTAGGGCCAAATATTAAATTTTAACCGCAAGTTCTGATTCTAGCTAAAATTAGAGGCAGGAGGGCCGGCACTGCCCAGAGAGCCGCACGCCGCAGCCCCCTTGGAGCTTTGTCGTTGCTCTAAAATAGTGCTAGCCCCTGACCATAGCTCCACAAGTTCTCCCCTGAAGGCAGGCTGCTTGACTATGAAACTGGAATCTCTGACAACTGCTACTGCCCTGTGGGCGCTCACCCTTGGCGCGACTGCCGCCTTCGCTCAGACCGGCACCCCCGGGCGCACCACCTTCATTTGCAGTCCCGACTCTGCAGGCGTCCCCACCACCTACGCTCAAACCACACGAGGCCCAGTGCCGGTGATTAAATGGGTTTCCGAGCATTTCAGCGATTCCGGATATCCCCCTCAGACGCGCTGCCAGATTGTCACTGGCCGGTTCAACGTTCTCTACCGCGCTGGACGGCTCAATTACCTCAACGCTGGGGTTCAACACAGTCAGCCGGTGATCTGCGCCCTCAGCCAGCGGGGCGACCAGTGCACTTTACTGTACACCCTCAAGCCAGGGCAAAACCCTAATGTCGTCCTGGAACGGCTGCAAGCTGTGCGTCAAGGCGCTGCCGGCCCGCTTTTGGAAAGCAGCGATGATACTGACACTCCTAATGACGGCACCATCGATTTCAACGAGTACCTCAACACCGCCCCCATTGAGCAAATCGCCCCGGCACCCTCTGCAGCGCCAACTCCCCCTCCCACCCCCGAAAAGCCCAGCTCACAGCCAGAAAAGCCCAGCTCACAGCCGGCAACCTCTATTTGGTAATCGCCCCAGCACCCCAGCGCTTTTCCTGCCAACCTTTGCCGGTTGGGCCCCCCTGCAGCCGGTCAGATTCCCTCGCAGAAAAGTTATCTTCAATCCGTCAGGTTGAATGCCGGTAATATATCGATGGTTGGGCATTGGGGCACTGGGCGATGGGGTATTGGCAACTGAATTCCGGCAGTTCAACGATATGATATCAGGCATAAAAAGCGAGCCAGCGCTGACTGCTTTCCCCGTCTATGGGGCGCGGAAACCTTTGGTGTACGGTGTTAAAATTGCACAATATATGCTTATTTAGCAAGACTTTGCTAACTCTGTATTTTGCAAGTCTCTTACTTGAACCTTACCTTTTATAATAGAATAGACTGCACCTCAGCGAGCCCCAAAATGCTACCCAAATACATTCAAGCTGCAATGCGGCAAGCTATAGCGTTTTTCAGAGCAGTGAGGTACTGAGAAACCCGGTTTATTTAAGAAACCGGGTTTCTGGCGTATACTTCAGAATATGGCACCTTCTCCGGAGACTCTCTCTTTTCTTTCCTTGGCGAACGGGCGCGTATTGGCGGTTTATTTAAACAAAAAGTTTGGCTCAATTCTAACCGCTATATACAGCAGTTATCATCTCTAAAAGAACATGTGATTATCCCGGCTTAAAATTTACAATTTATCAGATTTCGGATTGGATTACAGGGATTAAATTAGAGAAAATCCGGCATAATAAGTCTGCATAAAAGCGCAAGCCATCGGTTTGCCAACCCCGGAGTGGGGGCGCGGCAGTGCCGCACCCCTACTTCAGTCCTGATTTGCCAAGGGAAGTGAGGGATCGTAAGAGAAGGATCGCCCAACGCCGGCGGCACACTTGCTTTCAGCAGGAGATGCCGGCATCCCGGTGAGGAGTTGCCGGCTGTTGGGGGGCTCTGGGAAACCGGCAGTTTTCTGGCTGCCAAGACAAGCCGGCAGCCTGGGAGATTGCGGCATTCCCACGCCATCAGAAATTCTAGTACAATCTTTCTTTTGAACATGAATCAGAGTGTGAGGATAAACTTTATGCACCGATTTCGGTGTTTGGCGCTGGCGGTGACGGGTGCCTTGGGCATGTTGGGTGGCATGGAACTCATGTACAGCCCCCTGTCCATCGCCCCGTCGGCATCTTGTTCGTTAATTGAAACCCGTTCAGAAGCCAAATCTGTCCCGTCCGGGAAGCAAGCCCAGGAACGCCGCCAGACTGACCCCAATCCATGCTCCATCGGGCTCGGTTTCGCGCTCTACGGAGATGACTCCCTGTCGAATAGCCTCTCCCATTCCTATCAAGCGCTCGCCGTGCAGCTGGTGGCCACAGAAACCAGGCTGGAGAAAAACAGCTTTAGCCTTTACGGCGACACCAACCGCGACGGAGAGGTGAATCAAAACGACTACCCGAACCATCAAACATGGTCGTGGCAAAAAGGTGCCTTCATGCTGTTTAACAGCGACGACGATGACGGCAACGGCAGCCCAGACTGGCAAGACAGCAAGGTGAACGGCGACATCGATGCTGACGATCTCGCAAAAATACACTTGCAGTTGGGTGAGCGGTTTGCCAATGCTGAAATATTCCTGGAAGCTGACGAGAAATCCCGCCCCTATATCAACATCTTCCAAAAAACCCAAAAGGGATGGCAGCCAGCCGACTTTGACGGCGAGAAGTCCCTCGAGTACAGCCGCGACATTGTCCTGGGGGTGGAGGCGAAACAATTCGCCAACCGCAACTGGAACGGCTTCCTCACCCTCAAGGCAAAAGCTCAGAAAAACGGCGCGACACTCGCCTCAGATACCGTGCTGCTGCGGGTAGTTCCTTGGATTATGCTGCCCAACACCGCGCCGGTTAAGGAACTTTACGTCAGCCTCCGGGGCGCAGCCAACCAACAGTTTGTCTCCCAAATCAAAACCGGTGTGGAAGCCACCGGCGCTAAGGTTAATGTCGTGCCAGGAGGCACCGTCTGGAAGCAAGATACAATGGAAATTGGCTACGTCCAGTTCCCCGCTAAGTCTTCTGTGCGCGAGATCAACGTCGTCCTCAACGGCAATCGCGGCTGGGTGGCGGACACCTTTGCCCGCAACCTCCTCGACAAGGACTTCGGTTGGTTTCAAGTTGGCAAGCCCCGATCCCTCGACCCCCTCAACCAGTGGACAGACTGGTACGGCAACCTGGAAGTGACGCCCTCTCTCCCGGGCTACCCCCTGGGCCGAATTTATTACGGCAAGTCAGATACGGTTTCCTTTCATCCGGATGTGGCATATTTTCTGAAAGCTCAGGAAATTCAAGGCCCTGCTGTAGAGATTGACACGTCTTGGCTGGCGATTCGCCATGTGGACGAGATTGTTAGCTTTATTCCCTCCACATCCGGCAAACCACTTATGATGATTGTCAGCCCGGAGGAGGGAGTCAAACTCCTGAAAGAACTCGATAAAAAAGGATACGGCAACCAACTGATCAATCGCGACTTGAGCTCCGAAACAACCGTGAAATCAGCGCTCAATAGCAAGAACTTGATCTCGTACAACCTGAAGCTACAAACCGAGAAAATCAACCCCACGATCGCCAAGGTCAAACGGGAGTTTAAACTCACGGACAGTCAAATTATCCGGATTCCAGCCATGTTCAATTACGGCGGCTCTGCTTTTTGGCCAAATATGGTCAACTCGGTGGCCGTGAATGGCAAGCTGATGGTGTCGAATCCGCGCGGTGCCCTCATCGGTGGCAAAGACTACACCCAGGAGGCGTTCCGCAAACGGGTGGCGGGTTCCGCACTCAAGGTTTCTTTTCTAGATGACCGCTACTATCAGGAACTCAGGGGCAACACTCACTGCGCCACCAACACCAGGCGCAAGGGATTCGCTCAGCCGTTCTGGAAGGCTTTGCCCTCTACCCAGGCCAAACGCTGATTCCTGGGGCGCGAGAAACCCGGTTTCTTTGAGAAACCGGGTTTCTTAGGAGCATCTGCCATAAAGCAGTGCTATTTTTATAACAAAAGCGTTACGGACTGGAACGAATGGCACCGGCACTCCTGAACAACCGCTATCGCATTATTAAGCCACTGGGCGCAGGGGGGTTTGGCGAAACCTTCCTCGCTGAAGACACTTACATGCCTTCAACGCGCCGGTGCGTGATTAAACAGCTCAAACCCGCCACCGGCAACCCCCAGATTTACCAGCTAGTTCGAGATCGCTTCCAGCGAGAAGCGGCTGTTTTGGAAGAACTGGGCGAGGGCAGCAGTCAGATTCCCAAGCTGTACGCCTACTTTTCTGAAAGGGGGCAGTTTTATTTAGTTCAGGAATGGATCTCGGGCGTCACCCTCACGGAAAAAGTGCGGGCGGGGGGGAGGCTCACCGAAAGTGAAGTCCGGGGAATAGTGGTCAGCCTGCTGCCGGTGCTCAATTACATCCACAGCCAGCGCATCGTCCACCGCGATATTAAACCGGACAATATTATTTTGCGGCAGCGGGATGGCGTGCCGGTGCTGATTGACTTTGGCGCGGTGAAGGAAGCGATGGGGGCGGCGCTCAATTCCCAAGGCAACCCCACCCACTCGATAATGATTGGCACTCCGGGGTTTATGCCCTCGGAACAAGCCGCAGGCAAACCCCTTTTCTCTAGCGATCTGTACGCCTTGGCGCTAACAGCAATTTTCCTGATCGCCGGCAAAACTCCCCAAGAGTTAGAAATAGATCCCCGCAGCGGCGAATTTGTCTGGCACCGGCACGCACGCCATATTACCCCGGGCTTTGTGGCGGTGCTGGATAAGGCGATTCAGTCTCACCCGCGAGATCGCTACCACAACGCGCCGGCAATGCTTTCCGCCTTGCAATCCCTCCCCGCCGCACCGGCAGCACCGGCAGCGAGCAACAATATGTCTCAGATGCAGACGCAGGCGGTTTCCCCGGGTTTTAATCGGGGCACCGTAGCGGCGCAACCACCGCAATCTACAGGTGAGGGCGACTGGCACAAGCCGGCAATTGTGGGCGGTATCGTGGGCGCATTTGCGCTCATCGGTTTGCTTGTGGCTCACTCTCAACCGTCGCCGGTGGGCTCAGGGAGTGGCGGCACAGGATCGACGCCGGTGCCTGCGGATAAGCCCACAGCAAAGCCCACAAAAAAACCGCCGGCGATTTCCAGCCCCGATCCAAAGCAGCCTGACAGCGAAATCGTAAAAGTTGAGATTCAGCGAGTTACTTTCAGTCTCGGTTCCACCGGCAAGACGGTGAGAGGCACTGTCGCCCCCGGAGAAATCAAACGCTACCAGGTGAAGAGCGCCAAAGGGCAGCAGTTTACGGTAATCATTTTGCAAGGAAATGTGAAAGTGGAGGTGTATGACCAGCTAGACCAAAAGCTGGGAACGGCGAGCGGGAGCAACACTGAGTGGAGCGGCACACTGCCAAGTTCCGGCGACTACAATGTTGAAATTACCTCTGATAATACCTCGAAATATGCGGTGCGAATTGATGTTTTGTACACAGATGCGTCCGCCGGTACGAATCTTAAGCCCTCAGCGCCTGCTGTTTCTAATTCCAGACCCTCCCCAGAGCAAGCTGTGCGAGATTACTACTCCAATCTTATCAATAACCGCCAGTACGAGAAAGGATGGACGAAGCTGTCTTACGACTTCAAAAGAAATCACTCGCGTGACAGTTTCGCTTCCTATCTGGACTGGTGGCAGCAAGTCGATCGCGTGGATCTGCAGATCGTCAATCTGGTGCAATCTGACGCTAAGTCAGCTGTGGTGAATGTCCGGCTGGCATACCTTATGAAAGATGGGCGAGTTGCGCCAGAGTCTCAGCGTTTATCCCTGATTTGGGATGCGGCAACCGGCAGCTGGCTGATTGACGACACAAGCTACAGATAGTTGGGGCATTGGGGATTGGGCATGGGGCATGGGGCATGGGGCATGGGGCATTTGGGCATGGGGTATTA
>Ga0185317_100253_pt1 | contig 16530 bp, 14 predicted proteins | sample DevilsHole_FD_128020 | JGI IMG/M metagenome (GOLD analysis project Ga0185317, IMG submission 128020) | Groundwater microbial communities from Devils Hole, Nevada to study Microbial Dark Matter (Phase II) - Devils Hole (SPADES assembly)... | ecosystem: Environmental > Aquatic > Deep subsurface >...
GTAAGTTACGCACAACCCTGAAAGAAACCGGGTTTCTGGTCTTATGCTTGGCGCTGAAAGTCAAGAAGTCTGGTTCAGAAACCCGGTTTCTGCGTAAGTCCTATACAATAAAATTGTACGAAGGCGCTCATGTCGCGTCTCCAAACCCGTTTTGGGCAGGCATCCCTTTTGATAACCGTCTGTATCTGATCAAATTGAGAACCGTTCTACACAGGAACGCAAATATCTGGCGCACACAGCCCTGGAAATTGCAGCGCCGTGACGGTCATTGTGTCGATTTCGGCGCGACGAATGGCGTGGTTATTCGTATCTGCAATATACAGGCAAGCACCGGCAGCGCTCAAACCGGCAGGCTCGGAAAACCGAGCGCCGGCACCCCGCCCATCTCGCAATCCGGCTGTCCCATCTCCAAGTACAGAATAGCACACTCCCGTGCGCGTGTCAACCTTTTTGATTTTGTGGTTGTAACTGTCCGCAATCCAGAGAAAACCGCCGGCATATTCCACCCCCAAACAGTGCTGCAGCCGCACTTCTGTGCCGGTGCCATCCCTGTCCCCAAAACCGAATAATTCCCCGCTCCCGCAAACGGTTCGCACTGCGGGGTTTGCGCCCAAACTGACACCGCGAATGGAGCTAATTTCGCTGTCGGCGACAAACAGTTCCAACCCGCCGGCGGTGATGCCACTCGGTTGGGCAAAGGCAGCTTCCGTGACTGAACCGTCAGCGCACCCTTCCGCGCCGGTGCCGACATAAGTTTGCACAGTGCCGGTTGCCAGCTGCATTTCCCAGATTTGGTGAGATCCCGCCATTGCCACATACAGCCGGTCTCCCACCAGTTGCAAATCCCAAGGGGAATTGAGCGGCGTTTCTAAACTTCGCCCGCCGTGGGGGCGAATGTGGCGGGTTTGGGTGCCGGTGCCGGCAATCGTTTCCACCCTTTGCGCCTTCAGCTCAATCCGCCGCAAGGCGTGATTGCCGGTATCCGCGACGTAGAGAATTTGATTTTCCGCATCCAGCGCCATGCCTTGCGGTGCGGAAAATTGGGCTGACTCGAAGCTACCGTCCGCTAACCCCGGAATGCCGGTGCCAATCACGTGCGAAACCTCACCGTCGAGGGTGCTGACGACGAGCCGGTGGTGTCCTGAATCCGCGATAAACAGGCGATTTCCTGTTTCATACGCTAGCACTTTTCCGGGAAAAGCCAGGGGTGTGATTAGGGGCTGCCGGTGTTTTTCCAGAATCAGGCTAACTTCCTGAAAATTGATAGTGCCTTGCTGTTTGTGCTGGCAGATTAGCTGCTCAATCAGTTCGTCTAGCACCTCTCTATGGCCTTCGCCTGAGACGCTGCCGGTGACATAGCCTTGCGGGTCAATCACCGTCAAAGTTGGCCACGCTCTCACCGCGTACTGCCGCCAAATTGCCAAGTTGCTGTCAACCACAACCGGATGCTCGATGTCGTAGCGCAGGATGGCTTGGCGGATGTTTTCGGTTTCTTTCTCGCTGTCGAATTTGGCGGAGTGTACGCCGATGACGGTGAGGCTGTCTTTGTATTTTTGTTCGAGGTATTTCAGGTCTGGGAGGATGTGGGTGCAGTTGATGCAGCAGTATGTCCAAAAGTCAAGGAGGACGATTCGCCCTTTTAATTCTGCTAGGGAGAGGGGGCGCTCTGTGTTGAGCCAAGTTTTGTTTTTGGGAAATTCGGGCGCTCTGACGCGGGGTTGGCGCATGGGGGGAGATTGGGAGGGTTTATATTTTTTATTTTAGGGAAGTTTGTGGGTATTATGAACCGCCAAGACGCGCCCGTGCGCCAAGGAAGAGGGTAGAGGTGCTTTTGCTGTCGCCCTCACGGGTGTGAGAAATTTAAAATTAAGGTTAAGGAGAGAGGGGAGAAAGAGGTATAGCAGTTTTAAATGATTGGCGCAACCGCTGGGGGAGCAGACCCCCGGTTTCTCAAAGAAACCGGGGGTCTGAAATTCCCACAAAGGATTGAGACTCGCTATATATAGCGGTTCTCAGATTAGTGAGGTACTGAGAAACCCGGTTTCTTAAAGAAACCGGGTTTCTGGCCCCTAGTACATCAAACTGAGAACCGCTATAATGATAAGTGTGAGGAGATACAGTAAGGCGGGAAGTCAGAGTATGGGGCCGGTTCGAGTGCGGGTAAAGCTAACGAATACTCTTGATGAATATTTCGTCGAACAAGGACAGCTTGACCCCAGTGAGGTTCATACATGTGAAATTGACGCACTTGTGGACAGGCGGAGGATGCGTACTTTCCTGCCGGTGGATGTGGTGCGGCAACTGGATTTAAGAATTTGGAGGCAGGAGGTTGTTAAATTCGCTGATGGCAGTGAAAAAGTGCTGAGTCACAGCGAATCGGTGAAAATTGAATTGCTGGGTCGTGAGACTTCTGTGGATACGATCGTTGCGGGAGATGAAGTTGTGATTGGTCAGGTGGTCTTGGAGCTGTTAGATTTGGTTGTGGATGAGGAAAATCAGCGCGTCATCCCCAACCCCGCACATCCTAACGGGCCGGTTTTTAGAATTTAGTTAGTATTTCTCTCGTTCCCAGGCTCTGCCTGGTAACGCAATCTGGAGGATCTGCCTCCTTTCAACGAAAAAAGCAGGTTAAAAGCCTAAGAACTTAAATGCCATTACCGGCTCTGTGGGGACCGATGAATTATTAGACCTTGAGGGCAGGCCGAACGCAGCCTACGTCTATACCTCGTAGGACAGGCGTTCCCTCCGATCGAGCGTGTCCGCGCACTGACTGTCTGTTGCTATAATACTTATCCAGCCCTCCAACTCTCCACACAAAGAGCAGAAAGTGAGCTATTCCCTAACACCTACCGTCTGGTCAAAGCCCTTTTGTAATAATCGTTGCTCCCAGGCAAATCTGGCAAATCCCCAATCCCGCTCAATTGAAATCCATTCGCTGCAGTCATAGGAACTGACGTTCCTAAAGCGCACTTGGGAGTTTTAAAAGCCTCGATATGGATGTGAGCGTATCCGCCATTAACCTTCGCCGCCGGCGACACTGTACCCAGCACGCTGTCTTTCCCGACTTTCGCCCCATTCGCCACACTGCGGTCGATGTGGCCAATCAGGAGGCTGCGGCGCTGATCAATTTGCAGGCAAATAAAATCCTCACCGGCATACATTGCTGTCCCCGCAACCGGCGCAAACACCTGCCGGCGGGCAGATTTGTTAACATTTCCGTCCGCTGCGTGACACGCCGCCACCCCAAAGTCTTTCGCTACCGTTAAATCTAAAGCAAAACGGGTTTGGTGGCTAATTTTTCCCTGATAGCCCTGACTGCCACGTTTCACCCCGGCTATAGGGAAGCTCAATCTGCCGGCTCTCACTCTTCTCCTTGCTAGGCTGCGGTGCGGCGCTGGGCGGAACGCCGGCAACACCGGCATCCCGGCGCGTCCGGCGCAACCGGCTGGTTTCTCCCACAGGCGGCGGCGCTGACTGCGCTAAGAGCTGATTTATACAGTAATTGTTAAGCCACAATGGGGGCCAGAAACCGGGAATCTTGCTGTAGGAAAGCAGAATTTTTCCGCTTCCCCACCATAAGAAACCCGGTTTCTTTTAAATCTTTCCTGAGGGGCCAGAAACCGGGAATCTTGCTGCAGGAAAGCAGAATTTTCCCGCTTCCCCACCATAAGAAACCCGGTTTCTTTTGAATCTTTCCTGACATCACCGCCGCACCGGCACACCGCACCCGGCATCCCGGACGCGCATTTTAACACACAATCAAATTTTTGTCAAGCCCGCGCGGGCGGGCTCTGACATCACCGGCTACATTCCCATAATGGAATAGCCGGAATCCACATACAGGACCTGGCCGGTAATCCCGCTCGCCAGATCGCTGCACAGGAACGCCGCCGCGTTGCCCACTTCCAGCTGGGTCACGGTGCGCTTCAGCGGAGCCACAGCCTCAACGTGGTGGATCATGTCGAGGATGCCGCCCACTGCCGAGGAGGCCAGGGTGCGGATGGGCCCAGCAGAGATGGCATTGACGCGAATATTTTGCGGGCCAAGTTCAGCCGCCAGGTAGCGGACATTCATTTCTAGCGCCGCCTTGGCAATTCCCATAACATTGTAGTTAGGAACGACTCGCACGCCGCCGAGGTAGGTGAGGGTGACAATACTCCCGCCTTCCGCCATCAGGGGTTTGGCTGCAGCGCTCAGCTGGATCAGGGAGTAGGCGCTGATGTCCAGCGCCTGGAGGAAATCTGGCCGCGAAGTCTTGCTAAAATCACCTGAAAGCGCCTCCTTCCCGGCATAGGCGAGGCAGTGGATCAGGATATCGAGCTTGCCCCACTTGTCGCGCACCGTCTCAAAGGTGGACTGAATTTGGGCGTCATCTTGGACATTGCAGGGGACAAACAGGCTGGGGTTGAGGGGTTCTACCAGTTCGGCAACTTTTCTCTCCATGCGCCCTTTCTCGTCTGGCAAATAGCTGATGCCGAGATTGGCTCCTGCTTTGTGCAGCTGTTGGGCGATGCCCCACGCTATGGAGCGATTGTTGGCAATGCCGGTGACGAGGGCGTTTTTTCCGCTTAAATCTAGCATAGACTTCGATTTTATGAGTAACGGGGATGCCACTTCCAGCCCAAACAGCCAAAATGGCCATTAAATGGCGGAATGACCGGGCGAATATCTCGGCTTGTCGCGGTAGATATGTGTCAAGCTTAGACCAGCAGCCGGTGCTTTCAAACCGGCACGGCACAGCTGGCAGTCTGCTTTCCATTAATCTTCCTGTTGTTTGTGGCACCTCAAAAATTATGTATCGAATTGTACAAAAAAACACCAGGGAGTCTGTTTATCTGTTGTAAAGTCAAAGAATCCTCACATTAGAGGAATTCGTCGTATCTGGCAAACTTTCGAGGACACGGGTGAAGGCAATGGATAGGGTCATAATGCAAGATAGACCGCTCGCAACTGTGTTCCGTCAGATGGGGGGTGGCACATTTCCGCCGGTGGTGGAAGTGTACGAACGGGGCAAGACTATCTTTTTTCCCGGAGATCCGGCAGAACGGGTCTATTTTCTGCTCAAAGGCGCGGTGAAGCTTTCCAGGGTTTATGAGGCGGGCGAGGAAATTACCGTGGCGCTGTTGCGGGAAAACAGCGTGTTTGGGGTGCTGTCGCTGATTACCGGGCACCGCTCTGACCGGTTTTACCATGCGGTTGCCTTTACGCCGGTGGAATTGCTCTCGGTGCCGATTGAGCAGGTGGAAAAGGCGCTCAAGGAAGATCCCGACCTGTCAATGGTGATGCTGCGGGGGCTGTCTTCGCGGATCTTGCAAACCGAGATGATGATTGAAACCCTGGCCCACCGGGATATGGGATCGCGTCTGGTGAGTTTTCTGCTGATTCTCTGCCGCGATTTTGGGGTTCCGGGCGCGGAAGGGATTACGATAGATTTAAAGCTTTCCCATCAAGCTATCGCAGAAGCGATTGGCTCAACCCGAGTCACCGTCACTCGGCTGCTGGGGGATCTGCGGGATCAAAAAATGATCTCCATCCACAAGAAAAAGATCACCGTCCACAATCCGGTGACGTTAAGCCAGCAATTTACCTGACCGGCTAGGCCACTTCCCGCAGGGGAGCCCAAGCGCGTTTGGTGCCCCGAGGCGTTAAGCTGTATCTGGGTTGGCGTGCGGCGGTAGAGAGCGTTCCTCTTCCGACAGGTAGATGACCATCGGATACATCCTGATTTTGTCCATTTTAGTCTTGGGGGGCGCTATCGCCACGGCGGGCGACCGGATTGGCACAAAAGTTGGCAAGGCGCGGCTCAGCCTTTTCAATCTGCGCCCCAAGAAAACGGCAACTCTAGTCACTGCTTTGACCGGCGTCACGATTTCCGCGATGACGCTGGGAATTCTGTTTGCCACGAGCGAGCCACTGCGCAAGGGTGTGTTTGAATACGACCAGACTCAGAAAAAACTGAGAGCTGCCCGCCGGGAGCTCAGCTCAGCTCAAGCTGAGAAAAGTCAGGTGCAGGCTGAGCTAGATCTGGTGCGCTCCGAGCAAGCTCCTGCCCTGCAGCGCTTGGATGAAATTAATCGGTCTTTGCAGGCTGCTAATGCCAAGCTCTCGGAAGCTTTGGCCCAACAAGGCCGCACCGAGAAGCAGCTGCAGGAAACTCAGCGCCAGCTGAGCCAGACGGTTCCTCAGAAGGAGGCTCTGCGAAAGGAAATTGAACAGCTGCAGGCGGAACGCCAAACGCTGCTCGATGAACAGGAGCGGGTTAAAGCTCAAATTGCCCTTCGCGACCGGCGTCTGGCTGAGCGCCAGCTTGAGATCGCCCTTCGCGACCGCGAAATCGCGAAGCTCGACGGGCAGATCGCTCAGCAGCACCGGCAGATCGCTGAGCAAAAGCAACTGCTCGGCCAGCAGGAGCAAAAGGTGGCCCTGCAGAAGCAGCTGCTCGCTCAGCAGGAGCAACAGGTGGCTGAGCAAACCGAAGTCATTGCCCAGCAGGAAACTCAGCTCAAGAACCTGGAAACTCAAAAGAATGTCCGAGAGCGGGAAGTGAAACTCTTGGAGAGGGATTTGCAAGTCCTCAAGGAGAGCACGATTGTTATCCGCCGCAACCAAGTTCTAGCCTCTAATGTGGTGCGCGTCGTTAACCCCAGTGCCGCCCCTCAAGCGGTGCAGCAACTGCTGCAGGAAGCTAACCAAGTTACTGCCAAGCTGACTCAGCCCGGTCGGGACACGTTCGCCGAGCCGGTGATTCAAATGAGCCGGACTGAACTTGAGGAATTGATAGAACGCATTGATGACGGTCAGGACTATGTGGTGCGGATTCTCTCTGCTGCTAATTACCCGCTGGGGGAAAAGCGGGTGCAAGTCTTTGCGGATGCGGCTCCCAATCAAGTTGTGTTTCTGGCTGGAGATGTGGTGGCGGCGACTTCCATCGATCCGGCAACGATGACGGCTGGCCAGTTGCGCGACCGCATCGAGGTGCTGATCGGCGCTTCTATGTTTCGCTCCCGCAAAGCCGGTGTTCTGGCTGAGACTATTCAGGTCGGAGACGGTCGCATCGAAACTCTGATTCGCTTTCTCCAGCAACTCCAGCAGCAAAACCAGCCGGTGGATGTGAGGGCGGTTGCTGCAAATGTCACTCACACAGCTGGCCCTCTGAAAATTGAACTGGTGGCTACTGTCAATGGTGAGGTGATTTTTCACACCTGCTCTCCTAACTCCGCGACCGGCCAAGCTTGCGCTTGACCTCTCCTCTCACCCTGCCGTCACGCCGGCAGCCACTTTCCTACCCAATCAAACGGATATAAGGTTGCTTTATCCTCTCTGAGGACTGCCATCAATCAGATTTATTACCAAAAATTCAAGCATTTTGGTTAAATCACTCATTAAATAAGGCGTTGTGCTTTTAATCTGCTTATTACACAGCTTATTACACAAAGGAGGCAGAGCCTCCAGAAGCTCGATACCAGGCGTATCCGGGGAATGAGTGAGATTACCAAAACGAGTGAGAGCGCAAATTAAATGCACGGAAGCCGGGAGATCCCCCCACCGGCCCCGACGCGATCAACCCCTGTCCCTACAAGAAATTATGATTAATTCCAAGAGTGTGATTTTAGGCTTCGATCCCGGACGCGAGAAGTGCGGTTTAGCTGTGATGGCCTCCGACCGGCAGCTTGCGTACCACCAAGTTGTGCCGGCGGAGGGGGCGCTGGCAACTATCCAGTCTCTGTGCCGGCAGTTTGCGGTTGAGCTGGTGGCGATCGGAGATCAAACTTCGGCGAAAGCCTGGTTTGAGCAACTGACCGGCAATTTGCCCGAGCCGGTGCGGGTTGTGCTGGTGGATGAGCGCTACAGCAGTTTGGAGGCTCGCGAGCGCTACTGGCAAATGTACCCCCCCACCGGCTTGGCGCGTCTGATCCCCAAAGGCATGCGAGTGCCTCCCCGCCCGGTGGATGATATTGTGGCCATTATCTTGATTGAGCGATATTTGGCTCAGATGGGGTTGGGTTGAGTGCCGGTCAGGGCGCTATGCGCCATGCCCCATGCCCAATCCAAAACCCCCAAGTAAGAAGTTAAACTAACCAACCGGAAATAATTTTACAGGGCAGCCCGAATGGTGAAAGAATAGTCTCCCCCAGGTTCCAGCTGGTAGTCGCATTTCTCCAAGAAGCGCCCCAGAGGCTCCTGTATTAGGGCTCGCCCTCGGGAAGGTTCTATGGCCAGCTCGCCGCGTTTGAAACACCACTGGAACTGCCACACAAATTGGCCGGCACTCACTTCACCTGCAAGGGTGCCCTGGTGCCAAGAATGTTGAGTGACTCGCACATGTGCTGTGGTTCTGGGCAGACGGTTAGGACTCATACAACATCCGTCTTTATAGTTTCTATTTTCCCTGGGAGGGGGAGAGTTCCTTGACTCTGAGCTACTGAGAACCCCGGTTTCTTAAAGAAACCGGGGTTCTTAAGCGTACTTCATCCGAATTTCGCCCGCTATAACACCGGCAGGAACCCGCGCCGGTGGAGAAACCCGGTTTCGTAGGAGAAACCGGGTTTCTGAAGTTTCTCAATTGGGAGCGCCAGAAACCCTCCTCGCCTAGCCGGAAAATCATAAATTAATTATCCGGATTTACGCTCCAGCAGCCGCCGCTACTGTACGGCTGTTGTACTGATTCATAGCTTTCTCAACCCCCTGCTTGAGGCTGAGGGAGACGGCATCAGCGACGAGTTGCAGGACTTCTGAGATCAGCTGGGTTTCAGCGGACGAGAATTTTCCCAGAACATAGGAAACCGTAGCGGAATCGCTGATTTGATCCTTGGGTTTGCCGATGCCGATGCGCAGGCGGGGAAAGTTTTGGGTGCCGAGGTGGGCGATGGTTGACTTCATGCCATTGTGACCGCCGGCAGATCCAGACAGGCGCAGCCGCAGCCGCCCCAAGGGCAAGTCCATATCGTCATAAATCACCAGCACGGATTCTGGCGGCAGTTTGTACCAGTCCGTCACCGCTCGAATGGCTTGTCCGGAGAGGTTCATGTAGGTCAGCGGTTTGAGCAGGCGGATTTTATCACCTTTTGGCCCCAATCCTTCGCCGAACTGCCCCTGAAATTTGCGGTTTTCCGCTAGGGAAAGGTTCCAGGAACGCGCCAAGGCGTCCACGGCGGCAAAGCCGATATTGTGGCGCGTTCGGTCGTACTTTGGCTCTGGATTCCCCAGCCCTACAATCAGCTGGGGAATCACCAGCGCCGGTGGTGCCGTAGCTTGTGTCATTGAATTTCCGATCTCAGAAAAGCGGGGCGAGAGATTTTAGACTTTAGATTTATGGTAAAATACCGAATCTAAAATCCGGGCGTGCTGGGCGGTGTGCGCCCCTAGGTCTGCTGAGACTGGCCTGCGGCAGTCTCATCTGGGACAGGGGTAGCCATTTTCTCAGGTTTAGCGGCGGGAGCGGTCTTCACCGCCTCCAGCTGCTCCACTTCTCGCTTGAGTTCGGACTCAAAGTCCCTGGAAGCTTCCTGGAAGCCTCGAATCGCCTTTCCCAGACTGCGACCGATTTCTGGCAATTTCTTGGGGCCAAATATCAGTAGGGCCACGACCAGGATCACGGCCATCTCCGGCAAGCCTATCCCAAAAATGTTCACGCGACAACCTCGCTGCGACTTCTGGCTCTAGTATAGAACTGACAAAAAATCCCGGTCGAGCCGGGACTGCTGCACTTCGGGTGCCAGCTTGGGTTGGGGAGCGCGGGAGGCTAGTTGCCTAGGGCTCTCCAATCCACCTGGAACGAGTCAAGCAGCAGCGAGGAGTTGTAGATTTGCAGAATAATCAGCAAGAAGACGAGAAACAGTCCCATAAACACCCCCATGAGGAGAGTGGTGCCCCAACCGGGGGCGACTTTACCGTATTCCGAGTTCAGGGGTCTGAGTACCTCTCCCAGCCAAGTCCGTTGTGCCATAGGTCACCTGCGATCAGTTACGACAGATTTTTTAATGTTTTGTAATATTGTATAAGGAACAGCACTCATAAATTTAATTTACAAATGGAATCTGCAACAGTTCTTATCATTTCGATAGGGGCCGTCCTGGTGGCCATCACCGGCTTCTCCATCTACACCTCGTTTGGGCCACCTTCCAAGCAGCTGGCCGATCCCTTTGACGACCACGAGGACTGAGGTGGCACCGGCACTGCCGGCAGCCGGTCGGCGAGGAACAGTGGCCTTATGCTGCCGGTGGCAGTGCTTGGCCATTTTTGAGAAGAGCCCAGAATTGGCCCGAAACGCAAGCCGGTGGTTAAAAGCACCGGCTTATTTTTTGCTGCTTGACAGAATTCATTTAATATGATATTGGGAGTCTCCTAGCTCGCCTTGAGAGGAGTGGGAAACGGGGTGCAGCACTAAGGCTTGCACAATATAAGGTTGCCTTTGTCACCGACTTTTCCGTTCGTAACCCACCCGCTTACAGGAGATTGGATTGCCACCCAATTGCGACCGTCCACCGTTACAATGGTTGCCGGATTAGTAGTGATAGTCACCGTGTCTCCATTCGCCACACCTCCAATCCAGGCTGAATTAGCCGTCGGTTGAGAGCGGATTGCCAGACCTTCTTTGACTGGTGCCTGAACTCGACGACAGCGCTCATCTGCGCGAGCCACTTCAGACGTTTGAACTTCCGAAGTCCGAGAGGTTGTATCGGTCTGAGACACCTGCTGTGTCTGAGGCGTTGCAGTGGTTTTAGGGGTTGGCGGCACTTCACTTGTGCGAGACATGCGACGCGCGGTGATAGTTACGATATTTCTGAACCGGCCATTTTCCCAACAGCCGATTTGGATTTCTCCCGTACTGGTATTAATCAACTGAGAGTTAATTCTGTACCAGTAATTTTCTGCTTTTTTCTTCTCTGTAGAGGGCGTTTCAATTTCGCCAAAGCACAAATTTTCCAGAGACATCAGGGCGGTCGTGTCATTCTTCGACAGCCCAAACCGCAAATCAGAAGCATTCATCTTGTCCCAGCGCTGCCAAGAACTCCATCCTGTCTCTGGGATATTATTAAGGCCATTTGGGTCCACAGGGTCGGCTTTAACGGGCAAGCTTGCAGGAAGCATGAAGCTGCCTAGCAGGGTGCCGAGCATGGTTAATTTAAGCAAGTTTTCAAGTTTCATGGCTGTATAACTTAGAATTCCCCTGATTGTATTATAGACCCGTGAAGCGCTATCTGCCAGGGTTGGGGAACTCCTGTGGGGGGTGGGAGCGTCTTACTTTTGACAAAAGAGTATTTTGGTTCGGGGTGTTACCCGACTTTCAGGGTGCGGCGTGCAGAGTTCGCGCACCCACTTGCATGCTTTTTTTTATTTTATAGCATGTCAACCTCGCTCCCCTCACCCCCTCAACCCCCTCTCCCACAAGGGGAGAGGGAGAGTAAAAAAATTGTAAGTAGCTGAACATAATTAACAGAGGAGCCAGAAACCGGGTTTCTTTAAGAAACCCGGTTTCTTGACGCTCACCCTACAGCTCAACCGCACTGCCTGACCGCTTGCTGTGCAGTCATACCCTGGCGCAAACGACCGCGAGAATCGTACATAGCCTCTTTCATACAGTTACTGATTTGCTGGCTTAGCGGTTTGGTTGTCGCTCGCCGACAACCTTGTGCGGCTTCGCCGGCAGTCATCCCATCCCGCAGGCGATTGCCAGAACTGTACATTGTGTTCTTCACGCAGTCGCTTATAGAGACACTTTCTTCGGCAGTTGAGGCGTTTTGACAAGCGGTATTCGCAGCCATTTCAGTTATCTCCGACCGGCGGCGATCTCCAGCGTACATCAGCCGGTTCATGCAGTGGATTTTAAATTCGCTTGCAGCTTGCGCGTGCGCTTGCTTCGGCACCTGCCAACTGCTCATTGCCAGTGCAGCTGCTACTGGCACACTCAAGATGATTTGTGCTATAATTTGCCTTTTAAGTTTCACAACAACCTCCCTGATATCTGATTTAAAGCTGTTTGTAGCGTTACCAAGAGTAACACCCAATACTGCTAGCAGAAGTTCCGACTCTCAGACGTATCCAATTTTACAGCAATTTAGGCAAACCGCTGTTAATTTAACTAACTTTTTCGATTTGCGCCGGCAGCTGCTGGGGCACCGGCAATCTGGCAGTTTGACCCCTGCCAGAGTTGGCGCAAGCCGGTGGCTGCAACCCACCGGCGGGGCGAGAGAAGGAGGAAAACGAGGAAACCAACGAGGAAACGAGGAATAGACCTCGTAGGACAGGCCGGAATGCCTGTCCCAATATCCTTGTTCATTGCTATCAGTAGTTGGAGAGAAGGAAGCAGAGCCTCCTGTCAGGCGTTCCCAGGCTCCGCCTGGGAACGAGGAAAAGTGACTCACTCCACACCGGCAGCCACCGCCAAACTGGCAATCTTCCAAGGTGCAATTCGCAAATATTGCCCATCTGGTTGCGGCGCTAATGCCGGCTGCTCCAATAAATCAACCGGCTGCTCAATTTCCAGCCCCAAATCGCTTTCCAACCTCAGCAGCGCTTCTTCCCCGTGACACTCATAACACCGGAGAACCCAGCGATTGGGATTGTCCTCTGACTGCTTAAACGCCATCAAGATTAAATTCTCAGCGGACAAATCCAGCAAGCAGCCAACAGCCGGCAACTCGATTGCGCCTTTCGGGCGAGAAACCCGAGGCAGAATCATCGCCAGCAGCGGCTGATTTAACTCGTAACCCCGGCGAACTGTACCGGCAGATTGCCAAGTGCCGGTGTGGGGATACACAGCATAAGTAAATTCGTGATAGCCGAGATCCGCTTCTGGATCTGGCCAACTCGGACTTCGTAACAGAGTCAGGCGCAACTGATTCGGCTTAGCGTCGTAACCGTATTTGCAATCATTCAGCAAACTCACCCCGTAAGACATCCCCGAATTTGGGTTTGTATCTTCGCTCAAATCCGCCCAGCGCAATGCCGGCACCTCCCATTTGGCCTTCTCACTAGGTGTTTGTGGTTTAGTGGTTCGCCGAATCGCGCCGCAAGCCATTTCATAAGTCGCGCAATCCGCTTCCAGATTTAGCGGAAAAGCTGCTTTCAGCAAGACGTGACGCTCCTTCCAATCTGCAGTCGTGGCAATTTTCAGCACCGGCAGCCCCACATCCAAAATATAATCCTGACGCAACACAGACTCGCCCAACTGCACCACCACGCGCAGGCGCGAACGCAAAGCGCCGCGCTCCACCCATTCCACCGATTTCAGCTGAGCTGCCGGCAGCCGGTGCTGTTCATAATTCGGGTCAATATTCCAAGCATCCCAATACTGGCCACTGTCTGCGAAAGCTTGCAGCTGATTGCCCCCTGCTTCCAGTATTTCCCTGCTATTCACCTTATCAAAAACACTGCGCAGATTGCCAGTTTCACCCTCTACAGCCACCCGGAGAAACTCATTCTCTAAAACCCAATCTTTTTCCGCACCGGCATCGGGTGTGCCACCATCAGGCGTAGGACAGGCGTCCCGCCTGTCCCGATCCTCAGCCTCTGTGCGGATTAGCCAGAAAACGCAGTAGCCAACAGGCGGGATATCAGCAGCCAGAAACAGCAGCGTCGCGCCGTCAGACAGCTGGGAGGGCAGAAAGTCTCCTTGCAAGTCGCAAACTGCCCAGTTTTGATCCCCCCCTACCCCCCCTTGAAAAGGGGGGGATGCCGGTAAAGAAACGGCAACCACCTCTGAACGCTTCCAATTAAGAGGATTGAAGACAATCACCGGCATTGCCCCCGGTTGCGGCGGAGCTGGCAGAGAAATTTGCTCCGCGATTGCGCTGAGCGCCCCCTGCAATATTTGCGATCCAACCCGTTCCACTTCCACCCAAGCTTGATTCGCATCGGCATAGACTTGGGGAATCGAAGAACCGGGAAGGATATCGTGAAATTGATTAAACAGCACCTTCTTCCAGGCATCTTCTAAATCAGCTTGCGGGTAAGGCGCACCAGCACTGACAGTTGCCAGCGAGGCAAAAAGTTCCGCCCGGTAAAGCAACCCCTCACAGCGGCGGTTCCAGCGCTTTTGTTCAGCGTGAGTCGTGTAGCAACCCCGGTGGAATTCCAAATACAGCTCATCCCGCCAAACGGGAATCACCCCACTCTTTTCCCCCGTTTCCCCCTCCCCGCTAGCGGCGATCGGGTGAGGGAGTGGAGTTCCATCTGCCGGTGCGCCCCCAGACAAACTTGCCTGTGCGCGACGCAAATAATCCACAGCAGTCGTAAATTCCAAACGCGGGAAAAACGGAGACTTCTCCCACCGCTTGGCGATTTCCAACATATCGCGAGTCGGTCCGCCGCCGTGATCGCCAACTCCCGGCAACCAGAGAGCCTCTTTCAAACCAGTTTGCCTTTCCCACTCACAGGAATACTTAGCCATTTTCACAGGCTCAATATTTTCCCCAATCAAAGCCGACATCAGACTGAATATCTGACTGCCATCCGGCGCTTCCCACCAAAAAGCCCCATAGGGAAACCTCGTAGTATCATTCCAGCGCAACTTTTGCGTAACAAAATATTCCACCCCGCCCTGCTTGAGAATTTGAGGCAGCTGCCAGCAGAACCCAAAACTGTCCGGCACCCAAACCACCCGCATCAGCTGACCGAATTTTTCTCGCGCGTAGCGCTGCCCATAGAGAACTTGCCGCACAATCGACTCGCCGTCAACCAAAATTAAATCCGGCTCCACCCACATGCCGCCCACAACTTCCCACTTGCCCGCAGCTACCCGCGCCTGAATCGCCGCAAACAAATCAGGGCGATTTTCTTCAACCCAAGCGTAGAGTGCCGGTGTCGAGTGACAAAAAATCAAGTCCGGAAACCCTTCCTGCAACCCCAAAACTGATTCAAAAGTTCGCTGCGCCGCCTCCCAAGTTTCACTCACCGGCCACAGCCACGCCAAATCCAAATGAGCGTGCCCCAACAGCCAAATTTTGTAACTTTTGTAACAGTCAACCGCCGACACACACTGATAAACGGCGATACTTCCATCTCCCGCACATCCGCGTTCATCTGCGTTTATCTGCGGTTGCAAAACCTCCAGAATCTTTTGCCGCACCAGAGACAGAGAAGCCTCAAACTGCTGCCGGTTGGGCAGAGCTTCCCAGTCTATTAAATTGATTTGATATTTTATCGTTTCCCCCTTGACAGCCTGACGCGCAGAAGATATAATATCAGTGGGGGGGGATTGGGAATTCGTCAAACCCCACTCCTGCAAGACCTCTAATTCATCAGCGACAAAACCGGGATCGAGACAGTTGGGATCGGAAGCTTCATACAGCAGGAGGGAGCGCACCAAAGCGCCGACATCGTGCCCGGGGCTCACCAGCCGCAAAGCCACCGCAAACTCTTCGCCCGCCCTCGCCTGCGAAGCCAGCAGCAGTCTAGATGACGAATCAAACAAATCTCCCGCCAGTACTTGCTCGCCATTGACGAAAACGCGGGCGTCTTCAGCCCACCAACTCAACCACAGCCGCATGGTTAATCCTTGTAAAGGATAGCCATCGAGGAGGTTGGGAACAGTCAGGCGCTGAAAAAGCCAGAGGACTTGACGGCCTGCAGGCCAGGTGATGTAACCTTTAGCATTAAGCTCGGCAACAGACGTATCTTGCACAGAGGTGGCGAACACCTCAGCCACCGGCAAGTCTGCCAAGCAATACCGCCAGCCGTCTTGGACATTAAGCCGCGCCAGCCGGCGCAACCTGTCAATCGATTCAGAAAATTCACAGTCACTCACAATTTACGCCCCTTATAGTAGAAAATAGAGATGGCAGCCTGTCGCGTTTAAAAGAGTATGTCCGGTTCTTCTGGTCGCTATCAAAGCAGATTATTTAACCTGATAAACCAGCAAACCCGCCGGTTTGCTGACGAGTGCGCCCGCGCCTTGCGGCACGTCAAAGTCGCCACAACTTGGAGTGCGCAAATACTCCTATATCCGTTTTACGCACTGTTTGAAGCCGCCCAAAAAGCCAGCAAAAACCTCCTCCCCGGTGAGTCGCCATCATCGCAACCCCAGTCGGAGTCTCGGTTTCCCTCCCCACAGCCAATAGCAGCTGACACTCCCCTGCTGCGAGTGCTGGAAGCCGCACGAAGTTTATCACTGCCAGAGGATTTTGTCAAGGAGTTTCCGGCGACAGACAGCCCGATTGCGACAGAAGCGGCACCGGCACTGGCGCAACAGACAAAAGTTGGGGGCGCTAACAGTGCTGCCATCCGGGGATTCGCCACCCTGCTAGCGACACAAACCCTGGTACTGGTGACCGGTCAAAACCAAATTGCCAATATACTAACCCCGCAGCAACAGCTTTTCCTGGAGCAGCAAATCAGCACGGAAGTGGAGGACTACTGGCGGATTCGCCGGCAAGCCGCCCCTGCTAATGCGCCAGTGGATCGGGAAGGCAATCTGGGAGCGCCGGCGCGGCTGTTTGCCAGTGCCATCGCTTGGATACAAACCAACCCCATAGCAGTGGCGCTCAACCGCTTCGGGCAATCGGGCCTGGTTTGGCAGCAACGCCTGCC
>Ga0185317_100254_pt1 | contig 16515 bp, 18 predicted proteins | sample DevilsHole_FD_128020 | JGI IMG/M metagenome (GOLD analysis project Ga0185317, IMG submission 128020) | Groundwater microbial communities from Devils Hole, Nevada to study Microbial Dark Matter (Phase II) - Devils Hole (SPADES assembly)... | ecosystem: Environmental > Aquatic > Deep subsurface >...
CCGTTTATACACATCTTGGCTGTGCGATCACAGCAAAAGCCCCTCACCCCCCCCAGCCCCCCTCTCCCACAGGGGGGAGAGGGGGGAGAAAGAGGTTCTTCTAACTTCATGGAAAATTGGCATCACAGGGATTTGTGTATAAGCTTTAGTCCACAAGGGGAGAGGGGAGAATTCTTGATTTTTCCCCCCTCTCCCTTCATGGGAGAGGGGGGTTAGGGGGGTGAGGGTGACAGTCCTTGCTTTAACGGGATGCTCCCAACAGCGCCAAGGCAAGAAAGGAGATATGATAAAAGTTGCTAGTATTGAAAATATCCCATGAATGCGCTATCATTTGAAGAACAAATTGAGCGATTGGAAGAGATTGTCGGGATTTTGGATAAGGGGGAGGCTCCAATAGAGGAGATGCTGAAGCTTTATGAGGAGGGGATGGCGCTAGCGCGTTTTTGCCGCACTTATTTGGAGTCAGCTGAGCAAAAGGTGATTGTTATCAGTCGGCAGGATGTTGAGTCTGGTTTATAGGGTGTCAAGAAGGCGCTCATTCTATAGCAATAGACGTAGGGCAGGCGAGACACCTGCCCTGAGTGCCGGTGCAGCAGCAGCTTGGGTTTACCTGGGGAGAGGAGGCAAATTATTGGGGTCGATCCCCTGAGATATCAAATAAGCTATCAGCCGTTCTTTTTCTTGGCGTTCCTGTTCAGCACGTTGGCGTTCCTGTTCAGCACGTTGGCGTTCCTGTTCAATTTTTTCGACTCCCCAAGGTAACAAATTACCCGCCCGATCCCACCACCTTAACCAATACCCAGTCCTTCCTTCTTTGGTTCCTTGCCAAGTCCCTAAGAATAATCCCATTGTTTCAATCCAATGGCGGCCATTCTCATCGGGCTGTTGCAATTCATAGCGCGGTGTTTCTAGCTGATAATATTCTAGCAATCCGCCATCTGGGTCAAAAATAACATAGATGGGGACTTGCAATATCTGTTCGTAAAAAAACCATTTTCCAGGGGGATAGGTGCGCTTAAAAGAATATTCGTCACCATCTTTTCCGGATAAAAATTCTATGACTATAGCCGGTATCTCTCCTTCTAAATTGGGGGTATAGCTCTGGCGTTCGGCTAAGATATCTTTGACTGACCCTACATAGACCCAATCTGGGGCTTTCGCGATAAATTGGCCGTTGACTGTGGCGCACAGAGCAAAGTTGGAGGCGATTAACATCTGCGGTTGAATGAACCCGCTGAGTTCTAAACTTTCGCGTAATGCCCCTGCTAGAAGTGGCTGTCCTGTATTTTCCACGGGTTCATCCTCTAACTGAAAATCATCAGGGAGAGCTTCCCAAGAAATCACCAGTCCTGGGGGTGATTTGGTTTCGCTGACTGGGGTGGCCATAAACGCTATTAGTGATTTGTTTTGATTTTATCACAGGTTCAGGGGTTTTGTGAGTGTCAACCTGAGGCACCGAGTCACCGGCATGCAGAAACAGCCTCAGTCACTAGAACGCACTCACTCCTCCAAGTCCTCCTGCTTAACCCCCTGCAATAGCAGACTTAGGACATCTGCAATTTGCTCATCCCTCAAGCCAAATTGCCGTAACTTCCCAACCGCTTCCATCATAGCTTGATTCTTGCCGCGCTCGAAGGTATCAGTATCGGGCTGACTTCGCTCTGGGGTCGCTGTGGGTTGCTCAGAGCAAAAGTTGATGTTGCCAATCACATTGCTATCCCCAAAAGTATTTCCCCAAATCCCACAAATATTCTGATTTGCTTGCCGTTCAATAACAGATTTAATATTTTTTTTATTCACGGACTCACCAAATATGTTAGATAAAATTTGCAAAAGCTCGTAACCCTCATCCTTAGCATGGCCAGTAGTGCACCCATAAGTTTTTGCAATCTCAGAATACTTTTGTCGCTTCAGGATTCCCTCAATAATTGCACGCTGCAGGTCACTTAGACGCTGGCCTGTCTTGGCGCAGACAGCATCGTCTACAAATTGTAATATCTCCTGAATGTCCATTGAGCATCAGTAGGGAGGGGAGAGAGATGTCGTTATTATACCCGACTTTATCCGTCTTTTTCCGTCCCGCTCCGACTGAGCGCCCAAAGTTAGCGGCATCCGTCTTTTTCCGTCTTTTTCCGACTTGGCCTCCCTAAGTTAGCGGCATCCGTCTTTTTCCGTCTTTTTCCGACTTGGCCTCCCAAGGTTAGCGGCATCCGTCTTTTTCCGTCTTTTTCCGACTTAGCCCATAAAGTTAGCAAGTACCGTCTTTTTCCGTCTTTTTCGGGTTGTCAGTGTTAGAAAGATGAGTGTAGTATAGGGAACATATACAGACAAGCCGGCTGTGCCGGTGGAGGTAGCTGTGAGTGGAGGAGCATTGGATCGGTTTAGTGACGGCTTGAAAGAGATAGGCTCTCAGGTTACTGGACTGTTCAGAGACGATAATGTCGGTGGGAGTAACGCGGGACAGACACAGGGGACAAGGAGTAGCAGCAATCAAGAAAGGGGTCGAGCCAGTTATAAACAAGGTAAAGATTTGGAGGACTACACAGAGGCAAAACTCGAAGAGTATAAAATGAACCCTCTTCGGCTGGATAAGACCAATAATTCTTACCATGAAACCTTAGAAATATTTGACAAAGTAACTGAGGTAGATGTGGTCATCAGAGACATTCAGGATGTTGAAGTGGCCATAGTAGAATGTAAATCTTATGGGCCGAGGTCGAAATGGACAGGAGCGAAAGCAGTGAATCAAGTTCAGCGGCTAGTTTATCTAGCTGATGTGACAGGAATGCACCTAATTTTTTCTACTGCTGATGGAACAACCGATTGTTTTGGTCGTGATGTATTAAAAGTGTTGGATGAAACTCAGTCGTTCGTAATCTCTGCCGATAATATCGAGTTTGCCAATCCATATGATGTCAAAGAGACGGGCGTTACACCAGGACTTCCTCCTGAACTTCGCTCTCACCAGGATGATAGCAGTTCCGAATCTGAGTCAGGCCACAGTTTAGACTCTCGACGTAGTGATGAGAGTTCTAAGCCTGAAGGACTTGATAGCAGTTCCGAACCTGAGTCAGACCACAGTTCCGACCCTGGAAACACTAATTCTCAGGACAGTGGGGGCTCTTGGTTAGGTGGTTTGATTAGTATTGTGGTTGGTGGTATGTTTGGCTTTGGAGGGAATGAGGAGAGTTCTAACCCTAACGGAGTTAATAGCAGTTCCGCACCGGAGTCAGACAGTAATCCCGGGGACAGTGGTGGCTCTTTGTTCGGTGGTTGGTTTGGTGGTAGCTCTGACCCGGAAAGTGATGGCTATGGCAGCAGTGATCCCGGGGACAGTGGTGGCTATGACTCCGGCTCAGGTGATAGTTCTGATTCCGGCAGCAGTGATCCCGGGGACAGTGGTGGCTATGACTCCGGCTCAGGTGATAGTTCTGATTCCGGCAGCAGTGGTTCTGGGGACAGTGGTGGCTATGACTCCGGTTCAAGTGATAGTTCTGATTACGGCAGCAGTGATTCTGGGGACAGTGGTGACTCTGACTCTGGCTCTAGCAGCGATAGTTGGTGGTAACCCCTGCTTTTTCTGGGAAAATAAAAATGGATAAAGATATCCCGCAACCCATCCAACAAATCAGAGATTCAACGTCTTTCGAGGGAGTTTTACAACTCGCCTCGAATTTCATGCCGATTGAGGGGAAAGACATCAGAACCACAAGAGCAATTGATGTGGCTTGGAAAACTCGTAAAACTTTCACTGTTAAGGATTGGATAAGCTTGCATGAGCTAGGGATTTCACTATGGTTCAGGCAGTATTCTAGGTCATCCATGTCATTTAAGTTCGAGCGCTTTCCAAATCGCGACAAGCTCGGCTATAAGGAATTTCAGGAACTCATCGATTTGCTGATCCAAAACAATGAACGCTTAATTGAGTTGCCAGAGGGCGAATCTCTGAGAGATGAAAGCCTGAAAACTTGGAAGAATTTCATAGCAGGACTTGTTCAGATCGGCCTTGTGGAAGCAAAATCTGGAAACCGGCGTAAAAAAATCAAATTAAACGATGATTTCCTGTTTGGTATTTTGGTTATCTTGGCTCTGATTCTAGGTATGCTACTTGCTGTTTTAGTTAGTTTTGTCCGTTAATCATTGGCGACAATAGGAGAAAAAATGCAGGGCACTCTAGTTTTCTTATTTTTCATCGGTATGGTTGGTGATGCCTTCACTACTTTCTTGGGAATATTAGAGATTTTGGGGACAAAAATAGGAAATGTTAATTTTAATGACACCGGCTACGTTTTAGCCCAACTCGGAAATGTTCAGGACCCCGGCAATTACGCATTTGCGACGATCGGAACTTCCGTCATCACAGGTCTAAACATTCTCACGATAGATGTTTTTGCCAGAAAAGAAAAAATAATTTTCCTCTTTTGGTTGCCTGCAATCATCGTTGACTTCATAGCTTCTTTAAGTGGGAGTTTAACGTTTATCAAGCCAGGTGCAAACCCATTCTTGGCATACGCATTAGTTTTTTTTGTTACAATTTTCATAACCGTCAGCCCTGCCATGTTGCGTTATATAATGAAACACCCTATCGATTAAGAAAGTGTTTGCCCAAAAAGCAGTTCTATCCAAAAATATATCTGATGCTTATCTTTGAATTCGGCGATCTGGCCAACCCAAAACACCCCTGCAATCCCAAAAGCAAAAGCACCCACAAGGGGTGCCCCTACCACCATTAAAAAGGACTTGTAGAGACGCGACATGGGGCGCATCCCACTATAGTCTCTTTAGCCCGCGAAGGCGGGCTTCGTCTGTCGCAGTGAGTTTCCAAGAGACTGTTGGCAAATCCGTGAGGGGTTAGACCTACTCGCTGAGAAGTAAAGAGGGCGTTAGCGCAGCGGCTGCATGCGCTAAGAGCGCACGGCTAACGCCTACAGCAGCTAGCATTGGCGAAGCGAAATTTCGGGCGCAGTCGTAAAGATCCTAACGCCAATGCTTCGCCCCTACACAAGATCGGATGTAGGGGCGAAGCATGAGCGCGAGGATATTTGCAATCGGTGAAAAGATTACATCCGCTCATGCTTCGCCCTTCCCCCTAGCGCTAGCTACAACCGAACAACCTGCCCCCAAAAGAAGGCGTAGGGTGTAAGCCCCCACATCAATTCGCCAACAGTCTCTTTCTAATCGCCAAGCCCCATTTGCCAATGCAAAAAGTAGAAGGATAATTCAAACTTTTTCCCACGCAAAAAAACCCCCTCAAACTCCCCCTCCCCGCACGCGGGGAGGGGGTTGGGGGGTGGGGTTCATTCCCAACAACCGAATCAAAGCACCGGCACTAACCTCTCAGCGCCTCAGCACCGCCCACAACTTCCAGAATCTCCTGGGTAATTGCAGCTTGCCGCGCCTTGTTATAATTCAGCGTCAGCGTCCCAATCAACTGCTTCGCATTATCGCTAGCGCTGCTCATCGCCGTCATCCGCGCCGCCAGCTCGCTAGCAGCCGATTCTTGCAGCGCCCGCAGCAACTGGTTATTCAAATACAGCGGCAGCAAAGCGTCCAGAATTTGCACCGGATCTTGCTCGAAAAGCATATCTCTCGGCAAACCCTTCACCGGCGCACTCACCTTCTCGCGCTCCACCTCAAAATTCCCGCCGCGAGTCGTCAGGCGGAAAATTTCATCATCCGTCGCTTCCAACCCTTGCGCAGTCAGCGGCAGCAAAGTTTGAACCACCGGCCTCGAACTGATCAGCGACACAAACTTAGTGTACACCAACTCAACCCGGTCAACCGTTTCCGACAGAAACAGCGACAGCAATTCATCCGCAATTTGCGAAGCTTCCGCCGCCGTCGGAATCTGCTCCAGCCCCGTATAAGTAGCGTCAATCGGCTGATTGCGGCGCTGGAAATACTGGATAGCCTTGCGCCCCACCAGCACAAACTTATAATCCAACCCTTCCGCCTTCAGCTCCTTAGCCCGAGCTTCAGCCCGCTTGATGATATTCGTATTGTAGCCGCCGCACAGACCCCGGTCGCCCGAAATCACCAGCAACCCCACAGAGCGAACTTCCCGCTGTTTCAGCAAAGGCAAGTCAGCATCCTCAAACCGCAACCGAGCTTGCAAACCGTACAGCACTTGCGCCAAACGGTCAGCAAAAGGGCGAGTGGCAATCACCTGCTCTTGGGCGCGGCGCACCTTAGCCGCCGCCACCAAGCGCATCGCTTCCGTGATTTTCTTCGTGTTTTTGACCGACTGAATCCGGTCGCGAATCGCTTTTAAATTAGCCATAATTTTGCCAATTCTCAGTTATCACTTGTCCCTGCAATGAGCTAACCGCAGCACGCAGATAAACGCAGATCCCATCACATTCATCTGCGTTTATCGCGGCTCTCATTTGAATGAAGTAGGCCCCAGAAACCAGGTTTATTAAAGAAACCGGGTTTCTCAGCACCTCACTAATATGAGAAACGCTATATCTGCGTTTATCTGCGTTAAGAAAGCGGTTGCAAAATTACGCCGCTGCCTTAAAGGTCTGCTTGTATTCAGCGACCGCTTCCTTCAGCAGCTTTTCAGCCTCATCAGTCAGCTGCTTCTCTTTCTGGACGATCTCGCCGTACTTCGGCTTGCTGGTGCGCAAATAGTCGCGCAGCCCCTTCGTAAAGGTAGCCACCTTGTTGACCGCGATGTCATCCAGCAGCCCGTTAATACCGGCATAAATAATCGCCACTTGCTCGTTCAGAGGCAGCGGAGAGTTTTGCGGCTGCTTCAGCAGTTCCCGCAAGCGCTGGCCCCGCGCCAGCTGGTTCTGAGTCGCCTGATCCAAATCGGAGGCGAACTGCGCGAACGCCGCCAGCTCCTCAAACTGCGCCAGTTCCAGCTTAATCTTACCGGCCACCTTCTTCATGGCCTTGGTTTGAGCGGCGGAACCCACGCGGGACACGGAAATACCGGGGTTCACCGCTGGACGCAGACCGGCGTTGAACAAGCTCGAAGACAAGAAAATCTGGCCGTCCGTAATCGAAATCACGTTGGTCGGGATGTACGCAGACACGTCACCCGCTTGGGTTTCGATAATCGGCAGCGCCGTCATGCTGCCTTCGCCCAGTTCGTTGCTCAGCTTGGCAGCGCGTTCCAGCAAGCGGGAGTGCAGGTAGAACACGTCGCCCGGATACGCTTCCCGTCCGGGCGGGCGGCGCAGCAGCAGCGACATCTGGCGGTAAGCTTGGGCTTGCTTGGAGAGGTCATCGTAGATCACCAGGGTGTGCTTGCCGTTATACATGAAGTATTCGGCCATGCTCGCCCCTGTGTAGGGAGCCAGGTATTGCAGCGTTGCCGGGTCACTTGCGTTGGCAGCCACAACGATGGTATAATCCATCGCCCCTTTTTCTTGCAGCACGTTGACCACATTGGCCACTGTGGAGGCTTTTTGGCCGATGGCGACGTAAACGCAGATCACGTTCTCGCCCTTCTGGTTGATGATCGTGTCAACAGCAATGGCAGTTTTGCCGGTTTGCCGGTCGCCGATGATCAGCTCCCGCTGACCGCGCCCCACGGGAATCATGGCGTCGATAGCGGTGATGCCGGTTTGCATCGGTTCGTACACCGACCGGCGGGCAATAATCCCCGGTGCCGGCGATTCAATCAGGCGGCTTTCGGCGGTGTTGATTTCTCCCTTGCCGTCAATCGGGCGACCGAGGGCGTCCACCACGCGACCGATCAGGGCGTCTCCCACCGGCACCTGAGCAATTTTGCCGGTAGCCGTCACGGAGGAGCCTTCTTGAATTTCGCGCCCTTCGCCCATCAGCACCGCGCCCACGTTATCTTCTTCCAGGTTGAGGGCGATCCCAATCGTGCCGTCTACAAACTCCAGCAGTTCGCCGGCCATCACCTTTTCCAGGCCATAAATCCGGGCGATGCCGTCGCCCACTTGCAGCACTGTACCGACGTTAGAAACCTTAACTTCTTGGTCGTACTGCTCAATCTGCTGCTTAATAATGCTGCTGATTTCGTCGGGTCTGATGCTTACCATCGTTCGTTATCAGTTGTTAGTTGTTAGCGAATCAGTCATCGGTCGCAGGTCTTGAGGCCCTGGGTCAAAAGCCCTTAACCATTAACCCCTTCCCTCTTCCTGAAACTGTATCCCTTCATAAATCTCGCTCAGGGGAATTTGGAGATTTAAGCAAGAGAGGTTCAGAACACTGTCGGGTGCGGACAGTTCTGTGAGAGTCCAGCTGGGCGCTTGATTGCGGCTGAACAATTCCACACAGCACTCTGACTGGGACACCAAAACATATTCCTGCAATGTGGGCAGCTTGCGATAAAGAGATGCTTTCTTCCCCCTATCGAGTGCTTCTGTGGAGTCGGATAAAACTTCCACCAGCAACACCGGATAGCGCTTTGTATAGCGGTCTGCCAAGTCTCTCTCCTCGCAAGTCACCATAATATCGGGATAGGTGTAATTGCGTCCCCCCTCGACTTCCAAGCGCACATTTTCCATGAACACTCTGCAGGAGCCACCTTTAAGTCGCTGGCGCAGAGCAAAGGCCAAGTTAAGGGCAATGATATTGTGCCTGTCTGTTGTCCCAGTCATGGTAATAACTTCGCCATCGTAGTATTCATGCCGAATATCCGCCTCTTTTTCTTCCAAGGCGAAATAGTCTTCGACTGTGATGTGCGCTTGTTTTGTCGCTGTCATGGCCCTCACCAATTTTAGATTTCAGACTTGGGATTTTGGATTGACGAGAGAACTCTCACTCCAAAACCCAGGCATTCCAAATCCGCAATTGACTCACTCCGCACCCAGGCTTATGCCAATCCGGCGCAGCTGTCCCCGCAAACTGGCATCAATGATTTGGGAGCCCACTTTAATAATGACACCCCCAATTAAATCGCGGTCGATTTGGGTCTGGAGTTCCACCGAACGTGCGCCGGTCATCCCTTGCACCTTTTCGCGAACCGCTTGCTGCTGCGCTTCACTGAGCGCCACAGCCGAGGTAACATCCGCCAAAACGGTTTGGTTCAGCTTGCGCAAAAGTGATAGGTACTGTTGCCCAATCCCTTCTAAAAAGATGATGCGGCGGCGATCTACCAGCAGCATCAAAAAGTTGCGCGTGTAAGGTTGAAGCTCACCGGCAATCCGCCCCAGCACACCTTTCTTGTCCGCATCCTTAACAAAGGGATTGGCCAGAAACAGGCGCAGTTCCTCGGAGTTTTCCAGCAAACTCAGCAGGGAACGAACGTCCTCCCCAATTTGCTCCGTGATGTTGCTCGATTGCGCCAGGGACATCAGGGCTTGGGCGTAAGGCTCTACAATTTCAGAAGTTATCGTACTGCTGCCTTTCATCAGCGCCCTCCAAGCAGCGCAATGCTGCGGTCAACTAATTGGTTTTGAGCGTCATCGTCCAAGCGCTCCTGCAATTGGGATTCCACTTGCTGCAGCGCCATCGCAGCCACGCGCTGGCGCAGTTCCTTGATCACCCGCTCTTGTTCGGTTTCCTGATCCCTAGCAGCTTCCGCTCTCAAGCGCTCCAAATCTTTCGCTCCTTGAGCCAAAATCGCTTCTCTGGCTTGCTTGGCGCGTTCTTCGGCAGCCGCCCGGATCTGTTGCGCTTCTGCTTGGGCTTGAGCCAGCTTTTGCTGCGCTTCAGCAAGTGCCGCTTCGGCATCTTTCTTGCGCTGCTCAGCTTCTTTAATCTCTGTGGCGATGCTGTTGCGCCGTTCGCTCAGGACATTCCCCAAAAAACCGCGCCCGAAATAAAACAGCACCCCAATAATAATCACGAGGTTGATCACATTGGTTTCTAAGATGTCTGTATTCAGACCGAAACCGTGTTCCACCACCTCAGCTTCTACTTCACTCGCCAGTAAAAAAATCCCGATCATAAGCTACCCCTAACTGTGTTCACTTGCCCTCAGCCCGCAGCTATTGTTCCAACGTCTAGCGGTTGGCTAACTCAGGCCCGAGAAGTTTTTCCAGGATCTGGCGAGATAGGGTGTCTACCTGCTGCTCCAGCGAGCGCAAGGCTTCCTGTTTTTGCTGGTCTATCTCTTTCTGAGTCTGCTCTCTCGCTTGCTGGGCTTCTTTTTGCGCTTGGGCAATCTGCTCAGCAGCAATCTTCTGGGCGTCAGCCTGAGCTTGGGCCACTATCGCCTGAGACTCCCGCAGCGCTTCAGAGCGCTTGCGCTCGTATTCCTCAGCCAGTGTCTGCGCTTTGGACAGGCGCTCGCGAGCTTCTTTTTGATTGTTGCGGATGTACTCGGATCGCTCATCGATCGCTTTCGTCAGCGGTTTGTAAAAGATGGCGTTCAGGATGGCTGCCAAAACTAAAAACTGCACCGCCATCAGAGGCAGGGTGGCATCCAGGTCGAACAGCCCCCCCTCCTTAGCAGCAGTTTCAGCGGCTAGTAGAATTGTCCAGTGTGTCATAGCAACTCAACCGATTTTAGATTTTAGATTTTAGATTTTAGATTTCAGATTTATGATATAATTCACCACCCAAAATCCAAAATCTAAAACTCACGCCCTGGCCTTAGGGAGAGACGCGGGCATATCGCGCCTCTACCCAGACTCGCGCTCTTAAGCGAAGGGGTTGGCGAACAGCAGCACCAGGGCAACCACCAGACCGTAAATGGTGAGCGCTTCCATGAATGCCAAGCTCAGCAGCAGGGTGCCGCGAATTTTGCCTTCAGCTTCCGGCTGGCGGGCAATCCCTTCCACCGCTTGACCGGCAGCGTTACCTTGACCGATGCCAGGGCCAATTGCAGCCAGACCTACAGCCAGAGAAGCAGCCAAAACAGAAGCAGCAGCAATTAATGGGTCCATGATCAGTCTCCTCAGGTCTATACGATACAAGAACTAACTACAGAACGGGGTTTTAGGTTTTAGATTCTCGATTTTAGATTCTCAGACAAAATCCAAAATCACCGCCTCTAAAATCCTACATTTTATCATCTGAGTGCGAAATCACTCATGATGCTCTTCGCCACCATGCCCCTCCATTGCCTCGTGAATGTAGGCTGATGCCAGAGTGGCAAAAATCAGCGCCTGAATGGCACTGGTAAACAAGCCCAACACCATCACCGGCAAGGGTACGAACAGGGGAACCAGCAGCACCAGCACCGCCACCACCAGCTCATCCGCCAAAATGTTACCAAATAGACGGAACGAGAGCGATAGGGGCTTGGTAAAATCTTCCAGAATGTTGATCGGCAAAAGAATGGGCGTCGGCTGCACATACTTGGCAAAGTATTCCAAGCCGCGCTTGCTGAAGCCGGCGTAGAAATAGGCCAGCGAAGTCAGCAAGGCCAGCGCCACCGTGGTGTTGATGTCGTTGGTGGGCGCAGCTAGCTCACCTTCAGGCAGGTGCACCAGCTTCCAGGGAACCAAAGCACCCGACCAATTGGACACGAAGATGAACAGGAACAATGTGCCAACAAACGGCACCCAGGGACGGTACTCTTTCTCGCCAATCTGGTTTTTGGCCAGATCCCGGATAAATTCCAGGGCGTACTCCATAAAGTTTTGCATCCCACTAGGAATCCGCTGTACGTTCCGAGTGGCTGCAAGAGACGCTATCACCAGCACGCCAATCACAAACCAGGAGGTGAGAAACACCTGTCCGTGCAATTTGAGATTGCCGATCTGCCAGTAAAAATGCTGGCCCACTTCCAATTTGGCGAGGGGGAGAGAGTTAAAGGTGGTTAAAACGTCCAGCATGTCGATTCAGGAGGCAACACCTGCCCGAAGTGGAGTTTGAGTATTGACAGGTTGCCTGACTTATTTAGGGTCAGGTGCGATGACTGTTCGCAACATGTACACGATGAGCGCGGCTTTATATGTCAGAAATCCCAGAAAAATGGGCAATATCTGTAGCTTATCCCACTGGGTTGCCACTATAATCAACCCAATGAATATCGCAAACCGCGTCTTGCTCAGACGCTCCTTTTGTCTGCCAAGGCGCTCAACGTCCTTCGCCAACATTCTCAAGTAAACCACACCTGTGCACGCCCCGATCAAATAATTCAGAGCAATATTGAGAGAGTAGACAATCCAAACAGAAATGAATACAATCCCCGTCAGCGCCAGAGTCACCACCAGCAGCTCCTCTCGGAGGCGGTAGAACTCTTGCATTGAGGCATCCGGTTCTGAGGATACAGACCGGGACTCAGGAATTTCTCCTGAAGGCGGTGTGGGTTCGAGAGTAGAGTCTGGCAAGGTAACAGCCCAGAAACAAGTCTAGGGGATTTGCGGCACTCGTGCACTGCACAAGCAGGTATGTTTTGGAAATCTGTCTGAGTTGCTAAAACTAGACAGCATCCTTCGGAAAAATCGGAAACCCCGACCTTTCCAGGGCACAGCACCAGGCCCTTCCTCCCACCGTGCGCCCGGTTGGGAGTATAATCTTTGCCTCGTTTCCTTGACATTTCAGCTGGCTTAGCCGTCTGCAGGAAAGAGGCTCGCGCTTTGAAGCGCTTGCCCTCACGAGTAAGTCCACCTTTTCAGCAGCCAGCTGTCCGGTGCACACCCGTGCGCAGAGCTTCCTCCAGAAATATACCACGCAGCGGTAACGTTCCTTAACAAAAAATTTAATCGCGTCTTGGTAAAATCAGCCGGCGCGTTTTCCAACTAATTTATTCCCTATGCCTCTTGACAGCGTAGCCTCTATACCCTCGTTCCGCAGTTGGGCACGCCCCCCTACGGGGGCGCAACGCTTAGGCACGCTGGCACGGTCCCATGTCCCCCTCGTTCCCAGCTCATGCTGGGAACGCCCACCCAGTCGGCTCTGCCGGCTCCCCCCGACTCCCCCCTAGAGCGCCGGCTTTCTTGACATTTTCGCAAAAATATGTTAATAAACACGCGCTCGCCAAACCGGCACACCTTCACTCTATATTTATATCGCCTGTATGCCTCGCCGCCAGTCGCCGCTCAGTCCTGTAGGCGAGCGAACTGGCCAGCACCGGCAGCGCCGAGGGCCACCGCCACAGCTTTCCAGCACCGGCACAGCATACCAGGGAAACTGGGACAGGGGCAAATACGCCGCGCTCGCGCAACCCCATACTCGTATACGTCAGGGGCAGCAGGTAAACCACCGCCTTGATGGCCACCGGCAGGGCAGTGGGGTCAAAAAACGTGCCGCCCAGAAAAGACATCGGGACAATCAAAAAATTATTGTACAGGCCCACATTTTCTAGCGAGCGCACCCTCAACCCCACAATCACCCCCAACCCAGAAAACACCGCGCAATTGAGCGCCAGCACCAGCAGGAACAGCGGGTTGAGAAAAGACCAGAGCTTGCCGGTGAAGGCAATGGCCACCAGGAGCGCCGACCCCGAAGTCATCAGCCCGCGCACAATCCCCGCCAGCATTTTACCCAAGTACAGCGCCAGCGGGTGCACCGGCAGCAGCAGCATCTCCTCAAACGTCTTAGTGAAAAGCCGCTCCCCACAAAGAGAAAACGTCGTCCCGCCGAAGCAAATCGTCATTGAGGACAGCGCCGCCATCCCCGGAAGCATAAATTCCAAATAGCTGCCATATGCCCCACTCATTCCCGCACCGGGCTTAATAAAACTGCCCAGCCCCAAGCCAAAGGCCAGAATGTAGATCAGCGGAGACACCAACCCAGCCGACGCCACTTGGACAATCCGGACGCGCTTGCTCCAGCCACTCCCCCCAAAAAACGGTCAGGCTGTCCGCCCAAATCGTCTGAAGCTGGGATATTTCAGCAGTTTTGTCGGAGCGAAGCAACAGATCGCAGGTCACGGTTACTAGCCAGTCGAGAGGTTCGCCCTTTATTTTTGCACTTCTTAACCCCCAGCCGGTCAGCCAAAGTTCGTAGTTGGGCTTTAGCCCAAAAGTTCGTAGTTGGGCTTTAGCCCAAAAGCTCGTAGTTGGGCTTTAGCCCAAAGGTTCGTAGTTGGGCTTTAGCCCAAAAGCTCGTAGTTGGGCTTTAGCCCAAAAGCTCGTAGTTGGGCTTTAGCCCAAAAGCTCGTAGTTGGGCTTTAGCCCAAAAGCTCGTAGTTGGGCTTTAGCCCAAAGGTTCGTAGTTGGGCTTTAGCCCAAAAGCTCGTACAGGACTTACGCAGGGACACTTAATTGTGGGGTGGGTTACGAAGCACGCGTTCCCCACCCTACAGATAGAGGCTTTGCCTAAAGTTCGTAGTTGGGCTTTAGCCCAAAAGTTCGTAGTTGGGCTTTAGCCCAAAAGCTGCCCCAGCAGCCTGCGGAGAAGCTCCGCTATATATATAAAGAGCTCCCCTGACAGGGGAGGTTGGCAGCACCGGCAGCCGGGTGGCCCAAGGGCCAAAGCCTCGCGCCTGCGCCCGCCGGCTAACCGGCACTGGCGCTGTACTGGTGAGCCGGTACGAGCCGCCACCTGGAATCCCCCAGGAGTTCCAGCACCTGCTGGTGGTACTTCAACAAGCTCGACCGGTGGCCCACACTGATGAACGCAGTTTCCGTCTGTTGCAGCAGCCGGTAGAGATGCAGCTCGTTGTTCATGTCCAAGGCGCTCGTGGCTTCATCCAAGATGGCGTAGCGGGGTTGCAACCGCAGCACTCGGGCGAAGGCGAGGCGCTGCTGCTCGCCCAGTGACAGAACATCGTCCCACTTGATTTCCGCATCAAAGCCGCCGACTCGTGCCGGCAAGTCTTCCAGGTTGACTTGTCGCAACAGCCGGTGCAGTTCCTCATCCTTAATATTGCGGCTCGTGTTCGGGTACAGCAGCTGCTCTCGCAGAGAGCCCAAAATCATGTAAGGGCGCTGGGGCAAAAACAGCATTTCCTCCTGTTTTGGGCGCACCACCGTGCCGGTGCCGGCGTCCCACAAGCCGGCGAGCGCTCGCAGCAGCGAACTCTTGCCGCAACCGCTCGCACCCACTATCAGCAGGCTTTTACCAGCTTCAACTGAAACTGACAAATCTTTAACTAAAACCCGCTCGCCGTTGGGCGTTTGCAACGTCATATTTTCCAGGGCGAGCCGGTTTTCTGACACTGACTCAATCATGTGGGGAGATGGCACTTTTGCCTTTGGCGCTTCCAGAGCCTCCGAGAAAGTGCCCAAGCGGTGGATCGCAGCGGCAAACGCACTCAAGGATTCAAACTGGCTCACAATCAGCGACAGTGCGCCCAAAACCTGATTGCAGGCAATGCTCGCCTGGGTAATCACCCCCAACTCAACTTGGCCGTCAAGATACAGCGGTGCCACCACCAAATAGGGCAATATCAGGAGAAAATAGTTATATCCCGTCGAAAAAAAATCCAGATTGCGCTGCCATGCAATCATCTGATTCGAGTTCAGGATAGCTTCATTAAATCGCTGCTTCACCAGGCTAGATTCCGGCTCCTCCCCCCCATAAAAAGCAATTGACTCAGCATTGTTGCGAATGTGAACCAAGCCGTAGCGGAAATCCCCTTCGCACCGGAATTGGTTGAAATTCAGGTGAACCAGTCGCTGGCTTAACCCGATAGTTACCCAGTTGCCAAAAACCGAGTAAGCAATCATAGCAGCCACCAGCGGTTTAGAGATAGACCAGAGAATCCAGCTGTAGGCAAATATGTCAATAATTTGGGTTAAAATAGTCAGGGTAACATTGATGCTGGTGTTGGTGAATGCCCCGATATCTTGGGAGATGCGCTGGTCGGGGTTGTCAAGATCGGGTTGAGAGTTTATTTGATAATAAGCGCGATTGTGAAAATATTTATCCAGGAAATAATGGGTGAGCCAGCGCAGCCAGTTAAGAGCGAGTTTTTTCCGGGCGTAGTGAGAGAACACCACAAGCGGTGTGGTGAAGGCCAGCACGCTGCCGTAGAGCAATAACATGTGTGAGTATCTCGAACCCTCTTTTTGGGCGATTGCGGTTACCAAGTCCCGGCCTACATAGCTGCTGGCCACATTCATCGCACTGGCTGATAGCAGCAAGAATAGCAGCACAGCGAGCATTGACCACGCTCGCCAGTGATATCTCAAATGCTTCCAGCAGTAGAAAAAGCCACAGAGGGGAGCGATGAGAGCGAGCCTCAGCAGGTAGATAGCTGGAGAGTTCGCAATCTTGGTAACAGATTCAGCCAACCCTGGCGCAAGAGTGCTGGAGAGTTGTGGGAAATAGTGCTGCCCCATCAAGCTGAATGCCCCTACTGCCAGAAAGAAAGCCGCAAAGACGAATACCAGCAGCAGCAGCAACAGCCCCAGGAAAGTTCTCCTCCCTCCCCCGACTGGATACCAGTAAGGTTGGGCGATTGTTAAAACATCCTTCCAGAAATGCCGGTTAATTTTCTCCATCTTCCCAAGTGATATCAAATGTCCTTCTCGTTCCCAGGCTCAGCCTGGGAATGAAGAATGGAGGCTCTGCCTCCATTCTCGCTCTAGGCTAGCATAAAATATGAGTAAGAGCCAGAACAAGTCGGAAGCATCCCATTTTTGGAAAGATTGTCACCCTCACCCCCCTAACCCCCCTCTCCCATGAAGGGAGAGGGGGGCCCTCACCCCCCAAGGCTCCCCTCTCCCCTTGTGGGAGAGGGGTTGGGGG
>Ga0185317_100255_pt1 | contig 16466 bp, 12 predicted proteins | sample DevilsHole_FD_128020 | JGI IMG/M metagenome (GOLD analysis project Ga0185317, IMG submission 128020) | Groundwater microbial communities from Devils Hole, Nevada to study Microbial Dark Matter (Phase II) - Devils Hole (SPADES assembly)... | ecosystem: Environmental > Aquatic > Deep subsurface >...
TTCTTGGGGGTTTCTGCGACAAATTTTGCATCCAGCCCGAAAGATGTATTCAGAAACCCGGTTTCTCAACCCCCCAAGAAACCGGGTTTCTGCGACAAATTTTGCATCCAGCCCGAAAGATGTATTCAGAAACCCGGTTTCTCAACCCCCCAAGAAACCGGGTTTCGGTATCAGACGGCGTTGCTCACAGAAGAGGGCACACTGTCGGGAACGGCTCGTGCCGGTGCGACAGCAGGCAAACTCTTATTATCGGGAATAGGGTTACGCGCCTCAATCAAGCGAAGGGCACCGCTAACCGTCTCCGGCAGAATCACCACCAGACTGCCAGGGGTTGCCCCATCAAGCGCCGTATTAACCGCCAGCGTCTCATCCAAAATAACCTCACACCGGCTCTCCGGCTTAGCTTGGGCAATTCCCTCACAGATAAACTTAGCGGCATCGCCGCGCGGGCGTCCCCGGGTGTCGTAATCTTCCTTTACAATAATCCGGTCAAAAATTTCCGCCGAGAGCTTGCCGAGGGCGACAAAATCCTGATCGCGGCGGTCGCCCGGGCCACCGACAACGCCAATCCGCTCCCCGGGCCAGTTGCGGACAAAGCTGCCCACCGCCTCATAGCTCGCCGCATTGTGGGCGTAATCCAGCAGAACGTGAAAGGTTCCCAGATTAAACAGATTCATCCGTCCGGGAGTCTGGCTCACCGACGCCGTGAAGCTGTCCAAAGCGGCGCGAATGTCGTCAATGCTCACCCCTTGCGAATAAGCCGCCAGACAGGCAGCCAGGGCGTTAGCAATCTGGAACGGAGCTCGCCCTTCCAAAGTCAGAGGCACATTCACCGCCTGCTCAATCCGCAGCGTCCAATCCCCCTTCAAAATCGACAGATAGCCATTCTCATAAACCGCCGCCAAACCGCCTTTGCGGGTGTGTTCGCGCAGCAGGGGATTGTCTGGGTTCATCGAGAAGTAAGCCACCAGAGCCTTCACCTTCTTGGCCATTGCCGCCACCAGGGGGTCGTCCGCGTTGAGCACGGCGTAGCCGGTGGGCATCACCGCCTCCGCCAGCACGCTCTTAACGGCAGCCATTTGCTCAATCGTGTCAATATCCCCAATGCCCAAATGGTCAGCAGAGACATTGAGCACCACCCCGACATTGCAGGTGTCAAACGCCAACCCAGAGCGGAGAATGCCGCCCCGCGCCGTTTCCAGCACTGCCACCTCAACAGTTGGGTCGCGCAAAATCAGCCCGGCGCTTTGGGGTCCGGTGTTGTCGCCTTTTTCCACCAGATAGTCGCCGATATAAATCCCATCCGTAGTCGTGTAGCCCACCGTGCGGCCCGTTTGCTTGTAAATGTGGGCCAGCAGGCGCGTCGTGGTCGTTTTGCCATTGGTGCCGGTGACAGCCAGAATCGGAACGCGACTGGGCGTTCCGGGGGGGAACAGCATGTCCAGCACCGGCGCTGCCACATTTCGCGGCAGCCCCTGACTGGGGCAGACGTGCATGCGGAATCCGGGGGCGGCGTTGACCTCAACAATCACGCCGCCCACTTCCCGCAGCGGGCGGGAGATGTCTGGCGTTACCACATCCATGCCGCAAATGTCAAGGCCGATAATTTTCGCCACCCGCTGCGCCAGCCAGATATTTTCCGGGTGGATTTCGTCAGTGCGGTCAATAGCAATGCCGCCGGTGCTGAGGTTCGCCGTAGCTCGCAAGTAGCAAACCTCCCCAATAGGCAGCACCGTTTTCAGAGTGTAGCCTTTATTTTCCAGCAGCTGGAGGCTGGTGCGGTCAACTTCAATGCGAGTCAGGATGTTAGCGTGGCCCACGCCCCGATTCGGGTCGCGATTCGTCTCCGCAATTAGTTCCTCAATCGTAGAAACGCCATTGCCCACCACATGAGCCGGCACCCGCTCAGCCACCGCCACCAGTTTGCCATTCACCACTAGCACGCGGTGGTCGCGACCTGTATAATAGCGTTCGACAATAACCGAATGAGTTTTGGAAGCGGCGCTAGCTGCGTCGTAAGCTTCCTCAGCCTGTTCGCTGGAGGTGATGTTGATCGTGATCCCGCGCCCGTGGTTGCCGTCGAGGGGCTTGATCACGATCGGGAAGCCGCCAACTTCCTCAATCGCTTCTTCGAGTTCGTCCAGGTAGCGGATCACCGTCCCCCGGGGGACAGGCACGCCGGCGGTGCGCAGCATGGTTTTCGTGCCTTCCTTATCGCAGGCGAGTTCAACGCCCAAAATGCCGGTGCAATCGGTGAGGGTAGCCTGAACCCGTTTGCTGTATATGCCATAGCCGAGCTGGATCATAGCGCGAGCCGGCAGCTGCAACCAGGGAATGCCTCTAGCCTCAGCCTCTTTAACGATCGTTTCCGTACTCGGTCCGAGAGCCGCCTCCGCCCAGAGATCCTTGAGGTCTTTGATATCTTGATCGAGTTCCGACTGGGGGTAGCGCCCCGTATCGACAATACTCTGGCACAGGCGCACAGCCGCTCGCGCCGCGTAGCGACCGGCTTGCTCCTCGAGGTACTCAAACACCACCTGATAGACGCCCGGGGTGGAAGTTTCGCGGGTGCGGCCAAAACCGGCCTGCATGCCGGCCAGCTGCTGCAGTTCCAAAGCCACATGTTCCACCGCGTGCCCGATCATTGTCCCTTCTTGGACGCGGCTGAGGAACCCACCCCGACAGCCTGGGGAACAGTGGTGATCTACCAAACTGGGCAGCGTTTCAACCAGACCTTGGTAGAAGCCGGGGATTTGATTGGTCGGCTTGTTTGCCAGGTTTTCCAAGTCCAGACGCATGAGGATCAGTTTGTGGCGTCGGATACTCCAGTAGTTGGGACCCCGCAATGTCTGAATTTTAAGTATTTTCATAGGACTGTCCGAGGATGATGCGCGAATGCATGGAAACAGTTGGGGCATTTTATCTAGTTTCACGCTTGCCAAAGCTGGTTAACTGTTCGCAGTGAACTTTTTTCAGCAGGCCAAGGAAGGGGCGGGAGAAGAGGAGCTTCCGGAGAACAGAAAGGGGAGGAGACGGAAAAATTTTCTCCTTTTGCGCTTCAAGTCCGATGCCCCACTCCCGCCGCGCCGCTCCTTTCTCCCCTGTGTTTTGTGTGGGTGTCTTTGTCCTTCTTTGCTGTTAGTTGGCAGGGCGGTGTTGAGGGTGAATAACGAGACGGCGGTGCCGGTCGTAGCAATCGCCGTGGCAAAGGATATGTACCCGCAGGTTGAAAGCGCTCAAGGGGTCAGTTGCTCCCACATAAGGCTGATTGGTGTAGAACTCTTCGGTGGGATCAATAACGGTCACTGTGCCTTTGCCCATAATTTTAATTAGCCCGTCGCTTTCAAACATGGCGCAGGTATCTTCGTCAATGCCCACCCCCAAGCGGTCTGGATGGGAAACCACCGCACTCATCAGCCTAGCCATGCGGTTGCGGTTGTGAAAGTGCTGGTCTACTATCACATCTGGAATAATTCCCAGACCGGTGGCCATATCTACTAGAGAGCGATTGGGAAACTCGCCGCTGCCCCCACCGGCCAGCATGTGATGTCCCATGACAGCTGCGCCGGCGCTGGTGCCGGCCAGGGTTATCTGGCCGAGCTGCACGAGCAGGCGGATCTTTTCCATGAGCGGCGTATCGGCGAGCAGAGCGCAAAGGCGCAATTGGTCGCCGCCGGTCATAAATACCCCTGTGCAGCCTTCCAGGTAATCTTGCCAAATGGGGTCTTCTCCCTGCGCCCGCTCTCGGATGTCTAGCACCTCAATAGACTTGGCACCCATGTCCTGAAAAATGGTAAAGTAGCGGCCCCCAGTAGCGACGGGTTCTCGGGAAGCGCACGGGATAATCGCAATTTTGGCCTCCGTTCCTCCCGAACGAGCAAAAAACGTTTGCAGGATCTCGCGTCCGTGCACTTTATCTTCCGCTCCGCCAATTACCATGACGGTTGTTTTAGTTGGTTGCGGCATCCGAGGTTCTAGGGATTGATCTTGTAACTGCAGCATGGCCTTAGTTTTAGGCGTAGGTGAGCGATTGGCCGGAGCGTGACCACTCAAGAGATATTGCTTCGCTCTGGGTTGTAGCCACCGGTCTGGGCTAATTCTGGCTGGCCCAAACAACTTCAGGCTGGTTGTCCATTGTCTCACAATCCCCGCCGCTGATAGCGCCAATTCTTGCCAAACCATCACTGACAGCCCTTTGACTGGGCAAGACCTTTAGGCCCATTGTGAAAAGCCGGTCTTGCGCAAGCAATGGATTATGATCGGGCATGAAAGGCGCTCTAATTCCTTTCTGCTGGATTTTCTTAAGGTTTGCCTGCAGCGTGGAGCCACTGTGCGATTCGATCTTGTCACCCTGTTCCCAGATTTTTTCACCTCTGCCCTGGCATCCGGGCTGCTGGCCAAAGCCCTGGCCAAAAATATTGCTTCTGTCCACTTGGTGAACCCCCGCGACTTCGCCACTGACAAGCACCGCCGTGCCGATGACGAGCCCTACGGCGGCGGTGCCGGTATGGTAATGAAGCCCGAGCCGATTTTTGCGGCGGTGGAGTCGGTGCCGGTGCTGCCCAGACGGGAGGTGATTTACCTCACCCCCCAGGGGGAACCGATGCGCCAGAAGCTGTTTCGGGATCTCGTCCGCGACTTTGACCAGCTGGTTTTGCTCTGCGGGCACTATGAAGGGGTGGACGAGCGGGTGATGCACTTGGTCACCCGCGAGGTGTCGCTGGGGGATTTTGTCCTCACCGGCGGCGAAATTCCGGCCCTGGCCCTCATTGATGGCGTGGTGCGCCTGCTCCCTGGAACCTTGGGCAATGCCGAGTCCCTGATCTGCGAGAGTTTTGAGAGCGATTTGCTGGACTACCCCCACTACACCCGCCCGCCGGTGTTCCGGGGGTGGGAGGTGCCTCCCGTGCTGCTGTCTGGCCATCACGGAAAAATCGCCCGCTGGCGGCGCGAGCAGCAGTTGCTGCGCACCCGCCAGCGCCGTCCCGATTTGCTCCCTGAGGCGGAGCGGGGGGAAGGGGGGTTTGGGGAATAGGTTTTTCACAAAAGGGTTTTGCGCAAGGGGAACAGTTCCGAGACGAACAGCCGCCATACTGCTATGTTAAACTTAAATTGCATATTTCGGGGATGAACCCCACCCCCCAACCCCCTCCCCGTCAACGGGGAGGGGGAGAAAGATATGAATATTTTAATGAAGGTAATTGACCCTCGTTGCCAGCCTCAGGCTGGGAACGCCGTTTTAGAGGCTCTGCCTCCAAAAGTTGCAACTTGGGTTATTATATCCGGTTGCGCCCGTCTTGTAAAGACCCGATTCGGCGTCCTGCAAGAGATTTGCGATCGCGATGCCGGCGGACTGGATATGAGCCGGTAGCCGGTGACGGGCGACCGGCACTGACAATTACCAACTTAGAACCAACTTAGAACCAACTTACAGGATAAAGCGAGATGAACATCAGAATTGGCAATGGCTACGACATCCACCGGCTGGTTGCCGGTCGGGCTTTGATTCTGGGAGGGGTGAGCATTCCCCACGAGCTGGGTTTGCTGGGTCACAGTGACGCTGACGCGCTCACCCACGCGATTATGGACGCTATGCTGGGGGCGCTGAGTTTGGGGGACATTGGCCATTACTTTCCGCCCTCGGACGAAAAGTGGGCCGGTGCGGACAGTTTGGTGCTGCTGGCGCAAGTCAACCAGCTGGTTGAGTCCCGAGGCTGGCGGGTGGGGAATATTGATTCGGTGGTGGTGGCGGAGCGCCCCAAGCTGAAACCGCACATCCCAGCGATGCGCTCCCGACTTGCCGGTGTGCTGGGGGTCAATCCCGACCAAATTGGCGTCAAAGCTACTACGAACGAAAAATTAGGGCCGGTGGGGCGAGAGGAGGGCATCGCGGCGTATGCGGTAGCTTTGTTACAGGAGATAGAAAAATGAAAACATTAGTTTATCTGCTCAAGGAAAACATCTACAACGAATTTTGCGATCAGTGTCGCCACTGGACGTGACCCGCAAGCGGAGAATTTGTTTGCGATGATGCCCTTTTGCGTGATGCCCTTTTGCGTGATGCCCAATGCCCAGCAGTTCCTAAAGAAAATAGGAATGATAATTTTATTTATTCTACCAACTTTTGGGCGTCGGTGGCTGGCTGTTTTGCTAGCCTTAGTGATGGCGTGTTCCCTGACCGGCTGCAATTGGAAGCTGAAAACCGAAGCCGCGCAAGTGCCGCAGCTGATTTCCAGCGTCCTCAGCGATCCAAAAACATTCAACGCTGTCCTCAGCGAAGAGTCGCCGAACATTTTTGGTTTCACCTACGAGGGGCTAATAACAGAAAACGGACTCACCGGGGAGGTGGAGCCGGTGCTAGCGGAATCCTGGGAAATTTCCGCAGACAAAAAGCGGATTGTATTTACCCTGCGCGAGGGGCTGAAGTGGTCAGATGGACAGCCACTGACAGCGGATGATGTGGTGTTCACTTACAACGACCTCTATTTTAACGAAAGCATTCCCACCAGCGCCAGAGACGTTCTCAGGATTGGCAAGAATCGAGCTTTGCCGAAAGTGAGAAAACTGGACGACCGGCGGGTTGAATTCACAGTTCCCGAACCCTTTGCCCCGTTTCTGCGAAACACAGGACTGTCGATTTTGCCTGCGCACGCACTGCGGGAATCAGTGATAACAAAAGACGAAAAGGGAAATCCTCGCTTTTTATCAACTTGGGGGATCGACACCAAACCAGAGGAGATTATCGTCAACGGTCCTTACAAGCTAGAAAGCTACTCCACCAGTCAGCGAGTCACGTTCCGACGCAACCCCTACTACTGGCGCAAGGATAAAGAGGGCAAACCCCAACCTTATATTGAGCGTATTGTCTGGCAAATCGTGGAATCGACCGACACGTCTTTACTGCAGTTTCGCTCTGGTAGTTTAGACACTGTGGGCGTTGCACCGGAAAGTTTTTCTTTGCTGAAACGGGAAGAGAAGCGGAATCATTTTACCATCTATAACGGAGGCCCGGATACGGGCACGACGTTTATTGCCTTCAATCTCAATAAAGCTCGAAATGTCGATGGAAAACCGCTGGTAGCTCCGGTGAAATCCCGCTGGTTCCAGACAGTGGCGTTCAGACAGGGGGTCGCTTACGCCATCGACCGGCGCACGATGAGCAATAACATCTACCGGGGGCTTGGCGAGCCGCAAAATTCTCCAATTTCCGTGCAAAGCCCTTACTACCTGTCACCTGAAAAGGGTTTGAAAGCCTATGACTACAATCCAGAAAAGGCGAAGGAATTGCTCTTGGGGGCGGGATTTAAGTATAATAGCGATGGCGAACTGTTCGATGCGGAGGGCAACCGAGTCCGCTTCACGCTGCTCACCAATGCCGGCAATAAAATCCGGGAAGCGATGGGAGCGCAAATCAAACAAGACCTCAGCAAAATAGGCATTCAAGTCGATTTTAATGCCATTGCCTTCAGTACGCTAGTGGACAAGCTGAGCAACTCTCTGGACTGGGAGTGCCATCTGATTGGCTTCACCGGCGGGGTGGAGCCGAATGATGGGGCTAATTTCTGGGCACCGGAAGGCAGATTGCACGTTTTCAACCAAAACCTTCAGCCTGGACAGCAGCAGCTGATTGGCTGGGAGGTGGCTCCTTGGGAGCGGGAGATTGGCGATCTCTACATCAAAGGAGCCCAGGAGTTGGATGAAACAAAGCGCAAAGCCATTTATTACGAAACCCAGCGCATCACCCAAGAGTATTTGCCGGTGATCCACTTGGTGAACCCGCTGTCGCTGAGCGCTATCCGCAACCGCATTCAAGGAGTGAAATTCTCTGCCTTGGGAGGTGCGCTCTGGAACATTCACGAACTGAAAGTAACTGAGAAATAAACCGGCTTCTGAAACCTGGGCCAGAAACCCGGTTTCTTTAAGAAACCGGGTTTCTGGCATGTATTTCGCTACAATCAAAAACCCAATAACCGATTCCCAGTACGCAGCTGATACCGTGACTGAACCTAACAACCTGCAATCCCTACTGCAAGCAGTTGCCAGTGGCAGCGTCAGTCCAGACGCCGCCTTGGAAAAACTGAAGCACTTTGACTTTGAGCCGGTGGGCGACTTTGCCCGAATTGATCACCACCGCACGCTGCGCACCGGCTTTCCAGAAGTTATCTGGGGTCCGGGCAAAACGCCTGACCAAATCGCTCACATTATAGAAGCGATGCGCCACCGCAACCCTGTGGTGATGGCGACTCGCATTGAGCCGGCAGTGTACGCAACGCTGCAGGAAAAAGTTGCCGGTTTGTATTACTACCGGGAGGCTCGGATTTGCGCCACCGCTCCTGCGCCCCTAGATCCCCGGTATGCCGGCATAATTGGTGTCCTCTGTGCCGGCACAGCTGACTTGCCGGTGGCGGAGGAAGCCGCTGTCACAGCAGAACTGTGCGGCTTCCAAGTCAAGCGCCTCCAGGATGTGGGGGTTGCCGGCATTCACCGGCTGCTCAGCAACCGCCATGTCATTGCTGCAGCAGACGTGCTAATTGTGGTTGCCGGTATGGAAGGCGCGTTGCCCAGTGTAGTTGCCGGTATAGCCGACTCTCCGGTAATTGCCGTACCCACCAGTGTCGGCTATGGTGCGAGTTTCGGCGGGCTGGCTCCCCTATTGACAATGCTCAATTCTTGTGCAGCCGGTGTGGGCGTAGTGAATATTGACAACGGATTTGGCGCAGCTATTTTAGCCGGTCAAATTCTCAGAACCGCTAACAAATTGCAAAAGTAGATACCCCCTACCCCCCCCTTAAAAAGGGGGGGAAAGTAGTTGTATGGTGGCTCAGATCGGCTAGGTGTGAGGTGAGAATCACCCTCGATATGACGCACCCCACTCCTCTTCCTTGGCGTCCCTTCACGGGGGGGAGGTTCAAACGGGAGCATCCCGTTTTTGAAACTATCCTGGTGAGGGCGAAGCATTCGGATTATCAATTGCTGGTTTTTACCGAGAGATTATTCGCCCGAATGCTTCGCCCCTACATAATCGGGATGCTCACGGTTCAAACTTCCTCACTCTGATACCGGCGCATTGCCAAATCAACCTGTTCCAGCAGATTTTCCACTCCCGAAGAATTATCCAAAACCACAGCGGCGCGAGCGCACTTTTCCTCCACCGGCATCTGGCTGCTGATTCTGGAACGAGCTTGTTCAGGGGTGAGGTTATTGCGCCGCGTCAGGCGTTCCATTTGCTGTGCCGGCGGACAGTAAACAACCCATATTTCCGTCACTAAATCGGTCATATTCGCTTCAAAAAGCAGCGGAACAACTAACACAATTGCCGGCGGCAGTTGCCAGTCAACCATTGCTTTTAAAAAACGCTGACGCACATAGGGGTGAATCTGCTGATCAACCCAGAGGCGCTGTTCTGGATTGTTAAAAATAATATTGCCCAACTGCTGCCGGTTGAGGGTGCGATCCGGGAGGAGGATATCTGAACCGTAGCGCTGGGCAATTTTGTCGAGAATCGGAGAACCTTGTGCGACAGCTTCGCGGGCGTAGAGATCCGCATCCAGCACCGGCAGGTGATAGGTGCTGGCGAGGTAGTTAGAGACGGTGGTTTTGCCGGTGGCGATGCCGCCGGTGAGGCCAATAATGCGTTGGGTGGGATTGGTCATGCTGTTTAGTTTACCGCACCGCGAGGGAGCTGAGATTGCCGGTTCGCTCTCGATTGCCGGTGCACTCCATCGCTGGAGCTAAAAATCAGCCGCGCCGGTATATCATTATTACTGTCAGGTTTGCCTGAGAGGGGGTACGGATGAGCAAGACAGTGACAGCTGTATTTGACGGTGAGGTTCTGCGCCCAGAGGCTCCTCTGGACTTGGAACCTGACAAACGTTACGTTATTACCATTGAGACGGCAGCGCCTGCCATAGAACAAGGAGATGCCTGGGATGTGCTAGAGGCTTTTGCTGGAACAGTTGAAGCCCCACCAGACTGGGCTGTTGAGAGTGACCATTATTTATATGGCACACCCAAACGCCAGCCCGAAATTACCCTATGAGTGGTGAGCGTCTACTGCTGGATACAGTTTTTATCCAAGCTTTGCTCAACAAGCGCGATCAGTACCACACTCAGGCTATGGCGCTGCTGCCGCGTGTGCGAGCTGCTAGTGAGGTATGGGTAACAGAAGCCGTCTTGACAGAAGTTGCCAATGCCCTGAGTGCTGTTAACCGCGTGGCAGCTGTGCGGTTTATCCGACAGTGTTACCAGACAGCTAATATGCTGGTTGTCAGTGTGGGCCCGCAACTTTTAATCCGCGCTTTAGAGCTTTACGAAGCTCGTCCCGATAAAACATGGGGTCTTACCGACTGCATTTCCTTTGTTATTATGCAGGATCAGGGTTTGACAGATGCGCTGACGGCTGATGTACATTTTGTCCAAGCTGGTTATCGTGCGCTGATGCTAGAGCATTCGGGGTAACTTCGCACTTGCTTCGTTTCAACCAAAACGCAGGGGCGCGGCTCTACCGCTACAGTCGGTGGAGCATTATAAAAGCTCTTTTCGCTGCTGAAGCTATGAAACAGCCCCGCCAAAAATGCCAGCAGACATGATATAATTTACCAGCATGCCGGCTTTAGAAAACCGGCACCCCAATCTACTCTTGAAGAGTTTTAATTGCCTGCATTACCTTCTGGTACTCACCGGCATTTCCCTGCTTCTGATAAAGCTCACCGGCATTCTGAAAATCCTCCAGCGCCCCTTTCTTATCCCCGATCGAAGCGCGAGCGACACCCCGATAGTAATGCGCACCGGCATCACTGGGATTCAACTGCAGCGCTTGACTGTAATCCTCAATCGCGCCCTGATTGTCTCCCTGTTTCAGGCGAGCCAGAGCCCGGTTGGCGCGGGCGTCAGCAGGCTTAACACTCCCCCAGTCCGCATTCACTTGAATGGCGCGGTCATAAGAAACGATCGCCTCTTGGTACTTTCTCACATCAGTGAGAGCATTGCCCCGGTAAAACCAAGCCTGAGAGTTTTTGTCATTTCTCTGCAGCGATTCCTCGTAATCTTCGATCGCGCCCCGCTTGTCTCCCAAGGCGGAGCGCGATCGCCCCCGATTGAGATAAGCGCTGGCATCCTTGGGATTGATCTGAATCGCCTGAGTGTAATCCATCAGGGCACCCTCGTGATCGCCTTGCACAGCCCGGACAACACCCCGGTTGTGGTAGGCGAGGGCGTTATTGGGCATGATCGCGATCGCTTGCGTGTAATCTGCGAAAGCGCCCGGATTGTCTCCCAGTCTGCGCCGGCACAGCCCCCGACCGTAATAAGCCTCACCCAATTCGGGATTGAGCTCCAGCGCCCGCGTGAAATCCGCGATCGCCTCCTGATAATCTCCCTTAACAGCGCGGACATTACCCCGGCTGTAGTGGGCACCGGCATTCTCCGGCTGAATCTGAATCGCTTTCGTGTAATCCTCGATCGCACCCGCCAGGTCACCCGCTAGGCGGCGAGCCACCCCCCGGTTGACATAAACCTCGGCTTGATTGGGATTGAGCTCCAGCGCCCGCGTGAAATCCGCGATCGCTCCCTGATAATCTCCCTGCTGGTAGCGAGAAATTCCGCGCTGGTTGTAGGTTGTGGCGCTGTTCGGACTGTTGATCTGCGCCTGTAAATAAGCAGCAGAACTGGGGAGGGCGAGTGCCGGTGCGCACAGCGCCGCGCCGCAAACCGTGACGCCGCAAACCGCCGCCATCCCCGCCAAAAGAACGCCCCCCAAGCGACTTCCCGCAGAGTCAGGTAGCGCGTGCAAAAAAAATAGAGGATGAAAAGTTTTTCCCTTTTGCCTTTTAACTGCTGACTTTTGACTGTTACTCCTCATATCATGTCCGGTAGCATCTATTTTGTAGACTTATCGCTCTCGGTGACGGGTTCACCGGAGATAGAAAGCCGGTGGAACTTTGCTTCACTCCTTTCTTTATAGCCGGTTCGTCTGCTTTTGCAACTCGTCGATTTGGGACTGCACCCTTTGGCAATCAGCTATCTTACCTTGTTCCTTGTAGATAGAAGCCGCTTTTTGCAAATATTCAAGCGCTTCTTTCAACTTTCCCAGTTTACTGTGAGCGTTCCCCCGCCGGTAGTAAGCACCGGCATTTTGTGGATCGAGTTCGATAGCTTTGCTGCTGTCTGCGAGCGCTCCTTGATAATCTGACATAGCGTAGCGGACGAGACTGCGGCTCGTGTAAGCCTCCCCATCCCGGGGATTGCTCTCCACAGCCTTGCTAAAATCCTCGATCGCGCCTTTGTAATCCTTGATAGCGTAGCGGGCATTCCCCCGCAGGCGGTAGGCTTCCGCGTCACTGGGATTTCCCGAAAGCGCCCGGGTGCAATCCTCAATGGCGGCGGTATAGTCTTTCAGGGCGTAGCGAGCGGCTGCCCGCTGCCTGTAAGTTTGCGTGTCATTGGGATGGCGCGAAAGCACCCAATTGTAATCCTCAAGCGCAGCTTTGTAATCTGCGAGGGCGTAGAGAGCGTTTCCCCGCCGGTAGTAGATGTCGGCTCTTTCCAGATTGCGCCGCACCGCCTCGGTGTAATCCGCCAGTGCCGCCCTGTAGTCTTTCAAAGCGTAATCAGCGTTACCCCGCCGGTAGTAGGTGTCGGCTCTTTCCGGATTGCGCCGCACCGACTCAGTGAAATCTGCCACCGCAAGGGCATATTTACCCGAGGCGTAATAGGCATTTCCCCGCCTGTAGTAGGCATCCGCGTCGTTGGGATTGAGCTCGATTGCCGAGCTGTAATCTTTCAGGGCTGCTTCATACTCGCGGAGGGCGTAGTTGCTATTCCCCCGCTGCAAATAAGCCGCCGCGTCGCTGAGATTTTTCTTAATAACTTGGCTGAATGCCTCCCGCGCTTCCTGAAAATCTCCCCGCTTCAGCAGCTCTAAACCCCGCTCGCAGTCAGTTTTGCTGAGTGCTGGCTCTCCCTCACGAACCGGCGAAATCACCGGCGCAGCAACCGGCTCCCTGGCATCTGGAACCGGCAGGGCTATCCCCGCCGCCGAGAAGCTCAGTCCCAGCAATGCGCCCAGCCCCGCAGCACACCGCTTAATCGCATGACAGCGACAAAAATTCCGACTCATAACTTTCTCCCTCTCACCGTGGCGCGTAGTGCCTGTAGTTCCCAGACGAAAAAGGCTCTAAATCCTGGTTTTGTGGATTTTTCCTAAAAAAGAGATTCGCACGCTCTGTGGAAAATTCCGCTTTCAGACGCTCCCCGATTTTTCCCATTTTACCATTTCTTCAGCCGCCCCGATGCTGGCTGGACAAAGGAGGCGGCGCTCTTTCCACCCTCTTTTTCCCCCGGCGTCGCTTGCTTCTGGTTGAGGGTAGCGGTAAACAAGCAATGATACCCAACCCCAGACAGCCTTCTTCTTATCCTCCCCCGGTTAAACTCCTGGCACTTCCAGGTGCCGGTGCGCAACAAACAGGCTTTGTTCAATTCGCCGCAACCCTGTCAGGGCTAAAGCCCAACTACAAACTTTTGAGCTAAAGCCCAACTGCCCAGAACCCCGGTTTCTTTAAGAAACCGGGGTTCTGAAATTTACACGAATGATTTAGACGCGCTATATCGTCTGTCGAAGGAGTGACGGTCGCTCAAATGAGTTACCACAAGTGAGCGCCCCTATAAAAAGCGACTGGTAACGAGCTTCTTCCAGGTGTTACACCTAAAGACAGCAACATCTTTATTCAAAAATTAACCCATAACTATGACAACCTTTCGTATATGCGGCGTCGCTATTGACTCGGAGTTCCAGGGGGTCGCTGGGCTGCGAGTCGAAGCGTGGGACAAAGACCTGTTCTGCAATGACCTGCTGGGCGCTGCTATCACTGATGAGAGCGGACACTTCCAGATAGACTTTGATGAATCTTATTTCCAGGAGCTGTTTTTTGACCGGCAACCGGACATTTTTTTCAAAATATTTCAGGATGGCCATCCGATCATAACTGCCGAGGATTCGGTTATTTGGAATGCCGATATAGGAGAAACAGAGATAGTTATTCAAGTAAATATTACGGATGACAGCACATTCCAGAAGGAGCGCCAGCAATTTAAGACGCTCCTGCTGAGCAACCCCAACTACTTTGGCAATCTCCTCGACAGTCCCTACGAAGCGGTAACACAAATTACCGGCAACACGACTTACGAGGAACTGACCTGCATTGGCTTTAACCCAGATAAAAACTTGCTGGAAGCTACCATTGCCCTCAAACTCCCATCTGGCTACGGCGGGGGCTTGTGCGGAGCCGGTTCAACCGAATATGTGCGCTTTTTCCTCAATTACGGAAGCGGTTGGGAAGACGCAGGGGTAGTGGGTGTGAACGTCCACGACATTCCCAACCTACTCGACTGCGCCGGCAAACTCAATAAACCTCTTACCTATACAGTAACTCTCAAAATCGCTCCCAAAACCAACTGGTGCCGGAAGTCGGTGCTGCCACTGGTTCGCGCCGTGCTATCTTGGAATGCGGTGCCGAGTACCAATCCCAATCAGCTGCCGGTGTGGGGCAATGTGCTGGAATGCCATATCCAGATCAAACCTCGCAAAAAGATCCTGATCGACCTGATTGCCGAGCTCAGCGCCCTAATCGGGCAAGAAATTAAATTGCCGCCCGAATATGAGCCGGTTAAACTCATACCTTTTCCCCTCCCTGACCCGCCGCCATTCGCACTGGCGGATCTAGCTAAACTGTATGGGGGCGGAAACACCGGCATCACCGCTCAAACCGAAGGAAAAACCTTAGTCGAACCCCATCGCTTCGGACTGAGTGACATTTATACGACACTCGCATTGCCTGCATTCAATTCGCAAGCGGTGCCAGACAAAATTGCCGAGTGGCAGTCTTTAAACCTCAACTGGCAAGAAGCCGCCGCCGCCTTAAACAACACCCAAGCTAACGTCAGCTACGAACAACTGAAATGTTTGGGATTAGACTACCATCTGGAAAGGTTAGTGGCAACCTTCCGCATCAAACGCCCCACCGGCTATTCCGGAGATTTGTGCACTCCAGGCAGCTTGGAGCACATCGCCTTCTGGGCTGACTGGGACAACACTTGTCAGTGGACTTATCTGGGAACAGTGACTGTAAACGTTCACGACATTGCGAATATTCCTGCTGAAGGTTTGTGCTACTCTGCTATTTTGCCGGTTGACCTCACCTATCACCGCCGCCCCTGCAATTTGCCAAAAATCGCTCGCGTGCGTGCCGTTCTCTCCTGGGCTGTGCCACCCTCCACCACCGATCCAGACGACCTCAAATACTGGGGCAACCGGCTGGACGCCCATGTGCAAATCAAACCGGGGCCGGTGATAGAAAAAGTTAAACCTATTTTATACCGCATAGGCGGCATTTACGTCGATAAAATTGACAGCGCAACCGGCTTAACTGCGCCTGGGGCGACATTTGAGAACGGCTTGCCAGCGGATAGCTACGACCGGCCATGTCCTTTTGCCGACCGAGTAGTGATTACTGGCCCGTCATTCCCCGCCTACAAATACCGCATCCAAGTGCGCAAGCAAAGTGAAGCAATTTGGACGACGGTTGCCAACACGATAACAGTCCAGCCCATGTTCGGGTCAGCTTACAGCAAGACTCCTGTGACTCCAGACGGCTTTTTCACCTACGAAACGTTGTTCCAGAACCCGGACATGGTGCTGGCGTGGTGGGACACTGCTGGGGATGAAAAGTGGGAAATTAAGCTAGAGATTGAAGGCGAGTCAGAAATCGCTACCCAGATTATTCAACTCAAGAACAGTGGCGTAGAAGATGTTCGCATTCACATTAACAGTGGCGGGGACTGCAAAGATTTCGTCACAGGAATTGAGATAAATGGCAGTTTTGTGGCTCGCGATCCCTACTTCGGCAGCTTCAGCCTGTACAGCTTGCCCTTCGCCGCACCGGCGGGACAGCTGAACCCCACAGGCGGCACTGTGCAGACAGCACCGGCACCGCCGGAACCCGCACCCCCTCCTGGCGGTAACAGCTGGACTCTAAATACAAAAGACATGGCACCTTGCGGTTATGTGGTCAAACTCGATGTGGCGGATCGCGCCATTCGCAACAGCGTACCGAATTGGCATCACTGGGCATCTGACTCAGTAGGTTTCTGCCTGCGGCAAAAAGTGCAGCCCGATCAATAAACTGTTGCGCATTTAATTTGCGCTATATAATCCAAGTTGCTACCTACAAGCCCAAGCATCCAGATCCCCCCAAACCCCCCTTAAAAAGGGGGGCTTTCAGGATGTCCCCCCCTTTTTTAGGGGGGGCTAGGGGGGGATCTCGTCTGACTCACTTGTAAGTAGCAACTTAAGTTATATAGCGGTTCTCAGATTAGTGTGCGATGGAGAAACTCGGCAGGGGCTTCATCGAAATTCTCACCTCTTTCTCCCCCTCCCCGCAGGCGGGGAGGGGGTTGGGGGGGGTGGGGTT
>Ga0185317_100257_pt1 | contig 16381 bp, 15 predicted proteins | sample DevilsHole_FD_128020 | JGI IMG/M metagenome (GOLD analysis project Ga0185317, IMG submission 128020) | Groundwater microbial communities from Devils Hole, Nevada to study Microbial Dark Matter (Phase II) - Devils Hole (SPADES assembly)... | ecosystem: Environmental > Aquatic > Deep subsurface >...
GGGTACGGGTGGGGGTTGATGCCGCAATTGTGCAAGACCTGCTTTTTGCTCTGGATCTGGAATTTGCAAAGCGTAAGCCAATCCCTGTGCTGGAGCCCACACCTTTTTTTTAACCAGTGCTACCAACAAATTCACCGGCATAGTTGCCGGCAGACTGTTGACGGAAGCCACAATCAGAGCATACCGGCACTCGCTACCGACAACTTCCGGCAAAGTTGCCTCAGTCGGGTTCGCTTCTGCCAGCTCCCAAGCGCGGGTAACATTGCCCAAATAACCCCCCGTCTGCGCCAGTCGCTCTCGCGCTTCATACCAGCCATTGCGCCCGCTTTCCGCTTCCTCGCGCAGCAGCCGGTGAATCTCCTCCACTTGTCCAGCCTTTTCCAGATGCCAGACGAGATGCTCGTGAATATAGCCATCCTCAGGCAGAGTGTGCCAGAGACTGTTGCGCGTATGAAGCCGGTATCGCTCCAGTAACTGGGCGTGAGCCTCTTGGAGTGAGCTAAAACCCATTCCTAGGGGGCGAGCTGCTATCAATTGCCGGCGAGCAATATCGCGCAGCAAGTCGTGCATCCTGTAGCTTTTCCACTCACACCCGCCCACAACTGCAGGAGAATCAGACAGGAGCAGCCCCTGATTACAAAGGAGCTCCAGACGCTCAGAGGCTTCTTTTTCTGACTGCATCCCCCACAGGGTAACTGCCACAGGTGCGGCTAGGCTAACATTTTGTGGCAGCACTCCCAAGGCGATAAAGTTTTCCCAAGCTTGTTCGCTCTCCTCCCGCAACGCCATTAGACTCAAGTTTGCCAGAGATTCCTCTGGCGTCATCAACTGCCCTTGACTGTCAGGATTATTATCCGATGGCATGGGTTTATTATATCCTAATTTTGCTTCCTCCCAGGATCTAATATAGCGGTTTTCGTCTCATGCCGGTAGGTTTTCGGCAGAATGAATTCTGCCGCTATACAGACTTTCGCCCGCCTGCGCGGGCTTTATTTCTGGGTTTGTAGTTGGGCTTCAGCCCCACAGTTTGTAGTTGGGCTGCACGCCCAAAAAAGTTCGTAGTTGGGCTGCACGCCCAAAAAGGTTCGTAGTTGGGCTGCACGCCCAAAAAAGTTCGTAGTTGGGCTGCACGCCCAAAAAAGTTCGTAGTTGGGCTGCACGCCCCAAAGAAAGTAGTTGGGCTGCACGCCGCAAAGAAAGTAGTTGGGCTGCACGCCCCACCGGCATTATCGGCAGAATGAATTCTGCCGCTATACAGACTTTCGCCCGCCTGCGCGCAGTTGGCGGTTACTACGCTATTAACAGCGGACTTCTCGTGACTTACAGCAGCCGGTTTTATTGCGGAGTCCAACCTGACGCTAGCCAAGGAGGTGATGTCTATACCGTGATGTACCGCCACGATAAGGGGAGAAAGCCTTGGCTGAAAATGGTGTCCACTTTGGGCGATGATTGGACGCCTAATAAGCGCTGCGAATAAATTGCCATTTTATGGAATATTCCGTCTTCGGTTTGCACCTGCAAGTTCTGGCTGCTTGCCACCACATGCCGCGCCGTCAGTACCGTGCAGACTCCCGGTTCCCCCGGCACGAAAAAGCCGGTGCCGTTCCCCCGCGTGAATTGGTAGTTTATCAGAACTACACCCGGTTTGACTCTCTCCGCGATTGTTTCCGGTTTCAGCGCACAGCCGCTCAGAGATAAAGCCACCAGCCCACAGGCAACACCCCACCGCGAATACTCCATTCTTCCCCCCGGCACCACGCGACAGTTAAATTTTCAACTTTCTCGCTCTCGATTCTATCACACCCCACCGGCTCTGTCTAGATGCCGGTTACAATTTGTAATAAAGTTTCCCGATGTGCCGGCAGGGATAGCGATGCAGTGAGCTTGTCGAACTGATGCTCGCACTCCCAACAATCCAATCATTCCCGTAGTGCGGGCATCCCTGCCCGCTATCCGTTCTCAGGGTTTTGATTTAGTTGACACCCATGCTGTCCCGCCTGTCCATTTAAAATTCCGCCTGTCTTGTGGAACTCCATCTAACCCTGTTTCTGTGCAATCACACAGAGGTCTTCTAGGGGGCGATTGTGAGTGAAGGGAATTTCAGCCCAGGAGTCGAGGAGGTCGATGCGTTTGAGATGTTTAAAACTCTTGACTTGGTTGAATTGATATTTTAAGCCTTCGTAGTCGTAGCACCACTTATGAACCTGGCCGGGTATTTCTTCGGGAGCGTAGCCGGTTTGGTGGGCGTGGATCGAAAAAATGAAACTCGCGGGGGCATCGTCGGGGACCCTCAACTTGGCATAGTCGGAAAAGAATTTCATTTGTCGATACTGGCTTAAATACCCGCTGACATGGATGCGGAGATCGGGAACAGTCATCAAGAAATAGCCGTCGGGCTTCAGTAATTGGGCGCAGAATTTGAGCAGTGTAACGCCATTTTCAAAACTAAAATGTTCAAAAACATGCTGCATTCGCACGAGATCGAACTGCCCAAAGTCTTCCGGATTGAGGGTGTCTAAATGGTCTAAATCTGCGGAATAATACTGATCGGAAAATTCTGCGGGAATGGCATCCACGGGGAACATATTCAGGCACATAAACCCCTCGGCAAAGGAGTCGGTTGTGCCGCCGATATCGAGCCAGCGGGTGCGCCCGGTTTGGATGAGGTGTTGTTTGAGTTGACTGTCACGACGGAGGCCAACCTGTTGTAGGGCATTGAGAAGCTGATATTTGAGCCATGAGGCTTGCACGACCATGAATTACGACTCCTGGAGTTGAGATGAAATAAAATCCGGTTGATGGGTATCCCTTTGGTGAGGGGTGCGCGGGGGATGTCTGCGTTGCAGATTGACGACTGGGCTAAGGATTGGAAGAGCGCCGGTCGCATCACGTCCACGGGGACGCATGGTCTGGCTCAATCTCAATCGCCCTGGCATAAGTGCTAATCGCATCGTCTTAGCGCTGGGCAATATACAAATCATTGGCTTACTTCAACCCGTCTTCTGCCGTTTTGGGCGCACAGCTGATCAGAGATACAGCCACCAGCCCACCGGCAACACCCCACCGCGAATACTCCATTCTTCCCCCCGGCACCACTCGACAGTTAAGTTTTAAACTTTTTCGCTCTCGATTCTATCACACCCCACCGGCTCTGTCTAGATGACGGTTACAATTTGTAATAAAGTTTCCCGATGTGCCGGCAGGGATTGTCCCGCTTTTGCAACCCCTCATCCCCCACCGAGCCTGGGCATTGGAAGGGGGAAAGAAGGGGAAAAGATGGAGACTCTTGTGATTTTATCGCAATAAACAGTTTCGCCCGGGGTAGGGTGCGTTCCCTCGCGCGGGAACGCTACGAGTTACTGCCCCGCTCCCTCGCTCCCCCGCTCACCCCACTCTATCACAAAGCCGGTCAAACTAAACTCAATTCATTGGCGCAACTGGGGTGGCGGACTTCTGCAAAATCCACTCCTGCAAAATCGGATTCACCAACTCCGGCGCTTCATCCTGGGGACAGTGCCCCACCCCCTCCAATGTGATAAACTTCTCAACTGTGGGGAACTTGGCAAACTCTTTCCCCAACTCCACCGGCTCCCACGGATCTTCCGCTCCCCACACAATCAGTGCCGGACACGGTAATATAGGCAATAAGTCCTCCGGTAGCGGCCCTTGGGAGTAACTGGTAAATGCCACAAATACATCCACCGCGCCCATATCCTTCGCCGGTGCCAGCAGGATTTCCACCAGTTCATCCGTCACCGCTTCTTGACGCCTGTACGCTTGCAGCAATATCTTCCGCACCGTTGCCGGTGTCGCCAGCCGGTTGAAAAATAGTTGACTGACCCACTTGACGTTTAGGATTTTTTGTGCTATTGGTGCGCCGATGCGCCTGTAGAAGGGCAGCTCAGCCCGCCGGCGATCGTGCAGCAGTCGCAGGGAGCAGTTGAGCATGGCAACCCCCAGAGCGATATCGGGATTGTCCACTGCAGCTTGCATGACGGCGACACAGCCAATGGAATTGCCGACGAGGAAAACTGGCCCACCGGCAACTTGCCGGCAGAAATCGGCAATTTGCTGCCCCCAGGTTTCAAACGTGTAGGACATCTCGACGCCGGGAAGCGGTTTGGCAGAACCGCCAAAACCGATTAAATCAATGGCATAGACGCGGCAAGATTTTGCCAGCACCGGCAGGTTCTTCCGCCAGTGCCCCCAAGAGGCACCAAACCCGTGCACGAGGACAACAGCCGGCCCAGTGTGGCCTTGGCTCTGGTAGCAGATGGGGAACCCCCGCCAAATCCAGGTTTGGGTGCCGGTGCCGGTGGGGTCAGCTGAGGCGGTTGCAGGAGAGAAACTCATGGTATTTCGCTTAGATGGCTAGTGGCAATAGCCCACTTTACTTAACATTTTGTAATAAAATTCGCCGCAACGGCAGAGCCGGCACTCTTGCAGAACCCCGAATCCCCTCGGATCATGTTTGTAGTTGGGCTTTAGCCCAAAGTTTGTAGTTGGGCTTTAGCCCAAAGTTTGTAGTTGGGCTTTAGCCCAAAGGTTTGTAGTTCCCCTCGTTCCCAGGCGGAGCCTGGGAACGCCCCAAGGTCGGCTCTGCCTCCTTTCCCGCACAAGCGGCTTAAAAGCCTAACTGTTTATCGCGCCCGCCGGCACTTACAGCGTATTCCGATTGAACGGTCTTTATAAAACACGACTTCAGACGGGTTTTGTATATATGCTTTCTTCCGGATATTATGCCATTTGCGGGCGTCCCGCCCCCAAATCCCCATCTCCCCGGCACTCCCGACCGGCAATTGATAAGCAAAACTTATTGAAATTGGGAAAACCCAGGCTAAATCCATAATTCACCCCGCCCTGACGCCCCACTTGCCGGCTCCGGCTGGGTAAACCGGCAGTAATTTCGGCTAACATCCGATTAAACGGTCTTTGTAAAACACGCCTTTTGACGGGTTTTGTATATATGCTTTCTTCCGGAGATTATAAAATTGGCGGGCGAGGGAGAGAAGAAACCGGGTTTCTTAAAGAAACCCGGTTTCTGGCCACCGGTGGGGAGCCGCCCACTTGTTGGGGTTAAGGGTGCCGGTGTGCTGATCGGAAGTTGGGATGGGGGAGATATCCAAAAATGCTGCCGGTTCCCGCGCTTGCTGGGTGTGCCACCGGCACCCATCCTGTGTCAGGATCTGAATGTTGCAACTCTTTTAAGTTGAATTCTGACATGCCGGTTCAAACTCCTGCCGCTCTGCTGCCCTTCATCGGTTCTGAAGTACAATGGACTTACGATCAGGCGCTGTTCGCAATCCTTCCCATCCCCTACGAAGCGACGACCACCTACCGGCGAGGGTGCCAAAACGGGCCGGCGGCAATTCTGGACGCCTCGCAACAGCTGGAATGCTATGATGAGGAGCTAGACCGGGAAATCGCGGAAGAGGTGGGGATTTACACGCTGCCCCCGGTAGCAGACACCCGGAATGGCCAAAAGGTGACGTCCGAGGAAATGCTGCGGGTCACTGAGCAAGCGGTGGGAGAGCAGATTGCCGGTGGCAAGTTCGTGATCGCCTTAGGTGGCGAACACAGCATCACCCAAGGGGTAGTGGAAGCTTACCGGCAAGCGTATGGGGATGAACCCTTCACAGTGGTTCAAATCGACGCCCACGGAGATTTGCGCCACGAGTTCGAGGGGTCAATCTACAACCACGCCTGCGTGATGCGCCGGATTGTGGGCATGGGGTTGCCCACACTGCAAATCGGCATCCGCAGTATTTGCAAAGAAGAAGCCGACCTGATTAAAGAAAAACAGCTGCCGGTGATTCGGGCGCGGGAGATTGTCACCCAGCCAGATTGGATGGAGCGAGCACTCGCCAGCATCCAGACGAAACGAGTGTTTTTGACCATCGATCTCGACGGACTTGACCCGACTCTGATACCGGGCGTAGGCACCCCAGAACCGGGCGGGTTGAATTGGTACAGCCTGACAGCCTTCTTGCGGCGGGTGTTTGACTCCCACGAAGTTATAGGGTGCGATGTCATGGAGTTAGCGCCGGTGGTGGATTCTGTCGTTTCCGAATTCACAGCGGCCAAATTGGTCTATAAACTAATAGGATACCAAGTGTTAGCTCAAGGTTGGTAGGGATAGGCAAGGCTTGGGATCTGTGTTGATTCCCCCTGATTGTGATTCACACTTAGGCAATATAACTTCTATGGAAATGACCTCTACTCCCGCAGATAGCTACGCCCCAGATTTTGAACTGCCTGGAATTGACGATAAGGTACACCATTTAGCCCGCTATCTGGAAAATTTTCAAGCGGTGGGCGTGGTGTTCATGTGCAATCACTGCCCTTATGTGGGCCTGTATATTGACCGGCTCAAACAGATCCAAGCGGATTTTCAAGAGCGAGGGGGAACCTTGATAGGCATCAACGCCAATGATGCCGAGCTGTATCCCGACGACAGCTTTGAGAATATGAAAACCTTCGCCGCCAAGAACCAGCTTAATTTCCCCTACATCCGCGACGTCACCCAGGATGTGGCGCACTGCTTTGGAGCGCAGAGAACGCCGGAGGTATTTTTGCTGGACAAGACCGGCGTAGTGCGCTACCACGGGCAAATTGACGACAGCGCCAATGACCCAAAAGCGGTGCGGGTGCCTTATTTGCGCAACGCCATCGAACAGCTGCTCAGTGGGAAGCCGGTGACGCTCTCGTCCACAGAAGCGATTGGCTGCTCGGTGAAGTGGCGGGAATAATCAAGGTGTCAGGGGGGTGGGGCGGGCGGCGTGGGGCATGGCCATGCATGCGTGATGCCCAATCGTCAATCCCCAATCCCCAATCCCCAATGCCCGTTGCAAAATGCCTCTCTACTGCTATCGTATGGTGGAGGGAAATTCAGTGGAGAGAGTAGTCACGGCATCATGGGTATAGTTTATCGGCGGATTCTGCTGAAGCTGAGTGGTGAAGCCCTGATGGGGAGCCTGGGGTACGGGATCGATCCGGGCGTGGTTCAGGAGATCGCTCAGGAAGTGGCCGATGTGGTGGCCGGTGGCGTCCAGGTGGCCATTGTCGTCGGGGGCGGGAATATCTTTCGGGGGGTGAAGGCGGCTAGTGCTGGAATGGACAGGGCGACGGCGGACTACATTGGCATGATTGCTACGGTGATGAACGCTATGACCTTGCAAGATGCCCTAGAACGCACGGGAGTGCCAACGCGAGTGCAAACGGCGATAGCGATGCAGGAAGTGGCGGAACCCTATATCCGGCGTCGCGCCATCCGCCACCTGGAAAAAGGGCGGGTGGTGATTTTTGGCGCGGGATCTGGGAATCCCTTCTTCACCACCGACACCACAGCCGCGTTGCGAGCTGCAGAAATTGATGCCAATGTAATATTTAAGGCGACTAAGGTGGACGGAATCTACGATTCAGACCCTCATGTCAACCCAGAGGCTCGCCGCTACCAAAGTCTGACCTACGGGCATGTGCTGGTCAATGACCTGCGGGTGATGGACAGCACGGCTATTGCGCTCTGTAAAGAGAATAACATCCCTATTATGGTATTTGACCTTTCGGTGCGAGGTAACATCCGCCGAGCCGTCATGGGAGAACCAGTTGGAACAATTGTGGGAGGTTTCTGTGAAGTTAGCTGACGTTGAAAGCCACATGCAAAAAGCTGTTGAGGCAACTCAACGCTCGTTTAATACGATTAGAACCGGTCGCGCTAATGCGTCACTGCTCGACCGGGTGACGGTGGAGTATTACGGTGCCGAAACGCCGCTCAAATCGATGGCAACGATTAGCACACCGGATGCGACGACGCTCCTAATTCAACCGTTTGACCGCAAAAGCTTGAACCTGATTGAGAAGGCGATTTCGATATCGGATGTGGGTTTGACGCCGAATAATGATGGCTCTGTTATCCGCTTGAACATTCCGCCGCTGACGAGCGAGCGCCGCAAGGAATTTGTGAAAATGGCGCACAAGTACGCTGAAGAGGGGAAAGTTGCCATTCGCAATGTCCGCCGCGACGCGGTAGACTCGGTGCGCAAGCAGGAAAAATCCGGGGAGCTGGCTGAGGATGAAGCGCGGGACACCCAAGATAAAATTCAAAAGCTGACGGATAAGTACATCGCTAAGCTTGAGAAATTGCTGGCGGACAAAGAGAAAGACATCACTACTGTGTAATAAGGTGTTGGGGGTTGGGGTTTAGGTGTGAGGTGTTAGGTGTGGGTAGGTGTGGTCGCTCACCTTCAAGCCCGAAAACCTAACACCGCTTCTCCCCAAACCGCCCCTTAACGATGCCCGGATTTTGGATGCCCGGATTTTGGATGCCCGGATTTTGGATGCCCGGATTGAGGAAAACGGCAGAAAAGGATTTGAACTGCCCCCAATGTCTAATGTAAATTTCAGAACCCCGGAAGAGGGCGGAAGGGCCCGCCCCTACGAAATCGGGGTTCAGGGCCCCCAGCAGTTGCGCAAATCATTTAGAACTGCTATATAACATCTCCAGAAATAGGGGCTTTCTGAGCGTTCGCCCCGGAAAAGCCGGCGAGGCGACAAACCCCTGTCATCAGAATAGATTTGCAATAACTTGCAATAGGAATGCCGGCTGTTGGAATCACCGGATCTCTGCCGCACCGAAGGCAAAGACCAACCGCAAAACCTGGCGTATTGAGGAGCAAACTGAAAAGATAATGTTTGATTGTATCATTGTCGGTGCCGGCCCTGCCGGTGGAACAGCTGCCTATCACTTAGCGAAGCGGGGACGCTCGGTTTTAGTTTTGGAAAAGGAATCGCTGCCTCGCTACAAACCCTGTGGCGGCGGCGTATCACCGGTGGTTGCCCAGTGGTTTGACTTTGACTTTTCCCCAGCGATTTCCCTGAAGGTGAGCGAGATTCGCTACACGTGGAAGATGGGAGATCCAGTGGAAATGGCACTGGAAACCTCCGAGCCAATCTGGATGGTGCGGCGCGAGGTGTTTGACCATTTCTTGGTGCAGCAAGCGCAAAAGCAGGGGGCTGAACTGCGAGACAGTACGGAAGTCACCGGCATCCAATTCAAAAGCGACAGGTGGGAAGTCAGCACCGCCAATGGGCCGGTGGAAGGCCGGTATTTAATCGCGGCGGACGGTGCTAAGGGGCCAATGGCCAAGTGGCTGGGCTTGAAGGATCGCAAGCGCCGGCTGGCGGCGGCGCTAGAAGCGGAAACCTTACTCCCCAGCGAGCCCGCTCGGGCGATTTACTTTGAATTTGGCATGGTCAAAAATGGCTACATCTGGAATTTCCCCAAAGCAGATGGCTACTCGATCGGCATTGGGACGTTCCGGGGCGGTGAGTCTCAAAACTTCAGGAGCATCCTGGCTGAGTACAGCACGATGTTTAATGCCGATTTCTCCAGCGCCAAACAGTATGGCCATCCCCTGTGCTTGTGGGACGGCAACCAGAAGCTGCACACCCAGAATGCGATTTTGGCCGGTGAAGCCGCCTGCGTGGTCGATCCGTTTACCGCTGAGGGGATTCGCCCCTCGATTTTTAGTGGGCTGAAGGCGTCAGAGGCGATAGACGCAGCGCTTGCTGGCGATCTCAACGCACTGGAAAAATACACCGAGATCATCAGTGAAGAGTGGGGCGCAGAGATGCTGTGGGCGCAGCGGATAGCGGGGCTGTTCTACCGGATTCCCAGTATAGCTTATAAAGTGGGTGTGAAGCGACCTTCTGCAACTAAGCGCATCGGCCAGATTCTCAGCGGCGAACTGCGCTATTCTGATGTGGCAGAGCGGGCGATTAAACGCCTGAGCAGCAGCCTGATACCGGGTGCGAGCGGCTGAAAGGGATTTTAGATTTTAGATTTGAGATTTTATATTTTAGGATGGCCCGGTAAAATCTAAAATCTAAATTCCAAAATTGTTGAAGAGAAACCGGGTTTCTTGAAGAAACCCGGTTTCTGTAACACGAGAGAACGCTCCACAACAAGGGACGAATAACTAACAAAAAATGACACAAATGTTTGACTGCATAATTGTCGGTGCCGGCCCTGCCGGTGGCACAGCTGCCTATCACTTAGCCAAGCGGGGGCGCTCGGTTTTGGTGCTGGAAAAGGAATCGCTGCCTCGCTACAAACCCTGTAGCGGTGCTGTCTCACCGGCAGTCGCTGAGTGGTTTGACTTTGACTTTTCTCCAGCGATTTCTCTGAAGCTGAAGCAAGTTCGCTACACTTGGAAAATGGAAGATCCGGTGGAAGTGGAACTGAATGTTTCAGAGCCAATCTGGATGGTGCGGCGAGAGGTGTTTGACCACTTCCTGATCCAGCAAGCGCAAAAGCAGGGGGCGGAACTGCGCGACGGTACGGAAGTCACCGGCATCGAGTTCAAAAACGGTTGCTGGCAAGTGAACACCGCAAATGGGTCGGTGGAAGGCCGGTATTTAATTGCGGCGGACGGTGCTAAGGGGCCAATGGCCAAGTGGCTGGGCTTCAAGGAGCGCAAGCGCCGGCTGGCGGCTGCTCTGGAAACCCCAATTCCAGCTAAAAATGGGTCAGATAGCCAGATTCATTTTGAATTTGGCCAGGTGAAAAATGGCTTTATCTGGAATTTCCCGAAAGCCGATGGCTATTCTATAGGTGCCAGCACCTTTCAAGGCGGTGACTCGCAAGATTTCCAGAAGATTTTGGGTGAGTACGCCACTCAGTTAGGGGTGGCGGAGGGCACCGGCAAGCTCTGCGAGCACGCCCTTGTTTTGTGGGATGGCAATCAGAAGCTGCACGCGCAAAATGCGGTGTTAGCCGGTGAAGCGGCGTGCGTGGTCGATCCGTTTACAGCGGAAGGGATTCGCCCTTCGATGTTCAGCGGTGTGAAAGCAGCAGAGGCAATTGACGGAGCGCTTGCCGGTGCCGGTGACGCTCTGGAAAAATACACCGAGGCGATCAACAAAGAGTGGGGCGGCGATATGGTGTGGGCGCAACGCTTATCTGGTTTATTTTACCGGATTCCTGGCATTGCGTATAAAGTGGGGGTCAAACGACCGGCAGCCACCCAGACAATGGGCAAAGTCCTGTGCGGTGATTTGCGCTATTCTGAGGTAGCTGATTTGGCTATCAAACGCCTCAGCAAGAGTATCTTGCCGGGGATGGGCCGGTAAGGGGATTTTGCCTCCTCTCCCTCGTTCCCAGCTCAAGCTGGGAACGCCCTTCTGGAGGCTCTGACTTGAAAAGGTTTGTAGTTGGGCTTTAGCCCTACCGAGGACAGGCGAGACGCCTGTCCTACGCCTTATATTTGTTTCCTCGTTACGGGACTCTGACTTGAAAATAGTCTTGTAGGGGCTTGCGCCCCCGTGTTCGCCCCGCCCTGGGGACAATTTTCATCGGTGGCGGTGTGCGCAGTTCATCGTGACTGCCTCCTTTCTAGAATAAGGCAAGTTGCTACCTACAAGGTCTTTGCATATAGATCCCCCCAAACCCCCCTTAAAAAGGGGGGCTTTGAGATGTTACCCCCCTTTTGTATGGGCGGGCCCTTCCGCCCCGGCTAGGGGGGGATCTCGACTGACTCTCTGGGAAGTAGCAACTTGGGTTATAATAAGCAGATTAAAAGCGTAACAGATTAAAATATAAAATCGAGAATGCTGCTTGCAGGGTGCGTTCCTCCGGAACGCACCCTACCGGGCGCTGGATTGCTGCTGGTAGGCTAGATAAACCGCTTCTAGAAATTGGTCGGGGGTAACTCCTTCTGGCACTTTTTCAAGTTCTATCACATCTTTGACTTGACGAGCGAGTTTTTTGCTTAACTCAGATTTCGCCTCCTTCGCCAGAGCGCCGCGCCGCTGTAAATACTCGCGAATGACGGCAAAGTCGTCTGGGAGCAATTGGGATAAGTTGGCTATTTGGGGCAACTTTTTGGCTAGGTTTTTAGCTGGATCGGAAATGGGAAAATTCGCCGGTGCTGCGGGCTGTTCCGCTTGAATGACAATGGTGCCGGCTACCATATCTCCCAGGCGCTTTTCCTGGGAAGTTAGCATAATGAGAAAGGCACCGATAAACAAGGTGTCATCAATCGGTCGCAGCAGCGCCCGCAGTGTCGCTTGTTGCAGCCCGACGGTGCGCCCGTCGTCGCGAATGACGCGAATTTTTGCAAAGCGTTTGCCAGGAGTTTGACCTTGCCAAAGGTTTTCAAAGATAACGAAGTAACCTACATAGATAAAGAAGGTAGTCAGGATGGCAATTGATACTAGCCATAGTCCTATATTATCACTGCCGGTGAGTGGGGTCAATACCTCCACTAGCTGACTCGAAAGCAAATAGAAGGCGATTAGGAAAATAACGATAATTACGCCCAAGACGTGATAGTCAATCAGCAGGGCAAAGGCGCGATTCCCAATGCCGGCGAGGTTAAATTCCAGTTCGACACTTTCTGGCGTGAGTAGTGTGATGCGATTAAATAAACGCATGGCTGCTTGTAGCGGTTTTCTGTTGGATTAAGTACGCCCCAGAAACCCGGTTTCTTTAAGAAACCGGGTTTCTCTTTTCAATCGGTGATGGTACAGATGGGTAGAAAGATGATACCCCTGTTCGCATAATTTTCTTGTAGAGACCGGATTTATTCGGTCTTCCCTCCTCCATGTTGTGCGAAAGGGAAAAATTTAGCGCACTGATATGAGAAGTGGTATAGTTAAATGGTGCGATCTCGCAACTGCAAACCCAGCCCCTCGCGCCGGCTGCGCAGGTCACAGTATACCACAGCTTTTATGGATTGCCAGAAAGGCTGAACCAAAGCACCCCCAGCTAAACTGGCTAGCAAAGAAATGGAATACACAGTCCAGTAAAGAGGAGTATTTCTCTCAATCCCCAAGAGAAGGAGGCTAGGCAAATAGTTAGTTATAAAAATCAGGGGCCAAGTGACTGCGAAAGCCACTAGAGCGATTATTTGAACCCTGACAGCCGAGTTTTTAGTGAGGCTCCAACTTCTATCCATACTTTGAGAGACGTTGATTTCATCTTCAACCGCTAGCGCGACTTCAGCAACCATCCAGTGGGAGAAGAACCATGTCAATACAAAGATTAAAATTACCGCCAACAGCCAGACTGTAAAAATGGAGATAGCGTCAGTTGCTTGGGAAATAGCGGCAGTTGCTTGGGGGAATTGAGCGAATATTAATCCTAACACAAAGGCCCCGATGTACCTCCCAATAATCAGGCCCCAATAGACTAAAAGCAGGTAAATTACAATCCTGAGATCCAAGTTTACAAATGCCCACCTGCGCGGATTTATTTTAGGGTATGCCATACTGACAGTTTCTGGCTGGTTAATCAATTCGCTGAAACTCAAGCGTGATATCATTGCCGAGATGGCAGAGTATTTGGCCCAGCCATAAATAGGGACGATCAGCCACAAATAGGCTTTTAAAGCCAGCCCAAAATACAACTTCAGATGCGAGCGATAGAGCCGAAACCCAGCACTGACGACATTGCCAACGCTGAGTGGCTGGATGGGATTGGGAGAACTCTGGCTAGCAGACATGAGGGAAAGCCTCCTGTTGAGAGGAACGCTACGTTTGATGCTATTGTAAGCTAAGCTAGGGGTATAAATCGGCAATCTTTTCTAAAGAAATTATGAATATTCAGCCTTGGTTGGCGCGGCGGTAACCGAACTGGAAGCAGCTGGACGCCCTTTTGCAGCAAGTGGAGAAAAAAGGACTCGAATCGCTGCGTCCAGTTCGACACTTTCTGGCGGGCGTTGCACACTAGAAGGATGATTGCAACTTTTTTCACGAACTCGAAAACTCCCTCTTACTCGTTGGGGTGCCCGGTTCTTCATCCCACAAATGTGCAACGCCCTCTGGCGTGAGTAGTGTGACGCGATTAAAGAAACGCATGGCTGCTTATAGAGTTAAATGGTGCGATCTCGCAACTGCAAACCCAAACCCTCGCGCCGGCTGCGCAGGTCACAGTATACCACAGCTTTGATGGATTGCCAGAAAGGCAGCACAAATACACCTATCCCTAAGCCTAAAAGGTAGGATAAAATATAGGATAAAGCCACAAAAGTAGGGGACTGGCGCGGGTAAAATTTTGCCAAGGTTTCCTGAATACCAAAGGCAGCTATTTGCGCGGGTATTTGTAAAGGTATTGTAATCAACAATGCCACCATCGATATCCCAAAAATACGCCAAACATGTCCCTTGGTTAACTCCCAGCTGCGGTCAAGAGTTTTGACTGCGCTGATGTCGATCTCGGCTGCCAAGGGCACATCAAAAATGAAAAGGCGAGAGAGGAACCAGATGATACCGTAAACAATTGCAAGGATAGCGATAAATCCTAGTAAAGCGAATATGGTAATTGCCGCAGGATGATTTGGTTGAATTTTCCCTCCAAATATAAGGCCAAACACCATCCCAAAAATAACGGCGATAATTAGAGTTGAGATATATAAAATTAAAATGAATCCCATATACCTAATAAACCACAAAATATAGGCCATAAAAAAGCGCCATTTTCGCGTTACAATATAGCTGCGAGCGTCTTGGGCACTTTCTGGCTGACTGACCACTTCCCCAAAGGCTAAGCGCAAAATTACAGCAGAATTAGCAATAGATTCAACCCAACAATAAACAAAACCCACTATCCAAATCGGAATGATTAACCCCAAAGCAGAGGAATTAAGCTGGCCCGAATAAACAAGTAAAGGCAGCGGAATGATCAGGGCGATGGGAACCAGTTGCCACAAAGTGGCTTGCAGAGCGATACCAAAGTATAATTTCAGATGCGAGCGATAGAGCCGAAAGCCCGCACTGACGACATTGCCAACGCTGAGTGGCTGTATGGGATTGGGAGAATTCTGACTAGCCGGCATGAGGAGATGCCTCCTGTTTAGGGAAACGCTACATTTGATGCTATTGTAAGCTACGCTAGGGGGAGAAACCGGCAAGACTTTATAAAGAAATTATGAATATTCAGCGTTGGGTGGCGCGGCGGGAACCGAACTGGAAGCAGCTGGACGCCCTTTTGCAGCAAGTGGAGAAAAAAGGACTGAAGTCGCTGCGAGCGCCTCAAATCCGCCAGATGGCCAGTTTGTATCGCTCGGTGTCGGCGGATCTGGCTCGGGCGCGGACAAATCAAGTGGGAGAAACCCTGGTGCGAGACTTGCAAATTCTCACGTCTCGCAGCTATACCCAAATTTACCAGGGGTCGCACCGGCAGCAATGGGGAGCGGTGCTGGAATTTTATCGCTGGGGGTTTCCGGCGGCGGTGCGCCAGACATGGGGATACATCGCCGCCGCTGTGGCTATCTTTATGATAGGCGTGCTGGTCGCCTGGTGGTTTGCTTGGCAAGACCCGATGTTTATGTCTCTTATAGTCCCAGAAAGTTTGATTGCCAAGGTGCGCGACCGGCACGAGTTGTGGATGGGGTCAATTGTGGGGATTGAACCTCTGGCTTCCACCAATATTATGATTAACAACCTCCAGGTGTCCTTTACGGCGGTTGCCGGCGGGATAACTGCCGGTGCGTTTACGGTGTTTATACTGTTCTTCAATGGAGTGATGATTGGGGCGATTTCCGCCTTGGTGGCGCAAAATAATTTAGCTTATCCGTTTTGGGCGTTTGTCTTTCCTCACGGCTCCCTGGAATTGCCGGCGATTTTTTTTGCGGGGGGTGCCGGTCTGTTGCTGGCTAGGGCGATCCTGTTTCCGGGGAAATACCGTCGGCGAGATGCGCTGAAAGTCTGCGGATACCTTGCCGCACAGCTGGTGTTTGGGATTGTGCCGATGCTGGTGATTGCTGGCACTATTGAGGGATTTTTATCGCCCAGTCCTGCTGTTGCGGAGGAACTGAAGTATGCGGTGGGGATGGTATTTTTTGCGATGCTGGTGATGTATTGCAGTGGGAAGAAGTCGGAAGAGTTTTTGAACCGCCAAGACGCCAAGAGCGCCAAGGAAGAAAGTGGGGGCTAGATGTAGAGGGGTTAATTTATAGCTGTTTTCATCTGAGTGAGGTACTGAGAAACCCGGTTTCTTTAAGAAACCGGGTTTCTGGCATGTACTTCATCCAACTGAAAACCGCTATAGCTTGGCGGTTGGCAACCGCTCTCCCTCAGTTTCTGCTTCCGCTTGAATGCGAGCTTCTGTGCTAGGATAAACAGAAAGTCTAAATCCAAGAATGAGGGTTGAAAATGAGAGCTTTGGAAGTCATGGAAACCGCAGACGATCCCGGTGATGAGAGTCGTGAATCTCTCAAAGCTAGTCTGCGCCGCTCCTTGCAGGAAGCCAAAGCAGGTCATCGTTTGCCCTTTTCTCAAATGTGGGAGGGGATGGGAGCATCCTGTTTTTGCAAAGACTGTCACCCTCACCCCCCGTTCCCCCCCTCTCCCATGAAGGGAGAGGGGGGGAACGGGGGGTGAG
>Ga0185317_100258_pt1 | contig 16348 bp, 11 predicted proteins | sample DevilsHole_FD_128020 | JGI IMG/M metagenome (GOLD analysis project Ga0185317, IMG submission 128020) | Groundwater microbial communities from Devils Hole, Nevada to study Microbial Dark Matter (Phase II) - Devils Hole (SPADES assembly)... | ecosystem: Environmental > Aquatic > Deep subsurface >...
CGGCGTCCTGACCTCGTCGCGTGCCCCGCCGGTCGCCGCCCGCGGCGCTGCCGCCCCCATGCTCCGCGGCCAGTCCAACGACAGATTGAAGCTGCAAACGTGCTCGGTTTCTGGTTGCTCGTGAGCGGTAGACCCTGCTAAGCTCTCCCGTAACTCGGAACGTGCAGCCGCCGCTGCCGCACGTTTGCAGCTTAATCTGATCGTTCGGCTAGATAGAATGCTGAGCCGGTCCGCGAAAGTCAACAGGCTGTGCTTCTCACCACAGGGAACTACGCACATCGCAGTTTCTCAGTGACGGGAAGCGAGTGAACGGGGTGAGCCACGACGTCGCGTTTGTCCCCTTGCATGCCGGCCGCCAAGTCATCATTATTCCCGCCAGTTGGTCTGGGAAAGCGTGGCGCGGCATTTGCCATTCACGTCAAAGGGCCGGACCAGTTCTGCCTTGTGAAGAAGCCAGCCATGAGTACACCAAACGAAGGTTCATCGTCGGACGCGGGGAAGCCGATGAGTCCGCTCGAGAAGATTCGTGCGGCCAAGAAGGCGGCCGAGGCGGGCGGAGCGAAACCCGACGCGCCTGCGGAGGCCAAGAGCGAACCGGTCGGCGACTCCGGCCCGGCAAAGCCGATGAGCAAGCTCGAAGCGATCCGCGCGGCGGCGGCCAAGAAGGCAGGCGACCAGCCAGCCGAGAAGCCGGAGGGCGCGGCGAAGGATGTCGAAGCGAAGGAGAAGCCGGCGGCCAAGGAGAAAACGGTCAAGAATGTCCCGCCGCCTGGGGAGCGGCCCAAGCCCACCAAGCCCGCTGACGCTGACTCGGCAGCCCCGAGCCGCCGATTCTTTTTGCTCACGTGGATCGGCGCCGCCTGGGCGTCATTCACCGCGGGCTGCTCGGCTGCGGTGCTCGCCGGCGTGCGGTTCATGTATCCCAACGTGCTTCAAGAACCGCCGACGCTCTTCAAGATTGGATCGCCGGACAGGTTTGAAGAGGGCAACGTCTACGAGACATGGAAGGCCGACCAAGGCGTTTGGGTCGTCAAAGCCAACGGCGAGTTGTTCGCCGTCCGCACGGTCTGCACTCACCTCGGCTGCACACCCAACTGGCTCGAGGCTGAACAGAAATTCAAGTGCCCTTGCCACGGTTCGGGTTTCCGTAAGACGGGCATCAACTTTGAAGGCCCAGCTCCCCGACCTCTCGAACGTTTTGCGATCATGATCGCCGACGACGGCCAGGTGATGATCGACAAGAGCAAGAAGCTGCAACAAGAACTGGGACAGTGGACACCGGAGAACAATGCCTTCATCAAGGTGTGAAGGAGTCACGTCTCACAGGTCCGACAAGTCTGACAGGTCCGACCAGTTGACCATTAACAACCAACCATCAGCGATCTTCTTATGTCTGTAGGCGAATACATCCGCAGTACACAGGTCTGGAAATCCATCTTCCGACACCCGGCGCCGACCGATCGGCGCAACCGGATCGTGGTGATGCTCACGAACGTGTTTCTGCACCTGCACCCGGTGTCGATCCGTTCGAGCGGCATTGCGTTGTCATACACCTGGTGCATGGGTGGCATCACGTTCTTCTTGTTCCTGGTTGAGACGGTGACCGGCGTTCTGCTGATGTTCTACTATCGGCCGACTCTGGAGCACGCGTTCAACGACATCCTGGCGCTGCGCGACGTGACGACGCTCGGCATCCTGCGCGAGATGCACCGCTGGGGCGCTCACGCGATGGTCATTAGCGTCTGGCTTCACATGTATCGCGTGTTCCTGACCGGCAGTTATAAGCCGCCCCGTGAGTTCAACTGGGTGATCGGCGTCATCTTGCTGGTGCTGACGCTGCTGCTGAGTTTCACGGGGTATCTGCTGCCATGGGATCAGCTTGCGATCTGGGCCATCACTGTCGGCTCGAACATGGCCCGCGCCTCGCCGTTCTTGGGGCACGAAGGGCCAGGTAATCAGCTTCTGATGTTGGGCGACGGAGTGCCGCTGATCCATTCCGGCAGCGATGCGAGGTTTGCCTTGATTGCCGGGCGCACGATCGGCGAAATGACGTTGAACCGGTTTTACATCCTGCACTGCGTCGCGATCCCGCTCGCCGTGGGCGTGCTCATCGCCGTCCACTTCTGGCGAGTCCGCAAGGACGGAGGCATCAGCGGGCCACTGTAGTATCGTTCATGGTCAACCGTCAGATTGTTCACGGTTGATCCGACGCCAACCAATGACCACTAACATTGACCACTAATGCACGGACACGACCTTACCCCTGAAGTACAAGTTGGCCTTGCTTGGTTCTACTTGCTTGCGGCCGTGCTCAACCTTGGCGGCGCGTTTCATTGGGTCTACTGGGCCCGAGGCAAACAGCTCACCCAGGTCGGCTCGCAGATTGTCATGGCCGCGGGTGGCTTGTACGCCGTGTCCGCAGTGGCCTACCTCGTCGGGTTGCCGTCCATCGTTGTGTATCTCTTGGCGGCGGCGGCCGGGATGATCGCGTTGGCGGTGGTGCTGCCGCGAGCGAACACCGAAAGGGTGCCGGCAGCACTCGCCTGGTGCGCGTGTGCAATCGCATTTCAGGTCATGGGTTTGGCCTACGCCTTCGATCACGGCCCTCCGATGCCCACGGCGGCGAAAGAGGCGATCGACTACCTCGCCGGTCCGGTGACGTTCTTCTTTGGCTCGGTAGTCGCGTTTGCGGTGGTGCTGTTCTTCCGCCACTCGCGAGCGATCCCCGGCCTCGGCGTGCGGCTGCCGTTCGGTTTCACCGATCCGCCTGTAGCCTGGGCGCTCATGAACGTCGGCCTGGTGTTCTTCGGATTCAGCATGACCGACTTCGATTTCCGGTTGATCGTCGCCAAGCCGGACAACGTGCCGATCACGATGATGCTCGTGCTGGTGAGTTTTTTCACATGGCTGTACCTGCGCAAGAGCGTCGTCAACGACCTGCGACTCGCCGAGGGCAAGGGGCCAGTCGAGGCGGACGAGACGGAAAAGGTGCTCGTCTGGCCCGACTTGGTCTACACCGAAATGCTCTGCATGATCATCTGCACGGTGGTGCTAGTGCTCTGGAGCGTTCTGCTGCGTGCGCCATTGGAAGAGTGGGCGAACCTGAACAAGACCCCGAACCCATCGAAGGCGCCGTGGTACTTCCTCGGCTTGCAGGAAATGCTGGTGTACTACGACCCGTGGTTGGCGGGCGTAGTGTTTCCCAGCCTGATTATCGTCGGACTGATGGCGATTCCGTACATCGACTTCAACAAGCTGGGCGACGGCTACTTCACGTTCAACCAGCGGTCATTTGCGGTGGTTGTGTTCATGTTCGGCTTTGTCGTGTTGTGGGTGCTGATGGTGCTGTTGGGCACGTTCCTTCGAGGGCCGGGATGGAACTTTTTCGGCCCGTATCAGTATTGGGACCCACACATGGTGTTGCCGTTGAACAACATCGACCTATCGGACTTTTTTTGGGTGCACTGGGTTGGCACCGGCAAACCGAAGTCGTGGCTCGTGCGCGAGACCCCCGGCTTCTTGGTCGTGCTGTTGTACTTCATGGTGCTGCCGCCGCTGCTGGCCAAGACCGTTTTTCGCCAATTCGTCGTGAAGATGGGCTTCGCTCGTTACATGGTCTTCGCCGTGCTCTTTTTGTCGATGGCGGCGCTGCCGCTCAAGATGCTGTTGCGATGGAGCTTCAACCTGAAGTACATCGTTCACATTGATGAGTTCTTCTTCAACATCTGAGGCGTGCGGTTCGAGAGTTCAAGATGTGGGTCTAGGATTCGGGACTTGCCTAAATGCCTGCTCAAGAAGAAACATACCGCAAGCAGAACGTGCTCCACATCGTGTTCGCCCTGTCGAGCATTGCGATGATGGTCAGCATCCTGTGGATGATTGCCGAAGACCACTTCCGAGAGTGGAAGGTTATACAGCGCGACTTCATCAAGCTGGATGCCGCGAAGACCAAGATGGAGATGGAGGAGGCCAAGCAACTGGCCTCGGCCGACGAGATGGCCCGACTCACCTCGGAGTTGGAAGCCGCGCGTGAGGCCGCCTACCCAGATATCAAAGAGGCTGAAGCAAGCGTGCCCGATCTGCTCGGCAAGGTACAGAAGGCCGAACAAGCCCTCGCGTTCAAGAAAGCCGACCGCGACTCGATCGCCAGCTTCTACGATATCGCCCTCGAAAAAGGCGATGAACCCGCGGCCGAGCGCATCAAGTCACAGCTCGGCGAAATCGACGCCGAACTGATCACGCTTCGTCAAACCTTCGAGCAAGCGGCCGACGATCTCAAGAAGGTCGAGGACCGCATCGCCGACGTCAACAAGGACAAGAAGGTCACGGAGAAGGAAAAGGAGATTGCCGCCAAGCAGAAGGAAATCGACCGCCTGCAACAGAAGCAATGGACGATCTGGTCCGCCATGCGATCGGCTCCGGTGCTCGATTCCTTCACGCCCGCCGTTAAGATCGAGCAACTTGTGCTCAGCGACCTGACCATCCACTACAGTTTCAAGGGCGTTCCGCGCTTCGACCGCTGCACTACGTGCCACAAGGCGATCGATTCAGTCACGAAAGACGGCGAACCCGCGTTCACCGACGAGATCATCAAGAAAGTCGCCGAATCAACCGGCTGGGACAGCCCACACAAGGACGCATTCAGGACGCATCCGCACCCCGAGATCTTCACCGGTCCGAACAGCCCACACCCGCGTGAAAAATTCGGGTGTACGGTCTGCCACGAAGGACAAGGCTCGGGAACGACGTTCACGTTCGCGTCGCACTCGCCTGACAGCATCGAACGCGAGCACGAGTGGAAAGAGCATTACGGCTGGGAGGAAATCCACCACTGGCCGTACAAGATGCTTCGCTCGCGATTCGCCGCGACAGGCTGCGTCAAGTGCCATCCCCACGTGGTTGATCTCGAACCGGCCGCCGAAAAAAGCAAGCCGGTCGCGAAGCTGCTCAAGGGCTACAACATCGTTCGCACCTACGGCTGTTTCGGTTGCCACGAAATCAACGGATGGAAGAACGGCCGGCTGATCGGACCGGACCTGCGAATTGAACCGCAGACCGATGAGGAGCGGATCAAGGCGGCCAAAGACCTGATGAACCCGCCCGGCCGCATGCGCAAGGTCGGACCCAGTCTGCGACACATCGCCGACAAGCTGCCCCAAGACTGGACGCACAAGTGGATCAAGCTGCCCCAGGGGTTTCGGCCGGAGACCCGCATGCCGCAGTTCTTCGGCCTGACGAACAACAGCGGTGAGACCAAGTTCGACGGCGAGGTAATCAAAGACGAAGACGTCGCCGCCGCCGAACTACATGCCGTTGTCCACTACCTCTACTCGAACAGCGAGCCGGCCAAGCTCATCGAACTTCCAGACGGCGTCCACATCGATCCGAAAAACCCTGAACAGACCAAGCGCGGCCGCGAGGGATTCATCGAACGCGGTTGCCTCGCCTGTCACTCGCACAAGGAGACGAGCGGCGAGAAGTTCGCCGGCGCCACCGCCGAGTTCGGCCCCGACCTGTCGAACGTCGCCGCCAAACTGGTCGACAAGGAGGGCAAGCCGAATGTGAAGTGGCTGTTCAACTGGCTGAAAGACCCGCTCGCCTATCACGCCACTTCGTTCATGCCAAACCTGCAACTCACCAACGAGGAAGCAGCCGACATCGCCGCGTGGCTGCTCTCGGTCGACGGCGGCTGGTCAAAAGACCCCGGCCAGGCCAAGCTCGATGAGAAGGTAGTCGACGCGATCCTCCGCATGTTCCTGTCCAAGTCGATGACCCTGGCCGAAACCGACGAGGCAATCTCGAAAGGCGTGCCGTCCGCCAAGGCCAAAGAGATGCGCGGCGACGAGAAGCTGCTCGAAGCACCAGTGTCGCCCGATAAGAAGCTCACGTACATCGGTAAGAAGACAATCAGTCGCATGGGTTGCTTCGGCTGTCACGACATCCCCGGCTTCGACACAGCCAAGCCGATCGGCACCGAACTGACCCAATGGGGCCTCAAGGCCCGCATGGACCCCGACAAGCTCGACTTCGCCCACATCGTCGAGTACCTCGAGCACCACGGCTCGGAGAAGGACAAGGAGTCGCCCGACTTTGCCCTGTTCATGCAAGGTATGAAGCACCACAAGGGCGAGTCGTTCCTGTGGCAGAAACTACGCGACCCGCGCAGCTATGACTTCAACAAGCTAAAGGCGTGGGACGATAAACTGCGCATGCCGCGGTTTCCATTCGCCGACGACCCCGAGGCGGTCGAGGCCGTCATGACCTTCATCCTCGGACTCGTCGGCGACGACGCGATCCCGACGCACCTGCGCAACGTGCCGCAGTCGGGTCCGAGAATCGCCAAGATCGAAGGCGCCGCAGCACTGGCCAAGTTCAACTGTCAGGGTTGCCACATGCTGCGCACGCCGACGTTCACCTTCGACACTTCCAAGATGGAGATCGACGAACCGAACCACCGGGCCGATTTCCCCGAAGTCGTCGAGTTCCAAAAGGCACTGACACCGTCTCCGCCCAAGAAGGGATCCGTCGTGACCGTGTCGGCAATGCTTGCCGGCGCCGACGTAGAATCGGATCGGCCCGGCCAAATCCCGGCCGACGCCACCGAGTTGTATCTCGACATCTGGGAGCCAGCGAGCATTGCGGGCAAGGACTTCTTCGTCGGCGACCGCTTGACGATGCCCATCGACGCCTACAAGAAGAACCTCTCGCGCGGCCCTGTCGGCGGCCCGTTCGCTGAACTCCTGGTTGCTCACCTGGTCGAAAAGGGCGATAAGCTCGAATCAGCCTGGGCCAAGGTTCCCCCGCCGCTCGTGCGCGAAGGCATGAAGGCCCAGCCGATGTGGGTGCATCAGTTTCTGCTCGATCCCTCGCAGATTCGACCGGCGGTTGTCTTGCGCATGCCGCGGTTCAACATGACAAGCAAGGAGGCCGAGAGCCTGGCCTCATATTTCGCGGCTGTGGACGGCGAGGAGTATCCCTACGAGCAGATGGCCGAGCGCGAGGCGGCCTACCTCGACGACATGGAGAGTAAGCACGCTGGATACTTGAAGGACGGGTTCAACCTGATGACCCTGACGCCCGATGCCAAGGCTGGCTCACAAGATAAACTGTGTGTGAACTGCCACAACGTCGGCACGAAGAAGGCCGAGGGCACGCCTGCCGAACGCGGCCCCAACCTCTGGCTCACTCCCGACCGCCTACGGCCCACGTGGCTAAAGCAATGGATCGCCTCGCCGAAGCGACTGCTACCCTACACCGGAATGCCGAACAACTTCACATTCGGTCAGGAAAAATACCAGGAGGCGTTCAAGGGCACGAGCAGCGAGCAAGTCACGGCCGTGCGCGATGCACTCATCAACTACAACAAGATTCAAAACGAACTGGCAAACCCGCAAGTTGCACAACAACCCTCAGGAGGAAAGTAACCATGATGCGACTTCACAAAAGCCTGGCGGCCGTCGTGGCTGCGTTGCCCGTGAGTCTGGCCTTGATTGGTTGCGGTGGTGGGGGTGGAACATCGAAACCCGGCCCCGCGCCGACGCCTCCGAAGGTCGACTCTGGACCAGCAAAAGACGACGCAGGCAAGGGCGAAGACAAGTCCGCCGAAGGTGCCAAGGAATCGGCTGCAGCCGCACCCGCCGGCTGGGGCACAATCAAGGGCAAGGTCGTCCTGGAGGGAGAAGTCCCCGAGCGCAAGCTCGTGCACAAGAAGGGCGACTCGGCTGTCAAGGACTCCGCGACCTGCGCCGCTGACGACACCTACAGCGATGAACTCGTCGTGAACAAGGACACCAAGGGGATCCAATGGGCGCTGCTCTACGTGGCTGGCAAGCCCGCTATCCACGACGACCTGAAAGAACCGGAGGGAACGGTTGAGTTCGGCCAGAAAAACTGCGTGTTCAATCCCCACGTGCTTTGCCTACGCCAGGGGCAGAAGCTCAAAGTCACCTCGGACGACCCTGTCGGCCACAACACCAACATCAAACCGTGGCGTGGTGAGGGAATCAACCCACTCATGCCCGCCGCAACCGACGGCGGAAAAACCGAGATGGACGGTCCTGATCTCAAGGCGCAGCCCCGTCCGTTCCCAATCAACTGCGACGTTCACAAGTGGATGTCGGCCTACATGATGGTGGTCGATCATCCGTACTTCGCCGTTACCGGCGAGGACGGTTCGTTTGAGATCGCCAAAGTCCCTGCTGGCACGCTCAAACTTATTAGCTGGCAGGAGTCGATTGGCTACGGCGAAGGCGGCAACAAGGGCCAGGACGTCGAGGTCAAGCCCGACAGCGTGACCGAGATTACGATCACGCTGAAGGCCAAGTAACATCGAAACACGCTGCTGAACGCGCGTTATCGGGGCGGCGGCTGGCGTTCGCGCTAGCCGCCGCCTTCTGGCCATCTCTCACCCTTAGGATTTGGTCCAAAATAAGTTACCTATGCCACACAAACCCGAAGCGTCAGCGAGGATCGGAAAGATCGGTTGTCCTCGCTGACGCTTCGGGTTAGTGTCCCCACCGATATCGGGAAGTTATTTCGGACCAATTCCTTAGTTCGCGCCCCAGCCACGGAAAGTTTCAGGTCGGGGCGATCCATTTCAAATCCATTTATCGACTCGACCGAGTTCTGGTCACCCATTCACTCGCCGGACCTGTTTCCTGCCGTCCCGCCGTTCATTATCATCGTTCTGACTCAACGGCACGAACGGCGTGCGCTTCATGCCGCTGACGCGACCCGCACTTCGTGGTTGAAGTTGTTTGTGACTTGGCGCTTGTGATTTGAGGTGTGCGTTATGGGCCTACTTGGCCGCAAGAAACGACTGGTCGACTACGCGAGTTGTGCGGGCTGAGCGGGCAAGCTGCCCCAGGAGGGGACCGCGCAGGTCGTGCGCGGCTTGCCAAAGTTCGATGATCCGAACCTGCTCATCGGCGCCGAGCACTTTAGCGACGCCGGCGTCTATCGCGTGGCCGACGGATTGGCGATCGTGCAGACGGTCGACTTTTTTCCGCCGCTCGTGGACGACCCGTTCACGTTCGGTCAGATCGCCGCGGCCAATTCGCTGTCGGATGTGTACGCGATGGGCGGACAACCTAAGACGGCGCTGAACATCGTCGGGTTTCCCGACGACCAGTTGGACTTGGACGTGCTCAACCAAATCCTCCGCGGCGGCGCTGAACGGGTGAAGGCTGCGGGCGCGGTCATCGTGGGTGGACATACCGTGCGAGACACCGAGATCAAATACGGACTATCAGTGACCGGATTGGTCGATCCGGCCCGCATGCTCACCAACGAGCGAGCGCGGCCGGGCGATGTGCTGGTGCTGACCAAGGCCCTGGGCACCGGTTTCGTGACGACGGCCTTCAAGTTCGGCCGCTGCCCCGCCGACGTGCTTGCCGTAGCAACGGCGAGCATGACGCAACTCAACGTGGTCGGCTGCGACGCGGCGCTCGCGGTCGGCGTGAGCTCGATGACCGACATCACCGGATTCGGCTTGGCCGGTCACGCGAACGAGATGGCCCAGGCCAGCGGCGTGACCATCGCGATCGAACTGGGCCGGCTGCCTCTCTTGCCCGGCGCCGAACCGCTCGCCCGCGCCGGCAATCAGACGCGAGCCAGCGCGTCGAACCGCCGGTTTGTCGAACCGGTCCTGCGCATCGAAGGCAGTCCCGACAAGACCCGGCTCGAGTTTGCGTTCGACGCCCAGACCTCGGGCGGACTCTTGATCAGCGTCGCCTCCGACCGAGCCGACGAACTGGTCACGAAAGCCCGATCCGGTGGGGCCGCCGCCGCGTGTGTCATCGGATCGGTCACCGCGAAACAAGACGTATCACTCGTAGTCCGAGGCTGACGCCGGCGTCTGGCCGTGGGGCGGGCTTCCAGACTGCCAGTTCCTTGGTCGACATTGGCAGGCTGGAAGCCCGCCCCACGGCTGACCAACGACGGTTGACGAATGACCATTGACGATTGACCAATGAACGCATGACTCGCCACTTGATCCTAGGCACGGCCGGTCACATCGATCACGGAAAGACGTCGCTCGTGCGCGCGCTCACCGGCATCGACACCGACCGACTGCCCGAAGAAAAGAAGCGAGGAATCACGATCGACATCGGCTTCGCGCGACTCGACCTCGGCGATGTGCAACTCGGCATCGTCGATGTGCCCGGACACGAACGCTTCATCAAGAACATGTTGGCCGGTGCGACCGGCATCGACCTGGCGATGCTGCTCGTGGCCGCCGACGACTCGGTGATGCCCCAGACGCGCGAGCACATGGAGATCCTGCAACTGCTCGGACTGCGCCACGGGCTCGTGGTCATCTCCAAAGCCGACCTCGCCCAGGACGAGACCTGGATCGACCTCGTCGAGGACGAGATTCGCGGCCTGGTCGCGGGCACTTTCCTCGACGGCGCGCCGATCGTCCGAACGTCCGCTGGCACGGGCGCTGGGATCGAGGACCTGAAACAGACGATCCGTTCGATTTGCACCAAGATCGAGAGCCGGCGCCAGGGCGACCACTTCCGCATGGCCGTCGATCGATCGTTCGCCGTGCCGGGCCATGGCACGGTCGTCACCGGTTCCGTGTGGTCGGGGGCGCTGGGCGTCGGCGACGAAGTGGAACAGCTCCCGGCCGGCCGCACGGTGCGCGTACGGGGCATTCAAAACCACGACAAGCCGGCGGATCGTGTGGAGCACGGCCAACGCGCCGCGGTGAACCTGACGGGTGTGCATCACACCGAGATCGTGCGCGGCAACGAGATTGCCACGCCCGGCCTGCTGCGAGCGTCGCAGGTGTTCACTGTGCGCATGCACGTCTTGCCGTCGAGTCCGCGGACGGTGAAACATCGCGCGCGCGTTCGCTTGCACATCGGCACGGCCGAGCTGCTTGCGTCGGTGTCGTTGCTCGAAGGCAACACGCTGGAGCGTGGCCAATGGGGCTTTGCGCAACTGTTCCTCGCCGAGCCGGCCGTGGCCGCGTGGGGACAGCCGTTCGTCGTGCGCAGCGAGTCGCCGATGCTGACGGTCGGCGGCGGCCAGGTGCTCCAGCCGGTCGCACGGCGGCTGCGGCGGCGTCAACCGAAACAACTGGAACGAGTCGCGCGCCTGTGGTCGCCCGACCCCGTCGCCCGCGTGGGCAGCGCGATCACGTTCTACGGCCTTCAGTCGTGCACCGAACTCGACCTGGTCCGCGATTGCGGTGTGTCGCCGCAGGAACTCGGCGCGATCCTACGCCAACTGGCAGACCAAGGGACCATGGTCGAGGTCGCCCTGGCCCGCGGCCGTACCCTGCGCCTGCACTCAGAGCTGGTCGCCGATCTCGAAGAGCGCGTGCTGCACTCCATCGGCAAACTGCACGAACAGAATCCGCTGCACGCGACGATTCCGATCCAGAAGCTCGTCGGGCGACTCGACTACCTGGGCGACGACGCAATGGTGATGACCCTGATCGAGCGCCTGAAGAAATCGCGCAAGCTGCGCGGCGACGACCGGTCGGTCTGTCGGACTGATTTCGTACCGAAGCTCAGCCCGGCCGAGCGCAGGTTGCGCGAACAGGTGCTGCAGGTGTACGAAGCCGCCGGCTTGCAACCGCCCGAGCCGTCGGACATCCAGAAGCAGGCTGTCGCGCGAAGTGCGGCCGTGGGCGAGATCGTCGAGCTGTGTGCCGCCGAGGGCCACTTGGTCCACGTTGGTGCGTCGCTCTATTTGCACGTGAAGTGGGAAGAAGAAATGAAGAGGCGGATCGTCGAGCGGCTGCAGAGCCCGCCGGGCATCGCCGTCTCCGACGTGCGCGACCTGCTGGGCATCACGCGCAAGCACGCGCTGCCCTACTGCGAGTATCTCGACCGCATCGGCGTCACGCGGCGCGAGGGGGACCTGCGCTACCTGGCTCAGTCGGCGGCGCCGGCGGCCGAGTCGCCACAGACACAAGGGTAAACATGGCCATGAAACAATCGGGCGCCGTCAAGCGATCGTCGGCCACCAAGGACGCCGGGGCGCCGAACGCGCTGCGCCAGCTTCCCGCGGTGAACGACGTCGCCGACGCGGCCGCACTGGCCGACTGGCTCGCGCGCGTGCCGCGCGCCGTTGTCGTCGATGCCGCGCGGGCGGTGCTAGCCGAGACCCGCTCGCGACTCGCCAAGTCGGGCGCGGACGAGTCGCCGTCGGTCGAATCGGTAGCGAGGCAAGTGGCCGACCAGCTTCATCGCCAGGAGCGCCCGCGCTTGCGACCGGTGATCAACGCCACGGGAATCATCCTGCACACCGGCCTCGGACGCTCACCGCTGGCCGAGTCGGCAGTCGCCGCGGTCGCCGACGTGGCCAGGCAGTATTCGTCGCTCGAAGTCGATCTCGAGACTGGCGAACGGGGCAAGCGGACCACGATTGTGCGCGCCCTGTTGCGCCAACTGACCGGGGCGGAATCGGCGACGGTTGTGAACAACAACGCCGCGGCGACAATGATCGTGCTCGCCACGGTCGCCGCGGAAAAGGGAGTGCAAAAGGGGGACAGTCCCCCTTCGCAGCGCAGCATCATCGTGTCGCGCGGCGAGCTGATCGAGATCGGCGGCAGTTTCCGGCTGCCCGACATCATGCAGGCCAGCGGCGCGACGCTCCGCGAAGTCGGCACGACAAACAAGACGCGAATCGGCGACTACGAGCGAGCCATCGACGAAACCACGGCCGGCCTGATGAAGGTCCACACCTCCAATTACCGTGTGGTCGGTTTCACCGAGTCAGCGACGCTGGCTGAGCTCGTGGAGTTGGGCAAGCGGCGCGGCCTGCCCGTCATCGACGACATCGGTTCCGGGGCGCTCGTGGACTATGCCCGATTCGGTTTTGGTGACGAGCCGATGGCGTCCGAGAGCGTTGAGGCTGGGGCCGATCTGGTATTGTTCAGCGGCGACAAGCTGTTGGGCGGTCCACAGGCCGGCATCATCGTGGGCGGGCTCGACTGGATCGAGCGTATCGAGAAGAACCCGCTGATGCGTGCGTTTCGCGTGGACAAGATGACGCTCGCCGCACTGGAGGCCACGCTGCGCCTGTACCGCGACGCCGACCAGGCCTGCCGCGAAGTCCCCATTCTGACGATGCTCAGCACGCCGGTGCTCGAACTCCGCAACCGCGCCGAGCGGCTGGCCGGCCGGCTGCGCGAATTCACCGGTGTCGCCGAGGCCGTTGTCGCCCAGGACGCGGCCTACTTGGGCGGCGGGTCGATTCCGACGCAGAGTTTCGAGAGCGTGGTGGTGCGGCTGCGTTTCCGCAGCCAATCCGAGTCGGACGTCGCCGACCGACTGCGGCTGGGCGATCCCGCCGTGATGCCGCGCGTGCAAGACGGCTACGCGACGTTCGACATGCGGACGGTATTCCCCAATCAAGACGAGCTGCTGTTCGCGGCGATCGCCACGGCTTGCGCCTGATAGACGACGGTGTTTTCGTGGTGTGGCATGTCGGGAAGTCGGCTGGTACGATGACGCGTCTGTCGGCGGGAGTGTTTGTACGTCTGGTGGCGGCCCCGGGCTTCAAACCCGGCGTAGGGTCTGGAAATCAGGTCCTAGGTGGGTTCGATTCCCATACACTCCCGCCATTCTTCAACTCTCATAGTTTCTTCGACAGTCGGTTCGCGAGCCGTTCGAGCGCGGGGCTGTGGTCGCCGGCGGCGAGGTGGACGTTGAGCAGGCTGAAGCTCGTCTTGTTCGCCAAGGCCGCCTTGATCGCCACGTCCAACTCTTGGTGGGTGCGTACTTGGCAGCCCCAGCCTTTTCCGAGCAACTCGGTCATGCGGTGATATTGCCACTCGGGCAGGTCGTTGAATGAGCCGCGCAGCATCGCCTCTTCGGTGCCGTATGATCGGTTGTTCAATACGACGACGATTGGACTGAAGCCGTGGTGGGCGATCGTGGAAAGCTCGGTGCCGGTCATTTGAAAGGCGCCGTCGCCGACCACGACGAGCGGGCGCAGGTCGGGGCGGGCGAAACACGCGCCGACCGTGCCCGGCACGGCGAAGCCCATCGACGTGTAGTACGCCGGGCTGATGAACTCGGTGTGGTTGTGAATCCACAGGTCGGAGGCCGCGAACAGGCAGTCGCCGATGTCGGCGATCACGACCATGTTCTTGTCGAGGATTTCATTGAGGCACTCGAACAGGTGGCGCACCGTGACCGGCGCTTTTGGTTCGAACTGCGTTGCGGCGGCTCGCGGCGGGAGCGCGAGCGGCTGGCGCGCCGGCACACGCAGCTCGGTCTTGAGCAACCCGCGCATGAAGTCGGCCAAGAGCACATTTTGATAATGATGGTGCTTGACGCGAATATCCTCGCTCGTCACGTAGATGCACCGGTCCTGGTTCAACCGAGTCAACTCGCCGCCCATGTCGATGTCCGTCAGGAAGCAACCGAGCATCAGAATGCAGTCGGATTCCTCGACGAACTCGCGCAGCTCCTCGCGGCACATCTGGCCCTCGTACACGCCAACGAACAGCGGGTGGTTTTCCGCGATGGCCGACTTGCCCAGGAGCGAAGTGGCGATTGGGATGCACGCTTTTTCAGCCAGCCGCGTGAGTTCATTCTGCAGGCCGAAGCGGTGAATCTCGACGCCGGCGAGAATCAGCGGCTTCTTGCAGCCGGCGACCATCTGAGCCACGTCGGCGAGCGCCTCGGCCAGCGCTTTTCGGTCGCTCGACGGCTGCACCAACGCAGGGGCCTGGTCGTAGAGCGGCAAGGCGTCGACGCGGTCGCGCGGCAGTTCGATGTACACCGGTCCCTTGCGCCGGAGCGCCTCGCCGAGCACTCGGTCGATCTCGCGGAACGCCGTCAAGCGGTCGTCGAGCACGGTGCTGGCCACGGTAATCCTGTCGAATACGTCCTTCTGAGTCGAGAAGCTGCCGACGCGGTGGTGGATGAACGGATTGCTCGCCCGTTCGGCGATACCAGGCGATCCACTGATGACCACGACCGGCGACTTCTCGGCATACGCACAGGCCACAGCATTGCACAGATTGAAGCCGCCCACACAGTAGGTCACGCACACGGCCCCCAGGCCGCGCATACGTGCATAAGCGTCGGCGGCAAAACCCGCGCAGTCCTCGCGCGTCGTGTTGACTACCTCGATCTCGCTGTCGTGCAGCATCTTGTAGAAGTGCAGTACGTAATCGCCGGGCACGCCGAAGACATGCCGAATACCCAACTCGGCGAGGCGATGGATCAGGTACTCGCCGATGCTCTTCGATCGGCCCGCCGCGACTGATCCATTGTTGCGCACTGGCGCGAGCTTGCCGTCGTGGTCAACGTGCTTTCGAGGCGACGATCCGCGCCGAGCGGTCCGAACTGCCTTCTTGGTGGCCATGCGGTATCCTCCTGACGGGAAGGCCGAAGTCGACGCACGCAATTATACGCTACCGACCGGTGATCGTGGCCAGACGTCGATGGCGACCGCGTCGTCAGGCAGCGGCCGGGCGTATTCGTATACCCAAACCTCGGTTCCCGACTCGGTCACGGTGCGAATGCGACGATAGAGTCGCTCGGCGACGCCTTCGTAAGCGTCCAACTCTTCGTGCAGCTCGCGATCATCAATCTCGACGACGTAGCCACGGACCCACTGCTCGGCCGAACCAACATGCACGGCGGCGGGATACACTCCGAGGTCGTACAACACGCCGCGCACGCGGTCGGGGCGGGCGCACGAGGCAGTTCGCGGCGGCCGATGACCTGGCTGCAGTTTCCCGTAGACGAACAACAGACAGCGGTCGCTCGCCGGTTCGCAGCTCGCGAGTTCGATCGCACCATCACTCATCGTCGTCCAAGCCTCCGTTGTCGGGACATTGAACGGACCGCATAATTGTAGTCGATCGCCGCCGCAGCACGCAGGCGGCGACGTCGGAGTTTGATGGCAACCATGAAAACTGTAGACCGATTGATCGAAGAGACTGGCGTGACGATCGCGGCGATCGCGGAGAGCAGCGGTCTGAGTCGCACGCGCGTGCAGTCGATCGTCGATGGACGCTGGACGCCGAGCCCTCAGGAACGGGCGCGCATCGCCACGGCGCTCGGGGTCAGCCCCGACGAGATCAGTTGGGGACACACGATGAACTTTCGCAACGTGACCTACCATCGCAAGGGCATGAAGGAGAATTTCTAAATGGCTTTGCGTGATCCTGGGAGTCCGCAGGGACAGTAGCCCGACGCGCCAGCGAGGGACCGGCCTGATTTCTTGTGATTTCGCCATGTGCTCCCCTCGCTGGCGCGTCGGGCTACGCGTGAGTCGCAGGTGTTGTTGGCTTAGTCTCAAACGGTGCGATTGTATTCAGGAAGGAGGTCTGAAGAAATCCAATCCTACCCGGGCGGGTCCGAACCCGTTC
>Ga0185317_100259_pt1 | contig 16288 bp, 15 predicted proteins | sample DevilsHole_FD_128020 | JGI IMG/M metagenome (GOLD analysis project Ga0185317, IMG submission 128020) | Groundwater microbial communities from Devils Hole, Nevada to study Microbial Dark Matter (Phase II) - Devils Hole (SPADES assembly)... | ecosystem: Environmental > Aquatic > Deep subsurface >...
GTCAGGTCTGCGCGCCATCACAGCGACGGTGCTGATGATGAGATTGAATCGGACGCGGTGTTGGCGACGACACGGGTTCGTTGGGCGTTTCGGGATGGCACGTGTCGCTACGAGCATAGCTGTCAATTCGCCAGGACGCCGCCGGCCAACGCGAACGTGGATGCATATCGCTCGACTTGCACGCTCACCGACGGTGTTCATACCTTCGAGATTATCTATCCCGTGGATCAACGTACACACGCTGAACAGGCTGAAGTCGTGCCGGGCATAGAGGAGTTTCATCGCCGAGTAGTCCTGCAGCCGCCGCTAGGTGTCGGTTTTCCCGAGTGCTCGGGTGGATCGCCCGCGTTCCTGGACTTTGGCGGGCTAATCGACGCGGCTTTGAACAATCGCTTGGGCATCACAGCGTCTCTTGACGGACAGGCGGAAATCGCGGGTAGGTCAACAGCCGTCGTGACCATCCGTCGTGACGGGAAAGACTGGCGGCGCTACTGGATTGACGTCGAGCGCGGCGGGATACCACTACAGATGGAACAACACGAAGCCGGCACGCTGCTGGTGCGCGACACCAATCTTGACCTGCGCGAGACCGGGAACGGTTGGTTACCGTTTCGCGTCCGGAGACAGTTCGTCGGACAACCCAACGCGCACGAGTTGACTATGGTCTCATTCGACGACAAGCGGCCAACAGACGATGTTTTTCAAATCCCGCTCCATCCCGTTTGTTTCTTCACCGATAGAGTGAAGAACTTGTTCTATGAGGTGGAGCATGACACGCACTTTGGTTTTGGCAAACTTGCCGGACCGGTCAGCCAAGTCGCCACGGTCGATCTCAATGCGATTCAAGGTCCCCGGTTTGACCTGACTGCGCGACCGAGCAACAGGAGCGGATCGGTGTGGTTCTGGGTTTGTACGGCGGCCGGTACTTGTGTTGCAGATTTTTTCGGACGGTCCATAGTTCTTGTGGTCGCGTCGCCCGCACGCACGTGCCCACGGCCGAGGCGCTCGAGTTGGAGCTTGCGTTCCTTGAATACTGGTTGAAACACCGCGATCGCGAGTAGGCTGCGGGGAGCGCTTGCCCGAATGCGCCGCCGGTGAGTACCTTATTGCCATGTTTCACCACTCGGCCAATGCACCGGTCAGCCGCAGAGACATCATGCGACTTGCCGCGGCTGGTTCGCTGGGGCTGATGCCTGCCGCCGGCTTGGGCCAGGAGGACGCACAGCTCCGTCAGCGGCGCGTCTGGCTGCGACTGCTGCTGGAACAGGTCGAGCAGGACGTCGGAGCGGGCAAACCGCTCACCGAACAGGAGCGTTACCTGGCCGGCCTGACGCGCGTGAAGACCATCTATCTCGACGACTCGAGCGGCGACTTGATCCTGGAAGGGCCGGGCGAAGACAAGTGGGAGGTGCGTGCCGACGGCACGGCGATCGGCGCGAAATCGGGTGAGCCGCTGTTGCAACTGGACGATTTTGCGGTGGCCTGGCGCAACGCGAACGACGGCAGCCCGCCGCCGTCGGTATCGCTCGAACATCGGCAGGAATCGATCCAGCGCATGCGCGACTTCATTCGCGGCACTCCGCAACCGACCACAGCCGCCGCGCGGGCCGATTACACTCGCCGGCTTCAGGAGGCGTGGGGGCTGCAAGACGCCGTCACCGGCGGCGTACCGACGAACACGCGGTTCAACAAGGTCATGGTCGACGCCGACTGGGAGATGAAGCGAGTCTCGCTCGGTCTCGCCGAAACCGGCGTCAAGGACTTTCCGACCTACGTCGATCTGGAATTCAAGGATCTGCGCCGCCGCGTGCTCGCCGAAGGAGTCGGCGCGCGCAAACCCGACGGGGGCAGCCGCTTCTGGTTCTTTCCGGCGTACACCGACTTCGCTCATAGCGAGAAGCTCGACGCCGTCGCGATCCCGGACAATCCGGTCCAACTGCTGACCGAGAGTCACTTCCGCAACATGGCCGAGGGCCGGCAGGTGCAACAGGATCCGTCGACCGCGGCCAAGGAGTTCGCCGACGCCTTCACCAAGCAGTACGCCGCGGTTGCCGAACACGCGGTGATATTCGGTGAGCTTCGCAACTTGTTTGACTGGGTGGCGGTCGCGCGGCTCATCCGCCTGATCGACGCGCCGCGCCGGCTCGGCTGGGACATGGGCTACCTGCGTCGCGGCTATCCGGTCAACCAGTTGAACGTGCCCGGCACGATGCCCGGCCAGGTGGCGCTGCGGCACGCCGAGGTGAAGATTGCCGCGGGACTCGCCAGCCTGGTGTTCCCCGCGCGGGGCGGCGTGTCGATCGATGTGGCGCCGCGGCTCGCTCGCGATCGAGCAAGCCTGCTCGAGTCGCAGCGCAAGACACGTTTGCGCGACCGTCCGCGCCGCGGCTTCTTCAGCTAGTCGTCGTCAAGGAACCACAATCTTGGCAAACCTCTTGCCGATCATGATGATCGCGACGCTGAACTCACAGTCCGGATCTCGAACGCGGCCGGCCGGCGCTCGCGGGTTGCCGCGGCGCCTTGTTGCCGCGATCGGCGTCGCCTTGGCGGCTGTGACGGGTCCGGCGTTCGCTCAATCGCCGGCGTCGGCGTCGCAGTTGCCGCAGCCCGCGCTGGGCATCAATCTCGCCGGGCCGGCCGATTGGAACACCGAGCTGCCGTTTGTCGATGCGTTCCGACTCTCGCGAGCGTGGATCAGCCAGAAGCGCGGCGAGGCGTGGGGCAAGGGTCCGAAGCTGGATATCGACGAGCATGGCTGGGTTCGCCGGTTGGAGCCTGGTTGCTTCGCCGAGACGCCGCTGTGCACAATCGACGGGGGCCATTACCCGAGTGGCGATTGGACCGTGCTGTGGGAGGGCGAAGGCAAACTGCAACTGTCGAAAGGCAAGGTGCTCTCGAGTTCGCCGGGCCGCATGGTCGCGACGATCGACTCGCAAGGCGGCGGTTTCTTCCTGCGGCTGCTTGAGACCAACCCCGCCAGCCCGGTACACAACATTCGTGTGATCATGCCGGGCTTCACGGCCGACGATGCCGACCGCAATCCGTGGCACCCGCGGTTCCTCGATCGCTGGCGCGGCGTGGCGTGCGTGCGATTCATGGACTTCCAAAAAACGAACAACTCGCCGCAACGCCAGTGGAGCGATCGGTCGCGCATCGACGACGCGACGTTCACGCGCGACGGCATTCCGATCGAACTGCTCTGCGACTTGGCGAACCGAATCGACGCCGACGCATGGTTCTGCATTCCGCATCAGGCCGACGACACGTACGTGCGCGAGTTTGCCCGGCTCGTGAAAGCGAAGCTCGCGCCGCGCCGCAAGGCGTACGTCGAATACTCGAACGAGGTCTGGAACGGCCAGTTTCAACAACACCGTTACGCGGGCGAGCAGGGCCGGAAGCTTGGGTTGGCCGAGAAGCCCTGGGAGGCCGCATGGCGCTACACCGCGCGGCGGTCGGGCGAGATCTTCCGCATTTGGGAAGATGTGTTCGGCGGCCACGACCGGCTGGTCCGCGTGCTGCCGTCGCAGGCAGCGAACAGCTTCGTCGCGAAACAGGTGCTCGGCTGGCAAGATGCCGGTCGGCACGCCGACGTACTGGCCATCGCTCCGTACGTCTCGATGAACATTCCCGAGCGCGGCGATCGACTGACGGCTGCCGAAGTTGCTGAGTGGACGGTCGACCGGTTCCTCGACTACGTCGAGGGCCACGCTCTGCCCGAGAGCATCCGCTGGATGCAGGAAAACAAGAAGGTCGCCGATCAGTACGGTTTGAAACTGATCTCGTACGAGGCGGGCCAGCACTTCGTCGGGGTTGGCGGGGCCGAGAACAACCAGCAACTCACGAAGTTGCTGCACGCGGCGAACGCACATCCGCGGATGCGCGAGATCTATCGCAAGTACTACGCCGCGTGGGAGGACTCGGGCGGCGACTTGCTCTGTCATTTCTCCAGCGTCGGCGCGTGGAGCAAGTGGGGGAGTTGGGGGCTGCTGCAGTACGCCGACGATGATCCGGCCGCATCGCCCAAGTTCGCAGCGACGATGGAGTGGGCAAGGAAGCTTGGCCAGCGTGCCAGGTAACGTGAATCGTCTTGCGTGCGGTAATCGCCGCAATGGTCACATCACGCTGTAGCCCGCGTCGACCGGCAGCGCGACGCCGGTGACGAAATCGGACGCCTTGCTGGCGAGGAACACGGCGGCGCCGGCGAGGTCGGCGGGCTTGCCCCAGCGGCCCTGCGGCGTGCGTGCGAGCACTCGCTCGTACAGGCCGGGAACCTCTTCGCGCGCGCGGTTGGTCAGATCGGTTTCGATCCAGCCGGGCAGAATGCAATTCACCTGAATGTTGTCTTTGGCCCAGGCGATCGCGAGCGACTTGGTCAGTTGCACGACGGCCCCCTTACTGGCGGCGTAGGCCGGCGCGAACGAGACGCCGAAGATGGAAGTCATCGAGCCGATGTTGATGATCTTGCCGGCACCGGCCGACTTCATCGCGGCGTAGCAGGCCTTGGCGCAGATGAGCACGCTGGTCAGGTTCGAGTCGATCACCTTGGACCAGTCGGCGACCGGCAGATCCTGCGGCGGCTTGCGAATGTTGATACCGGCGTTGTTGACGAGGATATTTATCTGGCCGAACTCGCGAATCGCGGCGTCGGCCATGCGCGCCGCGTCGGCCTCGCTCGTAACGTCGATCGCCACGCTGATCGCCCGCGCGCCGACTTTCTGGAGCGAAGCGACCGCCTGCTTGTTCTTTTCTACGTTGCGGCCGGCCACGACGATGTTGGCGCCGGCTTCGGCCAGCCCGTGGGCCATGCCGAGTCCGATGCCGCCGTTGCCGCCGGTCACGATCGCGGTCTTGTCGCGTAGGTCGAATAGTTGCACGTCGCTCTCCGATCAGTTGGTGCTCGCGCTGGGTGTGGTTCCGGTCGCGTCGGGCGGAGCGGCCGGCTGGGGCGCGGCCGCTGTGTCGCCGGCCGGCGCACCGAAGTCCTCTTCCTCACCTTCGATGAACACTTCGTTCAATTCCGTATTGTCCACGTCGCGACGCAGCAAGTAGTAGATGACGGTCGAGGCCGACCAGAAGTAGCTGTAGACGAATCCAACCAGCAGCGCGAAGGCCACGTAGAGCCAGAACCCGGCGGCGATCGCGGCGATCCGCATGACGCCGGTCGGCGGCTCAGCGGCATCCGCTGGCCCCCAACCGCTGGCACTCGGCGCGTAATAAGTCAGTTGCTCGAGCAGTGCGGCGAGTCCGTCGCGGCCGCCCCACGACACGGCCCAGGTCGACATGTGCACCACGAGATCGGCGAACATCAAGACAAAGAACGAGCACAGCGAACCGAACACGGCGGCCACCACGGCATAGAACAGGTAGTGCCACGGTCGATGAAAGACATAGGCGAACGAGCGGCTGATGGCGTCGAAACTGTCGGACGATTCGACGCTGATCGTCGAGAACATCAGCGGCCACGCGGCCGCCCAGGCGATCACGATCAGTGCCATGACGAACCCGGCGATCAGCGGCAAGAACCAGAGACCGCCGGCGAACAGCGGGCCGATGACCGGGATGTTGCTGATCAGGCCACCGCCCGCGCACATGACCGCGAAGAAGCTGATGAAGATGAGCGGAATCACGGGCGCGCCCGCAAACGACAAGAGCTTCGAGCAGGCGAATCTTACCGCCTCGCCCAGCCCGATCTTCTCTTCGCGTGCGAATTGAATTGCGGCGATGCGAGTGATCGCGCCGCCGAAGACCGCCCAGACGATCGCCGCCCACACGCCGCACGCCAGCGCGAACGCCGTCGTCACCAACCCCGCATCGCGAGCGAACAGCTCGCCGAACGGCCGACGCAACTCGTCCACCGGGCGCAGGATGAACCGCCAGTGGCTGCCGAGTTGCGTGAGCGTTTGGACCGGACTGTGCAACAGTTGGTCGACGATGCCGAACCCGCGCCGGATGCCGAAGCTCGCCTCGATTGCGGCCCGATCGGCCCCGACCATTTTCGTGCCGGTGGCGGCCTCGATGTCATTGACCAGGTTCGTGACTCCAAACCTCGCCTCGAGCTTCGCGCGATCCGCGGGCGGAATGTAGCCGACGCTCCGTTCAATCTCGGCCAGCAGCTGAGCGGCGCCTTGGCTCGACGAGACCGTGAACGGCTGCCACTGGCCGCGGTCCCACGGCCAGTGAGCGATCGCGTCGGCCTGGCGATCGACCGCCGGGTTGCCCGAGACGCGGCTGAACACGCCCGCGAGCAACACCCAACCGGCCGCGGTGATGGTCACACCCAAAGCGGCCAGCACCATCTTCTTCAGATCGACCGCCATACCGAACGCGCGGAACAACGAGAGCCACGGAAAAAGCTGACGCCAGTGCACCTCGCGCAGAGCCGCCTTTTCCTCAGCCATCGCAAACGCTCCTTTCAAGAGTTACGCGGAAGCCTACAAACCGGCGGCAATTATAGCTGCGGCGATAGGGCAAGCAAGAAGAGGAGCAAGCGCGGCTCGACGGTCATTTCGTCTCACGCCCGATCTCCGCCAAGGCCGTACAGAGCGCCTCGATGTCGGCGGACGTAGTCGCGTGGCCGGGGCTGATGCGCACCGTGCCGTCGGGGAACGTGCCGATCTCCTGGTGGGCGTACGGAGCGCAATGCAGGCCGGGTCGCACACAGATCTGAAACGCCTCATCCAGCGCCATGGCCACTTCCTGAGTCTGCCAGTCGGGGTTGACGAGCGACAGTGTGCCGACGTGCGATTCGCGGCGAAACGCGCCGGCTACGCGACACAGCTTCGAGTCGTCGGCCCAACGTGCGAGTTGTTCGATCAGGTCGAGCTCGTGCCGAATGATCTCAACCTGCCCGCGCTGGCGGATGAACCGGACGCCCTCGATCAGCCCGACGACGCCGAGCACGTTGGGAGTGCCGCCTTCGAGGACGTGCGGGAACTCGCTCGGTTGGATCGGCTGCTTCGAGTCGCCGCCTGTGCCGCCCTCGCGCCAGGTGCGCACCTGGGCACGCGATCCGACATACAGCCCGCCCGTGCCGGTCGGGCCGAGCAGGCTCTTGTGACCGGGGAACGCCAGCAGGTCGATATTCATTGCGCGAACGTCGATCGGGACCGCGCCGGCGGTCTGTGCGGCGTCGACCAGGAACAGCACGTCGCGCTCGCGCGCGATCCGACCGATTTCGGCGATGGGTTGCACGGTGCCCAGCACGTTCGAGGCGTGGCAGAGCACGACGAGTCGCGTCTGCGGCGTGATGGCAGCTCGGATGTCGTCGGGATTCAAGTATCCAGCGCCATCGGGGCGGACCTTGACCAGTTCGATTCGGCCGTCGTTCTTGAGTCGCTGTAGCGGTCGCGACACGCTGTTGTGTTCGAGCGTGGAGGTGATGACGTGGTCGCCGTCCTGGATCACCCCCTTGATCGCCATGTTCAGCGCGTCGGTGCAGTTCAGCGTAAAGATGAACCGCTCGGCCGCTTCGCCGCCCAAGAACTGATTCAGCAGATGCCGCCCGTCGTGCAGCACGCGGTCGGACCCCATGGCCATGCGGTGACTGCCGCGGCCAGGATTGCCGAGCGCCGTGCGCGCGAACCGATCCATTGCGTCGTAGACGCAATCGGGTTTCGGGAAGCTGGTGGCGGCGTTGTCGAGGTAGATCATGGCAGGGGTCAGGGGCCAGAGGTCAGCGGTCAGGGCGGAGACTGAGAGATTCGACGTTCAAGAGATTGTATCAGGCCGTTGAGCATTCGCCCGATCTCACTCGCTCGTTCGAGTAGAGATTGTAGAGAGTTTGCGTCTAGGTAGTTCAATCGCGCGGCAATCTGCAAATGGGTTTCAACTTCCATCAGGGATCCATAGGCAACAGAAAGATGGCGAAGGAATTCCTTCGTGTGGCTGCGCCCGTGGCCTTCAGCGATGTTCGCCGGCACTGATGTGACTGCTCGTTGAAGCTGCGAGGAGATGCCGTAGGTCTCTGACTTCGGGAATCGTGCCGTTGCGCGATAGGACTCGATGACCAAGTCCATCGCCCTCTGCCACACGTCGAGATCCCGATAGCTCTTGATTGCCATTACAGTCAGTACTCTTGCCCTGATCTCTGGCCCCCGACCCCCGACCCTCAGTGTCCAATGTACTGTGCGTACAGCGTCTTCGCCTTGTTGATGTCGTTCGTCCCCTTGATGATCGCACGGCCGTCGGGGAAGACCGTGAACTCGTAGCCTTCGACGGCGAACTTCAGCATGAACCGGTTGTAGGTCACGGCGCCGAGCGACGCGAGCTGTCGCTCAAGGCTCTCGAACGACAGCCGCCCGGCCGTGCGGTGGGCGATCTGGACGGAGTTGCGCCCGCACAGGCTGGTGGTGTGCGAGCCGAGCTTGCCGTCGAGCCACTCGAAGTCGCGGCGCTTGCAGGTGGGGCAATCGACTTTGTCGCGCAGGCCGCTGATCTTGAGATTCTTGAACGTGCCGTCCCAGATGTCGATCATGATCAGGTTGCGGTTGATCGCGTCGAATTGACCGGTGAGGATTTTCAATGCCTCGGCCGCCTGCAGCGATGCGATGATGTTTACCGTGGGCCCGAGGATGCCTGCCGTCTCGCAGGTTGGGGCCATGCCGGGCGGCGGACTCGATTCGATCACGCAGCGTAGGCACGGCGTCTCGCCGGGGATGATCGTCATGACCTGACCGTGGCTGCCGATGCAGCCGCCGTAGACCCACGGCTTGCCGGTCTTCACGGCCACGTCGTTGATCAGGTAGCGGGTCTCGAAGTTGTCGGTGCCGTCTAGGATCAGGTCGGCGTCGCGGGTCAGGTCGAGGATGTTGGTGTGGTCGATGTCGGTGACGACCGGCTCGACGTGAATCGACGAATTGACGGCTTCGAGCTTGCGTGCCGCCGCCTCGGCCTTGGGCAGGGCCTCGTTCACGTCGTTCTCGTCGAACAACACCTGGCGTTGCAGGTTGTGCATCTCGAGGAAGTCGCGATCGATCACGCGCAGGTGACCGACACCCGCACGGGCGAGCGAACTGGCCAATACGGTGCCGAGCGCGCCGCAGCCGCAAAGCGTCACGTGGCTCTGCATCAACCGCCGCTGGCCCTCGACGCCAATGCCGGGAAACATGACCTGACGGCTGTAACGATCTGGAATGGGCGACGAGCCGCTCGCCGAAGGCTGATTGCCGCCTGATGATTGATCTGTTGCCATGCTGTTCATCCGCCCGCGACCGCGGGAATGATGCTGACCTCGTCACCGTCCTTGACCGGCGTGTCCAGGTTATTCAGGTAGCGAATGTCCTCGTCGTTGACGTAGACGTTCACGAAGCGGCGGATTTTGCCGGCATCGAGCATGCGCTCGGTGATGCCCGCGTACTGCTTGCCTAGGTTCTGCAGCACTTCGCTTACGGTCGCGCCGCTTGATTCGACCGAGTCCTTACCGCCGGTGTATTGCCGCAGCGGCGTGGGGATCATGACTTTCACTGGCATCTGCAGTCTCCTTGTGCGCGGCAGACAGGTTGTCCGCCTGCCATCAACTCGCGGCCAACAATTCGTTTGGTTCCACGATCGCCTCGAACTGGTCGAGCGACGGCCCGATGACTTTCAGTTCGCCGAGCACCTCGACCAGCGCGTCTTGAGTCTTCAGGCCGTTGCCGGTGATGCAGAGGACGGTCGGCTCGTCGCGCGGAATGCGGCCCGATTCGATCAGGCGCTTGGCCGCCGCGACTGTCACGCCGCCGGCGGTCTCGGCGAAGATGCCCTCGGTCTCGGCGAGCAGTCGCATCGCCGCGACGATCTCTGGGTCGGTCGGATCTTCGGCCCAACCGCCCGACCCGCGAATCACGCCCTGAGCGAAGTAGCCATCGGCCGGATCGCCGATCGCGAGGCTCTTGGCGATCGTCTTAGGATGACGCACCGGCCGGATCGTCTCGCTGCCGTCCTTCACGGCCCGAATGATCGGGTTGCAGCCGGCCGCCTGGGCGCCGTAAATCTTGCACGTTGGGTCGTCGATCAGCCCGACCGTCGCCATCTCGCGAAACGCCTTGTCGATCTTGCAGATCAGGCTGCCGCCGGCCATTGGAACCACCACATGTTTCGGCGTGCGCCAGCCGAGCGACTCGGCGATCTCGAAGCCCATGCTCTTCGATCCTTCGGCGTAGTAGGCCCGCAGGTTGATGTTCACGAAGCCCCAGCCGTATCGGAACGCGACCTGAGTACAAAGGCGATTCACCTCGTCGTACGTCCCCTCGACGCCGACGATGTTGGCGCCGTAGACCTGCGTGCCGACGACCTTGGCCAGCTCGAGGTTGGCCGGAATGAAGATGTAGCTGGTCAGGCCGGCCGACGCCGCATTGGCCGCCACGCTGTTGGCGAGGTTGCCGGTTGAAGCACAACCGACCACTTGGAAGCCAAACTCCTTCGCCTTGCTCAGCGCGACCGACACGACGCGGTCCTTGAACGACAGGGTCGGGAAGTTTACCGCGTCGTTCTTGACGTACAACTCGTCGACTGCGAGGGCGGCGCCCAGCCGATCGGCGCGGATCAGCGGCGTGCCGCCGACCGACGCGCCCACGGTCGGCTCGCCGTCGATGGGCAGCAGCTCGCGGAACCGCCACATGTTCTCGGGCCGCAACTCGATCTTCTCGCGCGAGAGCGACTCGGCGATCGCCTCGTAGTCGTAATCGACTTCGAGCGGACCAAAGTCCTCGGGACAGAAGTTGTTCGGTTCCTTGGGATACTCCTTGCCGCACAGCCGGCACTTCAGGCCTCGGACGAATTCCTGGCTCATCGCGTCTCCCGTAGCATGAAGCAGAATCAAGTTGGTGCGAGTCGGTGAATACGCATTGGTTTGAACAGGAGGCAGAGGGAACAGAGGCGAAACCACGAGTCGGGGGCCTCGTTTCCCTGATTTCTGACCTCTGATTCTCTGATTACTCTGTTGTCTCCTGTGCAACGGTCCATACTCGATGCTGAACCGTGGGTCATCTGCGGCGAGGTTCCAACTCGGACGGCGGGGTTCAGGAGGGGAAAAACAAAGCCCCTTCTGGTAAAGATAAGAAGAGGCTGCTTTGAAGCACCACCTTATCTTCCCCGACGGTCTCGGGCGGGAATTAGCACCTGCGTTCGATTTGCACCGAACCGGTTGCTGTGGCTTCTCAGGGCCCGTCCCTCAGCCACTCTCGATAAGATGACAAACCAAATTGTCGGCCACGATTCTAGGGGTTCAGCCGCGCGCCCGTCAAGGCAATATGACATGGCGCGCCTGCCCGCTCCCCCGAGCTTGATCGTGCTCTGTGTCGTTTGGTGCCGGCGACGCCGCTGGCATGACGGGTGACAGTTTCTATTCAGGCGGGAAAGCCACGATCCTAGGTGCCATTCAACAGGCGCACAGCGGCCGTGGTTGGTTTGGTGCATACGGTTGGCTACAACAAGTTTGTGACGGCACAATCCCGAACACCACGGTCTGGCATGGCGTCTGCCTTGCGGTGAGGGGAGGGCCGACGGCCCAGTGAGGAGGAACAAGTGTCAAACCTTTCGAACGACCACGGCCTACTGACTGCGTTGCAGATTACGCCGCAGTCGGTCGAGGAGTACGCCTTCTACCTGGGCTGGCAGCACGGCGTAGAACGATACGCGTCCAGAGTGATGCCGGTCACCCGCAACCTGTTTCCCTCGTACCTCCGCCGACTTGGCTTCTTGCAAATCCGGCTGCTCTGCCCGTTCCCCGCGGAAACCGTGGCGAGCTACTTTCGGAACTGCACGACCCTCGTGGACGTGGAGATGAACTACTCGGCACAGCTTGCCGGCCTGGTTCGCGAACAGACCGGTATCGCACCGACTTGCCACATTGTGAAGTACAGGCATCGGCTGTTCCGGCAAATTGGTGCACTTCCTACACAACTACGGAATCCACACGCTGCACGGTCGAGTGCTGCCCTACGCGACGGGGGCGAAGCTGGCCAACCCGTCGCTCGAGGTGATCGCGGTCGGCGGCGACGGCGACGGGCTAGGCATCGGCGCCGGCCACCTGGTCAATGCCGGCCGCCGCAACGTGGACATCGCCTACTTGATCCACGACAACCAGGTCTACGGCCTCACCAAGGGCCAGGCCTCACCGACCATGCAGCTAGGCACCAAGACCAAGTCGTTGCCGATGCCGAACATCCAGGGTGCGATCAACGCGCTGTGGCTGGCGCTCGTCAGCGGCGCCACGTTCGTCGCGCGCGTATAGCTACGACGTCAAGCAGCTTGTCGAGATCATCGAGCGGGCCGTACGGCACAAGGGGTTCGCGTTCGTCGACGTCCTGCAGCCGTGCCCGACCTACAACGATCTGAATACGAAAGATTGGTACGGCGGCGTGGATCGCAAGGCCGCTCAATCGGGCAAGCCGCTGCCCCGCGTGCAGCGAATAGGCGAGAAGGATCTCGACCCGGTGGTTCACGAGCCGGCCGAGGCGACCGCAAAGCTCATCGCCGCGATCAAACTGGCTCAGGAGTGGGGCGACCGGATTCCGATCGGCGTCTTCTATCAAAACGAATTCGTGCCCACGTTCGAAGATCGCATCGGTGGTCGCATCTCAACCTACATCGACCAACCGCCCGCCTTCTCGCCGATCGCCGACGAATTCGGCGCCTCCACAAGCGACATCACATCGCTCGTGGCCGAATTGCAGGTGACGGGCCCGGCGACCTGACGCCCGCCATTGCGCTCGCCCTCAGGTTCGTGAACTGGAAGACAAGTACATCCGCACCGTTCAAGAACTCCTTGGGACGAAGATGTTTCCCATGATTTACGCGCGCGTTCTAAAACGCGGCAGACGTGTCCAGAGTCCCGCCGACAAGTCGCCCCACGCGCCCCAACCGACCGTGATATTCAGACGCAACGGTCTGGATATCACGGACAGCGCCATCGACAGCTTTCGAAACAACCCCTTGACAAGCCACCACTTGCCCAGTCAATTAGTCAAACATCTAGTCAGCAATGTCCAGATCGGACGCCGTGATATCCCGATCTGGAGAATTCAAAGTTAGCTGGCTGAATCCAAGCAAGTCGCGGCCATGAAGCTGAAGCGAATCACTCTCGTAGAAGGTCTCGTCTGCCTCGCCATCGTCGCGGTCCTGGCAGCGCTCCTACTGCCCGCCATTCAGCCTCGACCAGTCATGTACACGAAGGTCACGATCCCGCCGTTGAATTGTGACAAGGCCGAACTTGAGGAAGTGATGAACGAGTTGGACGCTCAGATGCAAAACAAAGGACGTCGGACTCTGGCGCGCGTTGTATGGCAAAGCGATGACCTGAAGCACCGACGGGTGACAGTACAGTCCTCGAAAGAAATGCCCTTGGGGCAGGTGCTTCGCGTCGTGGAAGAGAACGCCGGTATTGAGTTCGACGACTCAGGAAAGTGCGGGACATGCGGAGGCCCGATTTCAACGCTGCGAATTCGTGATGCTGTGCCCGACGCCAGCTAACGAAACGATCCAGCGGAGGCGGCCCCAGGTTTTTGGTTGTTCGGAGGTTGCGTCCGCGTTCAATGCGTTTTGGTTGTTCGGGGCGTGGTGTCCCTTCGCTGGGGCCGCCCCGCTGATCGTTAACGTTAGGTGCCTCGAATGGTCGTCACCCTGCAGTGCGAGGAAGATGAACTGACGCTCTGGTTCTCACCTCCACTAACTGCGTGCATCGAAGCTGGCATCGAGCGTCTCCCGAATGGCTGGCTCCTGGTCGACCAGACGGGCGCATTGAAGGGCCTTCGACTTGTTGGGCTGCGCGACCTGTGCCCGTACGAACTTGCAAAAGTGGCCCGCGCGAACGCGGGCCACACGATAACGGCTGAACTGCTTGCGTCGTACGACGCGTCGTGCGACATGGGCTACGTGTATCTGGACAAACGAGGACCGGCCTCAGTGGACTATACCGTGGACGCGCAGCACGGAGTTTACATCGACATCGGCAAAGACGGCGCGGTGCTCGGATTGGAGATTTTCTCTCCGTCACATCGTCTGCCGGAACTTGCCCGGGCGGAGGCCTGCACCTAACGAAAAAACCCAGCGGAGCGGACGGGCAGTTGTTGGCCCGTTCCGGCCGCTTTGGTGTTCGGAGGTTTGTCTCGCGGGTGACGGTCTTTGGTTGCTCTGCCCGTCCGCCCGCTGATTTTTGGCGTTAGGCGAGTATCTTGAACGGATCGCGAGCAGAACTTGCGGCTTGGTGCGCCGCCGGTGCAATCCTTGGCTGGCTCGTGGGCATCTATGCCTTCTTGGTCTACAATTCTGTTGATCCTCGGCAAGCATTTCTCCGACTCCACCCGCTAAACTCACCGGTCATGCTTGCGTCGACGGTCGTCGGCACGATCATTTTCGGCTGCTATGGGGTTTGTGGAACTCGCGATCGTAGACGGCGCGTCGTGCTTGGTTCCATCGTCGGGGGTTGGCTCGGCGGTTGTCTAATTCCTGCGATGGCACATCGTCACATTCTCGCGCGGCTGCTTGATGAGCCGCTCTACCTGCAGGAAGTCATGGTGATGCCCGTTGTTTTCACGACGGCTGGGGCATCCCTCGCAGCAAGACGCGAGCGTCCCAGTCGGCTCGACGGAGCGCGCTATCGAACGGTCTTCATCGCTGCGATGATGGCGGGCGCTATGGTTGGCCCGATGGTTGGGCACGTCGGCGCGGCACTGTCAGCGGGAGTGTTTGTTGCTGCTGTGGCTGCGTTGATCCTTGACTGATACCTCTGAAGTCGCCTAACGAAGCGGCTGCAGCGGAGACGGCGGGCAGTTGTTGGTTGCTCTTGAGTTTTTCGCGCGTACAATGCGGCTTGGTTGTTCGTGGCCGGTTGGCCCATCGTGCCCGCCGTCCCGCTGAGCCGCAACGTTATGCGTCTGGAGTCACGTCGGATATGGCGATGTTTGTGCATCTTGCTCCTGAATCGCGCGCAGCGATGATTCGTCGCAACGGAATCCGCCGGCTGCGACAGTCGTTTGGCCCTTGTCCAGGCGGCGTTTTGCCGTCCCACTAGTTCGCAGTTTTTTCGTCTCGCATCAGTGGCTTCGCGAACTCAAACGTCGCAACGCCGGACCGATCGTCGGAGTCTACTTTCGAATCAACGACAACGAGATTGTCTGGGTTGGTCACTACGGAAAGAATCATCGGTCGATATCCGCGGCTGAGGCGGTTGCAGAATTTAGTACCGCCGCAGATCCCCAAGGATGGGAAGTTGTCATTCCGCGTCGGATCGATTCAGATGAGATTCACCGTGTTCGTACTCTGCCTCAAGTGATCGGCTGGCGCTATTACCCTGACGCGAAGGTGTATCGCCGAACGTTCGGCGTCAGCGGTTGCGGGGAGCAGACCGCCAACGAGCGTTGTTCGCGCACAGGTGGGAGGCGAACCGCGCGCCTTACGCGCACGTGCGGCAACTGGTGATCAACCTGGACAACGGCCCTGGGAATTCGAGCTTCCGCACGCAGTTCATGCAGCGGATGGTGGAGTTCGCGGATCGTACGGGGCTGGAAATCGTGCTGGTGTACGATCCACCGTACCACAGCAAATACAATCCGATCGAGCGTTGCTGGGGCATTCTGGAGCGGCACTGGAACGGGACGCTGATCGACAGTGCGACGACGGCACTGCACTGGGCCGCGACGATGACCTGGAAGGGCCTGCGGCCGGTCGTTCAACTGCTGGAGAGAGCCTACGACAAAGGCGTTCGCGTGGCCAAAAAGGCGTTCCGCTCCATCGCCCAACGCCTGCAACGCGACGCCGCGCTACCCAAATACTCGGTGCGAATCAGTCCGGCCACCCGGTAAGATTTTCACCCGGAGTTGCCTTAGACGATGCAATCCATGACCAACATCCAGACTGCCACCGACGCGCTCAAACCTGGCGAAACGGCACTCTGCATTTACACCGAGGGCCACAATCTCAGCATCAACGCCGATGGCTCCGGAAGTAGCGGCTGGTGGGTTCTCGATCCGGATCGTGAAGTCGATCGAGTCGTCATCTATCTCAAGGCCAGCGAGGATCGGATAACCAATGACATCTACGTGGGCGACCCTGACGACATCGACGGACCACGACAGGAGGATGGCCGATACCGAGTCTTGCTTGCCAATCTGCAACTCGTTGGCCACACGGACGCGAATTGGTATTCTTTCGCGGCTGCGGGTCAAAACCCGATACGCTACGTTTCGAAACCGGCAACTAAATAGCCTTGCACGATTCTGGGACAGTAGCCCGACGCGCCAGCGAGGGAGCACATGGCGAAATCACAAGAAATCAGGCCCGGTCCCTCGCTGGCGCGTCGGGCTACTGTCCC
>Ga0185317_100261_pt1 | contig 16280 bp, 8 predicted proteins | sample DevilsHole_FD_128020 | JGI IMG/M metagenome (GOLD analysis project Ga0185317, IMG submission 128020) | Groundwater microbial communities from Devils Hole, Nevada to study Microbial Dark Matter (Phase II) - Devils Hole (SPADES assembly)... | ecosystem: Environmental > Aquatic > Deep subsurface >...
AGCTTATACTCCCCCTCCGGTAGGGGCGGGGTGGGGGTTGGGGTGCCTGGTTGATCCCGCAATTGGGCAACGCCAGCTAAACTGCCCTTATCCAGCATCGGGGCTGGAATCTCCCGGAGGACAGTCGTGGCTGTTGACCGTTGCTGTATTGTTAGTTACATTGGCATCCAGTCTGCGATCAATTCCACGGTGATGGTAACAGAGGAAGGCAAAAAAACCGCCGAGTCTGGAATAAAACTTTCTCAGGAGACAGCCGAGGCATTTGCCCGGGTTGCTGACGCCATGAACGAGGTGGTTTTGAAATCTTATCCCGGCGTGGCAGAAGCGATCGACGCAACCGTTTTGAAGTCTTATAACGGCGTGGCAGAAGCAATCAACGATGTCGTTTTAAGCAATCAAGAAGCTTCCCTAAACGCTATCAACGACATCGCTGTCAGCGCTCAACAAATTTCCCTCACGGCCAAACAGCAAGCGCTGGTTATTGAGCAGGCAATCGAGGCAATGAACTCCCTGAACCAAGGAGCGGTGCAAACAGCCAGCGGCATCACTCAAACGAAAATTGGCATTCAAAAACTGAACGAAGCCGCCCAAAGTCTTAAAACTTTGGTCTATATTGGTCTAGATTCCCGCCCACCGGCATTTATCCGGGAGGCCATTTCATGTGGCGTCCGCCCAAAATGTGCAAGTGCAGGTGGTAAACAGTTTGCCCGCCATCCTCACCATTATTAATCACGATGCGATATCCATTTGTCAGCCCCACTTTTTCGGCAACGCGCTTGGCAGTCAGGAGCAGGTGTCCCATGAGCGCGTGATCTTTCGACTCTGCATCAGAAAGTTGAGCGATCGGCTGCTTAGGAATCACCAAGATGTGCACCGGCGCTTGGGGGCGAATATCTTTGAACGCCAGCGCCAAATCGTCCTCATAAACAATCTCTGCCGGCACTTCCCGGCGAATAATCTTGCTGAAAATCGTCTCTCTGGTTTCACTCATACACAGTTGTTGGCTTTTAGGAGGGCGTTGCACATGAAGAACCCCACCCCCCAACCCCCTCCCCGCGTGCTCTGAGGGGGAGTAAGAGCGGGTTTTCGCGCCTGGGAAAAAGTTGAAATCATCCTTCTAATGTGCCCCGCTGTTAGCAGTGTGCGCCGCAGCTCACCATACAATCATACCAGGAGGAGAGCGCCCCTGCGCAAACAGGTTCGTAGTTGGGCTTCAGCCCTTGCGTTCGTAGTTGGGCTTCAGCCCAAAAGTTCGTAGTTGGGCTTCAGCCCAAGGAAAGTAGTTGGGCTTCAGCCCAAGGAAAGTAGTTGGGCTGCACGCCCAAAAGTTCGGAGTGGGGCTTTAGTCCAAAAGTTCGTAGTTGGGCGCGAGCGCCCAAAGTTCGCAGTTGGGCTGCAAGCCCCACAGGTTCGCAGTTGGGCTGCACGCCCCACCGGCACTTCCGCACCAACCCCACCCGTCTCTAAAAATTTCACAATGTTACAATTTCAAATTTTTGTTAATAATTGTTGCGACAGTCAGGCTGGAATTGCAGGGGCGCAGGGGAGCTAGGGGTTTTGCCAGAAACCCGGTTTCTTAAAGAAACCGGGTTTCTCAGTACCTCACTCAGATGAAAACCGCTATAAAAACAGGCAATCGCAGAACAGCAGGGTGGGTTAATAACGCACCCCGCGATGGGAATAAATGCCCGTTGCGGACGAGAGCTGGGCGCAGGCACTATAGTGTCTAGCAGTTTCAGGGAAATCAGCGTGCTAGCTAGAGTTTGGAGTGCATCAATCGTTGGCATAGACGCCGTTAAAGTGGGAGTAGAAGTCGATGTCTCCGGCGGATTGCCGGGAATTGTCGTGGTAGGACTTCCCGATACCGCCGTGCAAGAATCTCGCGAAAGGGTGAAAGCTGCCCTTAAAAATGCCGGTTACGCCTTCCCCATGCGCAAAATCGTAATTAACCTGACACCGGCAGACTTGCGCAAAGAAGGGCCGAGTTTCGATTTGCCGGTCAGCGCCGGCATTTTGGCAGCATCGGAACAAGTCAGTCCCGAACTGCTAGGAGATTATCTCTTTTTAGGGGAACTCTCCCTCGACGGCAGCCTCAGACCGGTTGCCGGCGTGTTGCCGATCGCCGCAGCGGCGCAGAAGCTGGGCGTCACCGGCTTGGTTGTGCCCGCCGGCAATGTGCGGGAAGCGGCTGTGGTCAAAGGGCTGGAGGTGTACGGCTGCCAGCACCTCTCGGAAGTGGCGGATTTGCTGAACAACCCGCAGCGCCACGCGCCGGTGCGGCTGGACGGTCAGGCAGAGCTGGCCAGAACCCAGTTTACCGGCCCGGATCTCAAAGATGTCAAAGGCCAAGCCCACGCCCGCCGCGCCCTGGAAATTGCGGCTGCCGGTGGCCACAATCTGATCTTTGTCGGGCCACCGGGCAGCGGCAAAACCATGCTGGCCAGACGGTTGCCGGGAATTCTGCCGCCGCTGACGTTTGAAGAGGCGCTGGAAGTCACTCAAATCCACTCTGTTGCCGGTCTGCTGAAAAACCGAGGCTGCCTGATTGGCGATCGCCCCTTCCGCAGCCCTCACCACTCGGCATCTGGCCCTTCCCTGGTGGGCGGCGGCAGCTTCCCGCGTCCGGGGGAAATCTCCCTGGCCCACCGGGGGGTGCTTTTTCTGGACGAATTGACCGAATTTAAGCGCGATGTGCTGGAATTCCTGCGCCAGCCCCTCGAAGATGGCAGCGTCACGGTTTCCCGCACCCGGCAATCGGTGAGCTTTCCCGCCCAATTCACTCTGGTGGCCAGTGCTAATCCCTGCCCCTGCGGCTATTATGGCGATACGGTGCAGGCTTGCACCTGTTCGCCGCAAAAAAGGCAGCAATACTGGGCTCGGCTTTCAGGCCCGCTGATGGATCGCATTGACTTGCAAGTGGCGGTGAACCGGCTCAAACCGGAGGAGATTACGCGACAGCCTACTGGCGAGGAGTCCGCGCCGGTGCGGGAACGGGTGCAGCTGGCCCGCGAGCGAGCTATTGAGCGGTTTAAGGAAGAACCGGCGCTGCGCTGCAATGCGGAAATGCAAAGCCGGCACCTGCGCCGGTGGTGCCAGCTGGATGAAGTTTCCCGCAACTTATTAGAAACAGCGATTAGCAAGCTCGGACTTTCGGCGCGGGCAACTGACCGGATTTTGAAAGTCGCTCGAACCATTGCCGATCTCGCCGGGGATGAGCAGCTGCTTTCCCAGCACGTTGCCGAAGCAATTCAGTACCGGACAATTGATAGAATGTCTTAGCGGGGATGGGGCATGGGGCTCACGGGCATGGGGAATGGGGCATGGGGCATTATGGCATGGGAAATAAGCTGTTAAGCTAATAATGCTGCCTTTCACTTCATGCATGAGGCAGAGCCTCCTGGACAGCGTTCCCAGCCTAGCAGCTGGGAACGAGAGGCTAACCCGCCCCTACAAACTTTTGGGCGCTCAGTAGGGGCGGGTTTACCAGCATCTGAACTGAGCAGCAGACATTTTGAATAAACCCGCCCCTACAAACTTTTGGGCTAAAGCCCAACTACGAACCTTTTCAAGTCAGAGCTTCCTGGACAGCGTTCCCAGCTGCCAGGCTGGGAACGAGAGGCGAAAACCCCATTTCTTTCTCCCCCTCCCCGCAGCCGGCAATCGGGGGTTGGGGGGTGGGGAACATCGCCGGAATATGCAACTACAAATTTCTTCACTTCTCGAGCAATTTAATAATTTTGTCAAACTCGAAGTTATTGGCTAACTCGGCAAGAGCTTCCGCCAGTGGAGCGTGTTCAGGAGGAATTCTCTCCAGCAAATTCAGTACTATATCATCGCTGCCAGACCATGCTGCCTGGTTCACCTCTTCCACCCAATCGGGCGACATCTGGGCTATATGCCTGCTGAGGTCTGCCGGTGGCAAAATCGTTTCGGTGTTTGGGTTGCCGGCTTTGAGCGGACTGCTTTCTTCTTCATAAATATACAGCACCCCTAAATACTGGCCAATTTTTTCCAAAAGCTGGTCTTTTTGGAAAGGTTTGCGCATAAAATCATCGCAACCGGCTGACAAAATCTCCGATCGCTCTTCCTCAAAGGCGCTGGCGGTCAGGGCAATAATAACTAGCTGCTCACCTTGCAAATGGGATTTAATTTGTTTGGTCGCCTCGTAGCCGTCCATCACGGGCATGCGCATATCCATCAGAATTAAGTGCGGCTGCCAACTCTCCCAAACCTCAACCGCTTCCTTGCCATTCTCCGCTTCTCGCACCTGGTAACCTATTGAGCTGAGAATGTGGGCGAGAAGCAGGCGGCTTTCAGCGCGATCGTCTACCGCCAGAATCCGATATTGAGGCTGGTTGGGAGCTAGGTGGAGAATCTTGCGCTGGGGAAGTAAAACCTGAATTTCAGTCGCGTCCGCCAACTTGACTTGGATATCAAAGGTAAAAGTGGTTCCCCGCCCCACCGCACTGCTGACTGCGATATCTCCCCCCATCATCTGCACGAATTTTCTGCTGATGGGCAAACCCAAACCCGTGCCTTGCTTGGATTTCCAACCCGTTTCTGTTTGGGCGAAGGATTCAAATAATTTGCTCATTTCCTCTATGGCAATGCCCGGGCCGGTGTCTGAGATTTCAAAGATGATTGGGAATTTTGGATTTTGGATTTTGGATTTTGGATTGGGGATTGAGGATTGATTGTTTCGCTCCCTGTCCGATGCGCCCTTGCCCATTCTCACGCGCAGCGTGACGCCGCCTTCTTCGGTAAATTTAATGGCGTTTCCCAAAATGTTAATCAAAACCTGGCGCAATTTGCCCTCATCCGATCGCACGAATTGGGGAAGGTTTTTGTCAGGGTCAAAAATCAGCTGCAAACCTTTGGATTGCGCCTTCAGTTGCAGCAGATCTTTCAAAGTGTGGAGCATGACAATTAAATCAAAGCTACTTTCATTAAATAGCAGCTTGCCAGCTTCGATTTTGGACATTTCCAGAATGTCGTTGATCAGTTCCAGCAGGTGAGAGCCAGCGCGGTTGATAATTTTTAGCTCTTGCTGGTGTTGGGCAGACAGGGATTTGTCGCAACTCATCACTTGCGTGAACCCCAAGATAGCGTTGAGCGGCGTGCGCAGTTCGTGGCTCATATTTGCCAAAAATAGGCTTTTGGCTTTGTTGGCTGCTTCGGCGGCTTCTTTGGCTGCGGCTAACTCTACCTCGGTTTGTTTCAGTTCCGTGATATCGATTTCAATTCCATCCCAAACAGTTCCCCCATCTGGCAGCCGGCGGGGAGCTGAGCGAAGCTGCAACCACTGAAGTTCACCAGGCTCTGTTCGCTTGCGGATCTGCATCTCGAAACCGGCTAGGGTGCGCACTGAATCAGCGAGCAATTGCTGCAAACGCAGGCGATCCTCTTCCACAAGCGCAGCGTGCAAAAGCCCCGGCTCTTGCATGACTGTATCGGGAGCGATTCCGAACAAGCGCTGCACACCGGCACTTATATACGAGAAGTAAATTCGACCGCTCAGTTCTTGAACAAGCTGATAAATAAAACCTTTGGGGAGACGATCTCCGAGGGAGCGCAGCATGGATTCGCGCTCTTGCAGGGCGAGTTCTATTTGTTTGCGGTCACTAATTTCCATAACCACTGCTCCCACACTAGACGGGCGATCGTCAGAGTCAGGGATGGGAAAGCACGAAACAAGCCAGTAGCGCCGATCCCCCCGCGTGCTGAAAACTTCGCCGCTGACTTCCACATTTAAAATAGGTTTTTCCGCACTCAGCGCTTGCTGGTAGAGCGGTTCCAGCGCCGGTGCCAGATCGGGCAAAACTTCCCGAATCGTTTTCCCAATATGTTCCTCGGCGGACAAACCGCTGAGCTGCGCTAGAACTTGATTAATTTGCCTGAATCGCATTTGCCGGTCAGCAACACACAATCCCACCGGCGCAGAGGTAAAAAAAGCATTCAGCTGAGCTTCGCTACGCCGCAAAGCTTCGGTGCGCTCCGCAACTTGAGTTTCCAGAGTGCGATTGTAGTCTTTTAATTTTTTCTCAGCCTCGCCGAGTTGAGAAATTAAAGCCGCTTGTTCGCGGTTGGCTTGTTCCAGGGCGACATTTAGCTGCCAAAGTTGAGCATTTTTTTCTGCCAGCTCTTTTTCCTGCAAATAACTTTGCAAGGCTTCTCTTACAGTCAAGCGCAAATCGTCCGCCTGCCAAGGTTTTGCCATATAACGGTATAGTTTCCCATAATTAATCGCATTGGCCACCCCGGATATATCCGCTTGCCCTGTCAGCATGATAGTGCGAGTTTTAGGCGACATCTCGTGTGCCCGCTTCAGCAATTCGTCCCCTTTCATATCCCGCATAATGTAGTCGGCAATCACAACCGCTACCTCGCACTCATCCTGTAACAGTTCTGAGAGAACTTCCAAAGCCTCATTGCCGCCCTCAGCCATTTCCAGCGAGCAATCATCCCCAAACGCCGCTTCCAGTTCAATTTTCAAACTGTCTAGAATCGTCGCATCGTCATCAACACAGAGAATGAAAGGTAAATTCATAAAACTTCAGTTATTCGCTCTCATCTAGAGTAGGCAGAGGGGATTTGATTGAGCTAGCAGTTATCAATGATTTGCGCTAACCCTCTTTTCTTTCCTTGGCGCTCTACCCTGCGGGAAGGCGCTGGGGCGTCTAAGGCGTCTTGGCGGTTCCCCAAAAAAATCCCCAATCCAATCAATTATACCCGCTATAACGACTCCCCCTGCAGCGCCGAATTAATCGCCGATATTAATTCCTGACTCTTCCAAGGTTTGTACAAACAATAAGAGAGATCCGCATACTGCTTGGCCTTTTCGATGGCCTGCGAATCCGCTTGGCCGGTCAGCATAATAGAACTGATTTCCGGAAATTTACTGTGGACTTCTATTAAAAGCTCATCTCCTTTCATTCCGGGCATTAACCAATCGGAGACGATCGCCACAATGGCCACCCCCTCCTCCCGCAATTCCTCTATCAATTCTAGAGCTTCCTCGCCACTTTCGGCAAATTCATAAAGATACTCCTCTCCGAAAGCAGCGCGGAGCTCTATCTCCAAACTGCTCAAAACCATCACTTCGTCATCTACGCACAAAATCGCTGTTTTGGACATGGCAGGCTTTCGTATTTTCAAGTGAGGGGCAAAAATACGCTAAAGGTCGTTTGCCCCGGTACTGATTGTACCTCAATTTTTCCCCGATGCTTCTCCTCGACAATTTTCTTAACAATATCCAGCCCCAAGCCGCTGCCTTCACCGGGGGGCTTGGTAGTGAAAAAGGGCTGAAAGATTTTGGGCATTATTTCCGGTGGGATGCCCCGCCCGCTGTCGGTGATGCTGACCTGGATGCCACCCTCTCGCCGGCGGATGTCAGCGGTTAGTGTCCCCTGATAGTCCATCGCTTGTAAAGCATTGTGAATCAGATTTGTCCAGACTTGATTGAGTTCGTCGGGGTAGCAGAGGACAGCCGGCAGGCCCTCTTCATAATTCTTAATCACTTGCACGCCCTGTTTGAGCTGATTGTGATAAAGGGTCAACACGGTTTCAATGCCTTCTGCAATCTGCGCCTCCACTGGAATACCTGTCATATTATACCGGGCGTAGGTTTTTAAGGCAAACACGACTTTACCGGCTCTTTCGGCAGCGGTGGCAATGGTGCGGATGCTGGTTTGCGCGTTCGCCAACTGATAGGCAGTTTTTAAGATCGTTTCGCCCTCCGGATCTTTCAACAGCGGCAGAAAAGGCTCCAGATTGTCCCAAACGCCGGTGCCCAATAAAAGATTGGCAACGGAAGCGGCGTTCTTAATGCTGTGAGATTCCAGCTGCTGCGCCAAAGCCTTTTTAATTTGCCGCTGCTCGCGCGTGGATAGAGGAGCCGCCGGCTGGCTGGTGGCTCGCAGCAGTGCCAGGAAATGCTCCTGAGAAGCAGGTTCCAGCCCCCGCCAAAATGCCAGAAGCGGCTCCAGCGATTCATTCCAGAAGCTGGCCAGATTTCGGGCAGACGAGGCGATCGCTCCCAAGGGCGTATTAATTTCGTGGGCGACTCCAGCAACCAGCTGTCCTAAAGCCGCCATTTTTTCCGATTGAATCAGCTCCTCTTGCGTCGCTTTCAGAGATTCCAGAGCGCTTGTCAGTTCTTGAGTGCGTTCTGCCACTTCAGTTTCCAGAGTGCGACTGTAATCCGCCAGGAATTTCTGAGCTCGCACGCGCTCTGTGATATCCTGAAACGCAATCAGAGCCGAGATAACCTTGCCTCGCTCGTCGAAAACCGGAATGCTGCGCACCTCAAAGAGGACACTCTTCTCGCCGGCGCGAAGCTCCAAATCGTCAACTGTGACGTTTTCGCCTTTAATCGCCCGCATAGCTGGCAATTGCTCGGTGGGGTAAAGCCGGTCAGTTCCAGCAACATAAATCCGATACGCTTCTGACAGTTTTTCGCCGGCAGCTTCTGGTGCAGCCTCCACGAGCAGCAAACGCTTTCCGGTTGTATTCATGTAAGTGACTTGCCCTGTGGTGTCGTGAACAGCCACTCCCACCGGCAAAGCTTCTAACAATTGCGCCAGTTGGGCTTCACTCGCACGCACTCGCGCGTACAGTTTTGCGTTTTCCAGCGAAATCGCCGCCTGCGCCGCCAGCAGAGAAAGCACCTCCAACCTGTCTGGCGTAAATGCGCCGGGGGTGAGATTATTTTCCAAATAAAGCACGCCCACCAGTTGGCTTTGATTCTGCAGCGGCGCACACAGCACCGATTTCGGCTGCTGTTTGCGTATATAAGCGTCGTGCGTGAAATTGCCTGCCTTGGCGGCATTGCTCAAAACGACACTTTCTTTGGTGCGAATCACATAATTCACAATCGCCTGAGACAGCACAGCTGTTTCGCTGCTGTCACCGGCGGTTTCCAGAGAGATAGAGCGCCAAACCGCGCTGGCGGCGTCTGAGTCACTCGTCCCACACCCCTCAATCACCCACCACTGTTCGTCTCGCTCCATCAGGAGATAGCCTTTTTCCGCCCCCGCATTTTCCACCGCCAGTTTTATCAGTTTAGCCACCAAACTGTCCAGCGCCATCTCTTGAGAGAGAGTTTGCGAAGCCTTCAAAATGCTGGTCAAGTCCAAAGCAGCCGTAACTGTTCCCCCGCTAGTGGTAGAAGAAACAGTAACAGCAGTTTGAGTCGAACCAGACGACTTAGCCATAAAAAACTGCGGGTACTGTTCTTGCAAATCCCTGACCTTACCCGCCGCCCCCCAGAGCGAGTAACAGTAGTGAGCTTTCGTCATATAGGTTTGGGCAATTTCTTCCAAACCACTCTCCAGATAAAACTCTGCAGCTCGCTCACACGCAAGCGCCTCTTCGTGAAGATATCCGTGTTTCCTTGCTCCTTTAATCGCTCGGTCGTAAAACTCCCCTGCTTTCCAGTTCTCTCCCAGCAATCTCGCCTTTTCCGCCTCTACAAGATCGTATTTGTGCTGGTAATTAGCCGGAGCGCCAACCGCCGGCACGCCGACTCGTTTTTGGTTCTCTTCTACCACCTTCAGGTATTCGAGCTGCTGGCTGGGGTCAGCGGTGGCACAGATTGCCAGCAGCGCCAGAGAATAGTAAAAAAGAATTTGGCCGCGAAACTGCAGCGAAGAGAAGGCCACCTCGCACTCAGCCACCAACCGGGCGTTGGCTACCGCTTGTTTGGGATCTTTAAACACATAACAGAGAATGGTTTTGGCCAGACACACGCACAGCACGAAAAACCTCTGATTCTTGGCCAGATAAACCGGCACCCGTTCAGTTTCATCGAACCATTCCCCTGCCAGCTTTTTTGGGTCGTCAGCTTGGCCACTCAAGTTCAGCGCCAGTTGGCCCCATATCTGGTTGTACTGGAGCTGAAAATCTTGTTTCAGCTTGTGAATCAGACTTATGGTCTGCGCGTTTTTTTGGCAGACGCTTGCTAGATTTTCTCCCGCAAACAGCGATAATGTGCTGTATTCCATCGCCGAATAGCAAGTGTATTCCAGATCCCCGACTTCCAGCCCCAATTTAAAATTGGCCCGCAAGTCTTCTATGCCTTCAACAGTCGGTTCCTTCCAGTGCCGGATAAAAGCATTAAAGACGTGGCCCACCTTACATTTGGTGTCGGCGCTGTCAAACTTCTGCAATAACCGTACCCCCAGCAGGCCCAGCTGGTAGCCCAACTCGATGTCTCCCAGCACCCCGCAAAGATTAGAGCCATAATAAGCGTAGGCAAAAGGAGCCTGGGGCGAATTTCCATACTCAACCAACAGCTCCACCATTGTAATCGCCATCTGGGGCAGCAGTTCGGGACTCACAGCAACCGTTGTCCCCCAGATATTCATCAAAAGCTGCATGGCAGCCAATTTATACGGATCGGTCATCGGAGGCAGATTGTATAACTCCTCCACATTCAGGTTTGGCAGGTTTTGCAGCTGCGAGCTAGACAGGGTAACCCCCAGCATTTCCAGCACTTCCAGCGTGGTATCGACCGCAGTTTGCCCCTGACTTTGGCCGCTGTAAGACTGAATCCTGATTAGATACACCTTAATTTTTTCCAGCAGAGTCTTGGCTCGCTGTAAAATCTCCTGAGAGAGCCTTTCCACTTCCTGATAGTGCAGCTGTAAATATTCCGCTTCCAGCGCTTCCACCGAAAGATTCAGCGTCAGCTCATACCAACTCTCCCACCGGCTTTCTCCCAAAAGATCCAGCCCCTTCTTAAAATACCTGCCCGCTGACTCATACGCGGTTGCCGACTTGGCTTTTTTCCCGGCTTTCCCATTCAACTCGGCCAAGTTAACCTGTTCCGTCTCCTCCGCAATCAAGGCACTGCCTTCATTCAACTGGTTGACGATATCAAAAATCCGGTCTTCCAGGTGTTCTGACGATGTGCTGGCCAAGAGCAGCCGGCCAATTTGCAAGTGCGTCGCCTGTTTTTGGCTTTCCTCAATCAAAGAATAAGCCGCTTGCTGCACGCGATCGTGCGGGAATTTAAACTTGGCCTCACCGGCTAGCGTCTCATCTGCCGGTGTCACCGCTTTGTAATTGGCATTCAAAGGAACAGCCAGCCCCTCTCGCAGCGCTGGAAACAAATCCCCCAAAACAGCTGCCGGCGGTTGCTCGCAGATAATCGCCAAAGTGGCCAGCTCGAAGGTGTTGCCAATGCAAGCCGCCAGCTGCAAAACGGTTTGAGTCCCGGGTGCTAATTTGCCAATCTTCCCCGCCATCAAAACCACCGCACTGTCGGTGATGTCCTTAGCTTGAATTTGGCCTAAATCCCACTGCCACTTGCGCTCGCTGCGAGCGAAGGTTAACAGCCCTTCCGTATAAAGCGATTTCAAAAATTCAACCGTAAAAAACGCATTGCCCTGGGTTTTCTGGCCAACCAAATCGCTCAGCGGCTGGCTCTCGCTTGGCGAACACGCCAAAGTCTCGGCAACCAAAACGCTGACATCAGAATCGCTCAAGTTGTCCAAATGAATCGATGACACCAGCAGCGATTCTTTTTCGATCTCTCCCAACGTCATGAGCAGCGGATGAGTGGCGTCCACTTCGCTGTCGCGATACGCGCCCAGTACCAGCAAATGCCCAATTTCCTCATCGATCATTAGGGTTTTGAGCAGGCTCAGGGATGCACCATCGGCCCACTGCAAGTCATCGATAAATAAGACCAGGGGATGCGCCGGCTGGCTGATGGCTTTGATAAAATTTTGACAGACCAAGTTAAACCGGTTTTGCGCTTCTTGCGGGCCGACTTGGGCCACCGGCGGCTGCGGGCCAATCGCTCGTTCCAGGTGGGGAATCACCTCTATCAAAACCTGTCCGTTGCTGCCAACAGCCGCCAGGATTTTCTCTCGCCACTCGTTTAATACGGCTGCCGTTTCCGCCAGCAGCCGGTCGCACAATTCATTAAAGGCTTGCGAAATGGCAGAATAAGGAATGTTGCGGTTGTACTGGTCAAACTTGCCGGCGATGAAATTCCCGCGTTTGGCGGTAATCGGCTTGTGAACCTCACTGATTGCAGCCGTTTTGCCCACACCGGCACCCCCCGTCACCAGCAGCATTTCCCGGGTGCCGGTGCTGACTCTTTCAAAAGCCGCCAGCAAAGTTTGTATCTGGCGATCCCGCCCGTACAGTTTTTGCGAAATATGAAATTTATCTGAAATATCAGCAGCCCCCAGAGGGAACCTGTCTATTTCCCCTTTTGCCTGCAATTGCTGCAGGCACGCCTCTAAATCTGCCTTTATCCCGTAAGCAGACTGGTAGCGATCTTCGGCGTTTTTCGCCATCAGCCTCAGTATTATATCCGAAACCGCCAGCGAAATGTCCGATTTCACCGCGTGCGGCGGGCGCGGCTGTTTGGCAATGTGGCTGTGGATTAATTCCAGCGGATCGTCGCTCTCAAATGGCTGGCACCCCGCCAGCAATTTATAGAAAGTCACGCCCAAGGAGTAAAAATCGCTGCGCCAGTCAATCGCCCGATTCATCCGTCCCGTTTGTTCCGGCGAGATATAGGCTAGCGTCCCTTCTAAGACATTATGACTTATAAACGCTGAGTTTTCCCGCGAAAGGACGGTGGAAATCCCAAAGTCAATAATCTTGACTTGTCCGGTGGAGCGGTTGAAGAGGATGTTGCTGGGATTGATATCTTTGTGTATAATATTAGTAGCGTGAATCTCGCCTAAAATTTCCGTTACAGATATCGCTAATTGCAAAAACTCCGCTAATTCGAGCCGCCCTGCCAGTCCCAGCCGCTCCAAAGAGTCGCCGCCAAAGTCTTCTAAAATCATCACCGGGCGCTGCCCGTCACTTTCCAGAGCGATCGCCCGCACCGCACCCGCCAAGTTTAAGGAGCGCGTCAGTTCGTATTCCCGCTTGAACCAAGCCAAACGCTCTGGCGGCGGATAGGGATCTTTGAGCATTTTGAGGACAGCCTGCTCCCCGGAGTTTCGGACGCCCCGATACACGAAGGAATATTGGCTTTCATAGAGTTTTTGCGTGATTTGTATTCCGGCAATCGTCAGCATCTTAGTGGGATAGGTTGGTAAGCTGTTAGACTAATATAACCCAAGTTGCTACTTATAGCAGTAGTCATTATGGGGAACGGACATTAAGGCATGCATGCGCATGGGGCTCACGCGCATGGCCCTCACTCAGGGGGAAGACTCACAGATGCATGCGATGATGCCCACTGCCCATTGCGATCATGCCATGCATGCGTGATGCCCGATTCAAATCTTTCCCCGCCGTCCCGCAAGAGTGGCCACCGCCGCCGCCAGCTGCGCCGGCTCCACCGGCTTGGGGATGTGGATCTGAAAGCCGGCAGAAAGAGCCCGGGTGCGGTCTTCTGCCTGGGCGTAAGCAGTCAGCGCTACAGCGGGAATTCGCCACCCCTGGCCTGCTTCCATCGCCCGCAGCTGGCGAATCAAGCTGTAACCGTCCTCTTCCGGCATACCAATATCGCTGACCAGCACGTCGGGTTTGCAGCGCTCGATTTCCGCCAGCGCTTCCCGGACTGAGGCCACAGCCGTCACCTTAGCGTCGTGCCCTTCCAGCACTGTCGCGATCAGCTCCGAGGTGTCGGCGTCATCCTCCACCAGCAGCACCCGCAAACCGGCAAGTGGGGATGGGGGCACCGGCATTTCGGGAGGCGCTAGCTGTTTTTCCCCGACGCCCGATTCCGCCAGGGGCAGCCTGACAGTGAAGGTCGCCCCCTGTCCCGCACCGGCACTGTCGGCACAGACAGTTCCGCCGTGCAGCTCCACCAGGTGGCGCACCAGCGCCAGCCCCAGTCCCACCCCGCCGTAGGATCTCGTACTCGTGCTGTCTGCTTGGCGGAAGCGCTCAAAGACGCAGGGGAGAAAGTCAGGGCTGATTCCAGCGCCGGTGTCTGTTACCTCAATCTCAGCAGATGAGTCAGCGCCGCGCAGCCTCACCGCCACTCGCCCCCCCTTGGGCGTGAACTTGATGGCGTTAGACAGCAGATTCCAAACAATTTGCTGCAATCGCTCGCCGTCCCCTAAAACCGGCTTGACTGTCCTGTCAATCTCCAGATGAAGCCGAATGTTCTTGGCCTCAGTCGCAGAGCGCAGGCTGTCAATCGCAGCTTCCACGATCGCCGCCAGGTTAACCGGGCTGACATTGAGGTTGAGCTTGCCATTAATAATCCGCGATACGTCCAGAATATCCTCAATCAGTCTCACCAGCGACTTAGTGTTGCGCACGATCGTCTCCAGTGCGTGAGAAACCGTCGCCTCGTCAAACTTCAAGTTGTGCAGCAGCTCAGCCCAACCCAGTATGGCGCTCAGGGGCGTCCGCAGCTCATGGGAAAGTGTGGAGAGAAACTCGTCCTTGAGGCGGCTGGCTTTCTCCGCCTCAGCGCGAGCCGCCCGCTCCCGCTTTAGCAACCTGTCGCGCTCTTCCGACGTCCGCTTGCGCTCGCTGATATCCCGAGCCACCACCAGAGCTGCCGGTTTGCCTTGATAAGTGAAGGGAGATGCCGTTACCCCCACATCCACAACTGTCCCGTCAAGCCGGACAATTTTTTCTTCCAAAAGTGGCGCTTGCTTTTTTTCTTCCAGCAGCTGTCGAATCCGCTCTTTGACGATTTCCCGATCGTCTGGGTGGATAAAATCCAGTATTGGCTTTCCCAGCAATTGTTCGGGACTGACTGCGCCGAATAGTTTGACGCCGGCGCTGTTGATAAAAACAATCTTGCCCTGGCTTTGAACAAAAACAGTATCTGGCAATAATTCTACCAGGAGCCGGTATCGCTCTTCGCTTTCAAGCAGCGCCTCCTGAGCGGCTTGGCGCTCCTCTCGCTCGCTGACTTCCCGCAACGCCCGCACCACCGAGGGCACCAGCCGCTCCAGCCGCTGCTTGAATACATAATCCTTAGCGCCTAATTTCAGGGTTTCAATCACTAGCTCCTCACCCAAAGCGCCGGTCACGAAAATAAACGGCACCTCCGGACAGACTCGCCGAGCAATTTCCAAAGCCGAGAGGCCATCAAAATTCGGCAGCGCATAGTTTGAGAGGATCAAGTCAAAGTTGTCTCCCTCCAGTGCCGCCAAGAAATCGCTGCGCGTCTCCACCTGAACCAGCTCGCAGTCAATTCCCCCATCAGTCAGGTTCGCGCCGATGAGTTCCGCATCTAGCTGGCTGTCTTCCAAAAGGAGAATTCGCAGGGTGATCATAACATTTTTGCCTTTCTCTCAGCACTGTTTATATTGTATAGGGCGCTGGCAGGGCTATTGAGAGCGGAAACGAACTGCAACTCATTGCCGGTGGGAGGGCACGCTGCCAGGAGGCGGGTGATTGATCGCAGCCCAGAACAGTTATAGGAGTTTTGGCAAGTGAAAAGTAAAAGGTTGCCCCCTGTCGGGGGCACTTTCGGCCCCAGTTCGTCCCTCGTGCCGGTGGACAATCCGCCGGACATTGGCCAGCCCGATGCCCGTCCCCTCGAACTCGGAATCGCTGTGCAGGCGCTGAAACACCCCAAAGAGTTTGTCTGCGTACTTCATATCAAATCCCACTCCATTATCGCGCACAAAGAATATAACCTCCCGCTCAGTTTTGCTGCTGCCGATTTCAATCTCAGCTCGGTCGGTCGTCGGCGTGTGCTTGACAGCATTAGACAGCAGATTCTGCCAGACTAGCCGCAACATAGAATCGTCCCCCTGCACCTCGGTTAATTGCTCAATTGGCTAAACGATATTGCGCCCTTATTTCTCCTGCTGTAGCTTGCGCAACCTTTCTTGAAGTAGCAGCTTTCTATATCGCATTTTAGCGCTTTTTTGTCCTGTAACTATATAAATATAGCGCTCCTATAAGTACATAAATTTTATTTAAATTGCCAGCTGCGGAATATATGCTTTAGCGCTTTCCAGAGTGAGGGCAGATATTTACATCAATTATGCAAACAAATCATGTGGCGAAATGCGCTCGCAAGTCGTGGGATATAGAAGAGGAAAACGCTTCCAATTATCAGCCCAAACTACGAACGCAAGGGCTGAAGCCCCACTACTTTCCTTGGGCTGAAGCCCAACTACTTTCCTTGGGCTGAAGCCCAACTACGAACATGGAGGGCTGAAGCCCAACTACGAACATGGAGGGCTGAAGCCCAACTACGAACTTTTGGGCTAAAGCCCAACTACGAACATGGAGGGCTGAAGCCCAACTACGAACATGGAGGGCTGAAGCCCAACTACGAACATGGAGGGCTGAAGCCCAACTACGAACATGGAGGGCTGAAGCCCAAC
>Ga0185317_100264_pt1 | contig 16088 bp, 9 predicted proteins | sample DevilsHole_FD_128020 | JGI IMG/M metagenome (GOLD analysis project Ga0185317, IMG submission 128020) | Groundwater microbial communities from Devils Hole, Nevada to study Microbial Dark Matter (Phase II) - Devils Hole (SPADES assembly)... | ecosystem: Environmental > Aquatic > Deep subsurface >...
CTGTCAAGACAATGAATTGCAATCTCACGGCCAAGCTCCAATCCCTCCGCCACTCTGTCGTCGTCATCGGTTACGGCAACGAACTGCGCAGTGATGACGCCATTGGGCCACAAGTCGCTCGCGCCGTGCAAGCTTGGGGAGTGCCTTCCGTTCACTCGTTGGCTGTCCACCAGCTGACTCCGGAACTGGCAGAAACCCTCGCCGAAGCGGAAATGGCCATCTTTGTTGACGCTTGTATCACCCCTGCGGCTCCCCCTGCAGCTGATGGGGGGGAAGAAGATGGCCCATGCGTGCGAGTGCTTCCCCTGGAACCTGCAGGTGCGGGTGCTAGCATTGAGGCACATACGAGCGATCCGGGAACGCTGCTGGCCCTGGCTGGACTTGTTTACGGTCGCGCACCCCAAGCTTGGCTGGTAACAGTACCGGGGGTAAACTTCGATTTGGGAGAGGAGCTCTCGCCTGTCGCCGAAAATGGAATGGCTGATGCTCTTGAGGAGATTGATTACCTGATCAGGAAATCCCTATCCGCCACTGAGGTCGCGGCGCAATAGGTGCAAGCTTTGCCCAATGCCCATTCCCCAGTGGCGGTCTGCCACTCGCCCGTTCTAGAGCCGAACGGGCCATATTCCGCTTGATTAATATTTTATTAAAATTTAGCGCCCCAACGAGAAACCAGCATTATATATAATATATAGCGCCAAACGCTATGGGTAAACCCGCATTTAAAAAAATATTAATAAGCGCGGATTTCAGATTAAGAGCTAGCATGCACGAAGTGAGTTTAATGTCAAGTACCCTGGGGATCGCCTTGGAGTACGCCAGCCGGCAAGGGGCGCAAAAAATCCACCGGCTGAAAATGCGGGTGGGAGAACAGTCGGGCGTCGTTCCCGAAGCGCTGGAATTTGCCTTTGACGTGGTGACTCAGGGGACAATTGCCGAAGGGGCCAACCTGGAAGTGGAGAAAATACCGGTAATTTGTTACTGCCTTAACTGCAAGCAGGAGTTTCAACCGGATACCCTGTTCTATGAGTGCCCGGAGTGCCACGAACTCAGCACTGAGGTGCGCTGTGGGCGAGAGATTGAACTCACATCTTTGGAGGTTTCTTAACGATGTGTAAAGATTGCGGATGCAGTAAGGTCGGAGAAATTGGCATCCACAGCCATGCCGGCGCAAAAGAACACGAGCACGAGCACGGGCATGCGCACGAACACGGGCATGCGCACGGGCACGGGCATGCGCACGGGCACGGGCATGCGCACGAGCAGGGGCATGCGCACGAACACGGGCATGCGCACGGGCACGAACACGAGCACGAACAAGGGCACGAACAAGGGCACGAACACGGGCACGAACACGGGCACGAACACGGGCACCACCACCACCACAGCAATGGCAATGGGCGCAAGATGGTGGAGATTGGGCTATCGATATTAGACAAAAATGACCGGCTCGCCGAGCGCAACCGGGGCTATTTCATGGCCAAGGGACTGCTGGTGCTGAACGTGGTGTCCTCCCCAGGATCTGGGAAAACGGCCTTTCTGGAACGGACAGTCAAAAACAGCGCCAACCGCCTAAAAATAGGGGTAATTGTCGGAGACTTGGAAACCGAAAACGACGCAGTGCGCCTGCGGGGTGCCGGTGCTCAAGCAGTGCAAATCACCACCGGCACAGTCTGCCACCTGGAAGCGGAAATGGTGGCCCGGGCTGCCGGTAAGCTACCCCTGGATGAGCTGGATGTGCTAGTCATAGAAAACGTGGGCAATCTCGTCTGCCCAGCCGCCTACGATTTAGGAGAAAATTTGCGCGTGGTGCTGCTTTCCGTTACGGAAGGAGAAGACAAACCGCTGAAATATACTACCATGTTCAAAACCGCCGATGCGGTAATCGTCAGTAAAATCGACATTGCCGAAGTCGTGGGATTTGACCGCGAAAAAGCCCTGAGTAACATTCGGCGAGTGGCCCCACAAGCGACCATTTTTGAAGTTTCGGCGCGAACGGGTGCCGGGATGGAAAATTGGCAGCGCTATCTGCAAGAAAAGCTTTCAGAAATCAACCAGCAGTCGTCATTCGTTAGCATTTAAACAGGACGTCCCAATCGCTGTGCAAGCCTATTGAATGGCCTACAAAAACTATGCAAAATCTAATCGCAACGGTCACCTACCCAAAAACGCAGGATATTCTGCGCTACGAACGCCAGCCCCTTGACGCATTTTTCTCACCGGCAAGCGTCGCCGTGATTGGCGCGACAGAAAAAGAAGGCAGCGTCGGGCGCACCATCCTGTGGAACCTGATCAGCAGTCAGTTTGGCGGCACAGTCTTCCCGGTCAATCCCAAGCGAAACAGCGTCTTGGGGATCAAAGCCTATCCCAGCATCGCCCAAGTGCCCGAAAAAGTGGAGCTGGCCGTCGTGGTGACACCGGCTCCTACAGTTCCCGGTGTGATCAGCGAGTGCGTAGATGCCGGTGTGAAAGCCGCGATCATCATCTCCGCCGGCTTCAAAGAAATTGGCGCAGTCGGCACCGAACTGGAGCGGCAAGTCCTGGAGCGAGCGCGGCGGGGGAAGATGCGGATCATTGGCCCCAACTGTCTGGGCGTGATGAGCCCGAACACCGGACTGAACGCCACCTTCTCCAGCACGATGGCGCGTCCGGGGAATGTCGGCTTCATCTCCCAGAGTGGCGCACTGTGCACCGCAATTCTCGACTGGAGCTTCCGCGAGAATGTCGGCTTCAGCGCCTTCATGTCCATCGGCTCGATGCTGGATGTGGACTGGGGCGACCTGATATATTACCTCGGCGACGATCCGCGCACCCAGAGCATCGTCATTTACATGGAATCGATCGGCAAGGCCCGTTCCTTCCTGTCCGCCGCGCGGGAAGTGGCACTGAGCAAACCGATCATTGTCATTAAAGCCGGTCGCACGGAGGCTGCAGCAAAGGCCGCCGCATCCCACACAGGCAGTCTGGCCGGCAGTGACGAGGTGCTGGAAGCCGCCTTCCGGCGCAGCGGCGTCCTGCGAGTCAAGACCATTGACGACCTGTTCAACATGGCGGAAGTCCTCGCCAAACAGCCGCGCCCCAAAGGCAAGCGCCTGACGATCCTCACCAATGCCGGCGGGCCCGGGGTGCTGGCAACGGACGCCCTGATTTCAGAGGAGGGCAAACTGGCTGAGCTGTCGCCAGAAACCATTGCCGCGCTCAACGAGTTCCTGCCGCCGCACTGGAGTCACTCCAACCCGATTGACATTCTCGGCGATGCCGATCCGGAACGGTACGCCAAAGCCCTCCAGATCGCGGCCAAAGACCCCAACAGCGACGGCTTGCTGGCGATCCTGACGCCGCAAGCCATGACCGACCCCACCCAAACCGCCGAGCAACTGAAGTCAGTAGCGGGCGCACTGGACGGCAAGCCCCTGCTGGCCAGCTGGATGGGCGGCGCGGACGTGGCGGCGGGTGAGGCGATTCTCAACCGCGCCAATATCTTCACTTTCCCCTACCCGGACACAGCCGCCCATGTGTTCAACTACATGTGGCGCTACAGCTACAACCTGCGCGGGCTGTACGAAACGCCGGTGCTGCCGGAACGGTGCGGCGAAACAGCCTGCGATCGCCCTCTGGCGCAGATGATTATTCACACGGCACGCTCTGCCGGTCGCACGATTCTCACCGAGTTTGAATCCAAGCAGCTGCTGGCGGCTTATGGGATTCCGATTGTGGAAACCCGGATCGCCACCAGTCAGGAGCAGGCGGTCAGGGATGCCGGTGAAATCGGCTATCCCGTCGTTCTGAAGCTGTTTTCTGAAACCATCACCCACAAAACCGATGTGGGCGGCGTGCGGCTGAATTTGATGGACGCCCAAGATGTTGCCGGCGCTTATCACGCGATTGAAACTGCAGTGGCCAAGAGAGCCGGTGCGGAGCACTTCCAAGGCGTCACTGTCCAGCCGATGATTAAATTCGAGGGGTACGAACTGATTATCGGCAGCAGCCTCGACCCGCAATTTGGCCCCGTGCTGCTGTTCGGCACCGGCGGACAGCTGGTGGAAGTCTTCAAAGACCGCTCTCTGGCGCTTCCGCCGCTCAACTCCACCCTGGCGCGGCGGATGATGGAGCAAACCAAAATCTACAAAGCTCTCAAAGGCGTGCGCGGGCGAGCGCCGGTGGATCTCGCCGCCCTGGAACAGCTGATGGTGCAGTTCAGCCAGCTGGTTGTCGAGCAGCCCTGGATTAAGGAAATTGACATCAATCCCCTGCTAGCCTCTCCCGAACGGCTGATCGCCCTCGACGCTCGCGTGGTGCTGCACGGACCGGAAGTCACGGAAGAACAACTGCCCAAGCTGGCGGTACGCCCCTATCCGAGTCAGTACATCTCCCCCTGGGAGCTGCAAGACGGCACGCCGGTGACCATTCGCCCCATCCGTCCCGAAGATGAGCCCCTCGTGGTCAAGTTCCACGAAAGCCTTAGCGACCGCAGCGTTTATTTTCGCTACTTCCAGCTGCTGAAGCTGAGCCGGCGCATCTCCCACGAGCGGCTGGCTCGCATCTGCTTTATCGACTACGACCGCGAAATGGCGCTCGTCGCCGAGCACACCAACCCAGACACCGGCGAAAATGAAATTCTCGGTTTCGGTCGCTTGAATAAATCCCACGGAAGCGACGAGGGTGAGTTCGGGCTTCTGGTTACCGACCGCTACCAGCACCGGGGTTTGGGCACAGAGTTGCTGCGCCGCATCCTGCAAGTCGGGCGCGACGAGAAACTCACTCGCATCACTGCTGATATCCTGTTTGAAAATGTGGAAATGCAGCACATCTCCCAGAAACTCGGCTTCCGCCTTCACCGCACCCCGGATGTAGTGAAAGCAGAGATTGATTTGTAGCGGTTAGGGGTTAGGGGTTAGATATATAGCGTCTCTCATCCTTTGTGAGGTGCTGAGAAACCCGGTAACTTTGACGAAACCGGGTTTCAAAGGCCCCTAAGACCTCAGGTTAGGGGTTAGGGGAAGAGGTTGCCGGTGTGTGTGGGAGACTCCCCACTCCCACCAGCCTACTCCTACGGCCCCACTCCTGCCACCCCACTCCTGCCACCTGACAAATTAATTGCGGGCAATTCACCGCACTCGCTCTAAAATGTTATAGTGATGGCAGATTTATATAAAAAAGGTTAAGCCTATGCTCGGCTGGCACCGGCCACAATATCTATCTCTTGCTTTAGCACTCGCTTTTTTGACTTTCCTGGCTGGCGGGACGCAGGTTTTATCCGCTCAGCGCCGCCTGCAGGAAGTAGGCAATGTAGCAAACATCAACCCCGATGATATCACGGAGATACGGAACAATACCGTATGCTCTTTTATTAACGCCAATCAGGTTAACATCCGCAAGGGCCCTGGCACCCAGTACGCCACTGTCACTCAACTTAACAGGGGGGATGGTGTCAGAGCTTTGCGCCGTAAGGGGAACTGGGTACAAATCGCTGCCAGGGTGTACGGTTTCGGCAACAATGAGCGCATCGTACCCTTTGAAGGATTTGAAGGATGGGTGTCCAATCAATACATCAATGGATGCTCGGAAGATCAATTTGACAGGTGGCGTAAATAGAAGCGAAGATAAGCAAGAGCCGATTGGCAAGATAGAATGCCTCGGATCGTCAACGCTAGTTAGCAGGGAAAGGCAGCTGAAAGCAGCTTGTAGAGACAAGGAGATGTCGCGTCTAAAATTCACAAAAATCAACTTATGAAGTAAGCAAATATGACTTCGGACGTTCAAGAGATTAAAGGCAACCAGCTGATGGACGAAGAGCAAGAAAGTAAAATTCAGAATATATTCCTAAAGTCAGATGAAAATGGAGTGGGAGAAATTGCTAGAAGAATCTGGGATTTAAAAGAACATTTTAATCCCTGCATTTATGATGATAGCTGGGACTTCATGCTGGCCTGCAGGCAAGCGGACGGGACAAAAAGTGAGTGCGTCGCTCTCACCGTTTACCCAACCGCAGAAACAGCCAGAAATAAAGTTATAGTTGCCCTGAATGCGGACAATCTGGAACGGCTTTATATCAACCGGCATCGAAAGTGTATATTAGAGTTTATAGGCAGGCTGCAATACATGATGGAAAGGTCGAAAATAAAATTTAAAAAAGACTGGCATTATGTGGAAATATCTAGTCCGAAGGAAGCTTATCTGTTTGTGAAGGAGTTTTGCTGGTTGGGCGGTTACTGATGAAAAAACTCACAAAAGCGCCGGTGGGAAGCGCCGGCACACCATCCCCTAAATCTCGCCTCTCCCTGACTGTACGAGGTGCCGTTCAAGGGGTGGGTTTTCGCCCGTTTATCTACCGGCTGGCTTCAGAATTGCAGCTTGCCGGCTGGGTGAACAACTCCGCTCAGGGCGTGTTTATTGAAGTGGAAGGCACTCCGCAGCAATTGGAAACTTTCCTGCACCGGCTCGCACAAGAAAAGCCGCCCCTTTCCTCTATCCACAGTCTGGAATATTCCTGGCTGGAACCGGCAGGCTACACCACTTTTGAAATCCGCCCTTCCGCAGCCGGAGAAAAAACCGCTGTGGTGCTCCCGGATATTTCCACCTGCTCCGACTGTCTGCGGGAAATATTTGACCCCACCAACCGCCGCTATCGCTACCCTTTCACTAACTGCACCAACTGCGGGCCTCGCTACAGTATTATAGAAGCTCTGCCCTACGATCGGTACAATACTAGCATGAAACGCTTCCAGATGTGCGAGCAGTGCCGGTCGGAATATGAAAATCCCCTCAACCGGCGGTTTCACGCGCAACCCAATGCCTGCCCCACTTGCGGACCCCATCTGGAATTGTGGGACAGCACCGGCACCGTTCTCGCCACCGGCAATGACGCTTTACTTAGCACAGTTGAGGCAATTCGTCAAGGAAAAATTGTGGCGGTAAAAGGGTTGGGGGGCTTTCATTTGATGGTGCTCGCCAGCAGTGGGGAAGCAGTGAGAAAGCTGCGCCGGTGCAAGCGTCGGGAAGAGAAGCCTTTTGCGCTGATGTGCCCTTCTGTGGAATGGGTGAAAGAGCACTGTGAGGTTTCGCCGGCACAGGAGAGATTGCTGCGCTCGCCCGAGGCTCCGATTGTGCTTTTGAGGGAGAGGGATTTGAACCGCCATAGACGCGTAAGCGTTGCGGCTCGCGATAGCGAGCTAGCGGCTTCCCGCAGGGTAGACGCCAAGAGCGCCAAGGAAGAGGGGAGGGAGTGGGAAATTGCGCGGGAAGTTGCGCCGGGGAATCCCTATTTGGGGGTGATGTTGGGTTATACGCCGCTGCACCATTTGTTGATGGCGGAGTTGGGGGTGCCGGTGGTGTGCACTTCGGGGAATGTTTCGGATGAGTCTATATGTATTGATGAGCGGGAGACGATTGTTAGGCTGGGGGGTATTGCTGAGCTGTTTTTGGTTCACAACCGCCCGATTGTTCGCCCTGTGGATGATTCGGTGGTGCGGGTTATGGCGGGGCGCGAAATGGTGCTGCGTCGCGCCAGGGGGTACGCACCCCTGCCGGTGCAAATTAATTCCCCATCCCAAACCGCAGCCTCTAGCCAATATACCCAAACAGCCCAACATCCGCGTTCATCTGCTACAGGCTGCGGTTTAAAATCCAAGCTTCTTGCAGTAGGGGGGCATTTAAAAAATACTATCGCTATTGCCACCGGCAATCAAGTTTTTGTCAGCCAGCATATTGGGGATTTGGAGACGCCGCAAGCTTTTGAGGCTTTTGAGCGAGTGATTGAAAGTTTTAAGCTGCTGTATGAATTTCAACCTGAAGCGGTGGCGTGCGACGCTCACCCCGATTATCGCTCTGCGCAATTTGCGCGTAATTTGGGTTTGCCGGTGGTGCCGGTGCAGCATCATTTGGCTCACGTTCTCGCCTGCATGGCAGAAAACCAACTCTTAGGCGAATCGGTGCTGGGTGTGGCGTGGGATGGCACCGGCTACGGGTTGGATGGCACTATTTGGGGTGGGGAATTCTTGCTGGTTCGCCCTGACTCTTGGCAAAGGGTAGCGCATTTGAAAACATTTCGGCTTGCCGGTGGGGATAAGGCTGTGAAAGAACCCCGGCGAGTTGCTTTGGGGTTACTATACGAGTTGTTTGGGGATGAGTTGTTTGGGGATTCGCTACTGCATAATTCTCAAATACAAAATCTATTGCGGGATTTTTCTGCAGCGGAATTGAAGCTGCTGCAAACTGTGTTCAAGCGCCAGATAAATGCGCCGGTGACTTCTAGCGCTGGGCGGCTCTTTGATGGTGCCGCGCGGATTGCCGGTTTGCGCCAGATTTGCACCTTTGAAGGGCAAGCGGCAATGGAACTGGAATTCGCCCTCAATGGCATTGAAACTGATGAAACCTACCCTATTGAATTGGTAGCAGCGGCGCAAGGGAGCATTTCCCAATCCCCAAATCCCCCAATCCCGGCTCCCCCAAAAGCAAATCCAATTGTGGTAGACTGGAAACCAATGGTGCTGAGCGTACTGGAGGATGTGGCGGGTGAGGTGCCGGTGGGGAAAATATCGGCGAAATTTCACAATACGCTAGTGGAAGTAATTGTGGCTGTTGCCCAATATGTTGGGGAACAGCGGGTTGCGCTCACCGGCGGATGTTTTCAGAACCAATATTTAACTGAGCGTGCGGTGTTGCGCCTCAGTTCAGAAGGTTTTCGCCCCTACTGGCACCAGCGAATTCCCCCCAATGATGGTGGCATTGCCCTCGGACAAATTGTCGCCGCTAGAGGGGGGTGGTGATTTCCCACCCCTCGTTCCGGGGCGGAAGGGCCAGCCCCTACTGCCTGGGAAAGCTGTCCTGGAGGCTCTGAGTTGAAAAGGTTTGTAGTTGGGCTTTAGCCCTACCGAGGACAGGCGAGACGCCTGTCCTACGCCTTATATTTGTTTCCTCGTTACGGGGCTCTGACTTGAAAATAGTCTTGTAGTGCCGATGGCACCCACGGAGATCGCCCCGCCTTGGGGACAATTTTCATCGGTGGCGGTGTGCGCAGTTCCGAAGTGACTGCCTCCAAAGTGGCGTTCCCAGGCGGAAGTTGCAACTTTTGGAAAACGGGGGCTTTGAGATGTTCCCCCCCTTTTTAAGGGGGGGCTAGGGGGGGATCTGACCTGACTCACTGCGCTCGTAGCAACTTGGGTTACACTAGAAACAGCGACAATCCAAAATCTATGCAGGGGTTAGGGGTTAGGGGTTAGGTTTCAGAAGGCTTATTACACAAAGGAGGCAGTCGCGACGATCTGCGCACACCACCACCAATGAAAAGTCGCGCAAGGGCGGCGGAGATCCAGTAGGGCTAAAGCCCAACTACGAACCTTTTCAAGTCAGAGCCTCCAAAATGGCGTTCCCAGGCTCCGCCTGGGAACGAGTGTAATGCCCCAAAGTGGCGTTCCCAGGCTCCGCCTGGGAACGAGTGTAATGCCCCATGCCCCATGCGATGATGCCCCATGCCCCATGCCCAGTCCAAAATCCAAAATCCTTGCATCCAATGTGCCTAGCAGTTCCTGGTAAAATTGTCCGGATTAATGAAAACACTGACGCCAGCGGTGATTCGTTTCTCACCCGCACCGGCAGCGTCAGCTTTGGCGGCGTCGTCAAAGAAGTCAGTCTCGCCTACGTTCCCGAAGCCAAAGTCGGCGACTATGTGATTGTTCACGTCGGCTTTGCCCTCAGCGTCGTGGATGAGAAAGAAGCAGAAATTACTTTACAATACCTGCAAGAAATGTTGGTTTAATATCCTTTCTGGCAACACCCGATTGATGGTATAGCAGTAGACACTTAGGTTAAGACATTAGGCTTTAGGGCAGGCCGAACGCAGCCTACGCCTATACCTCGTAGGACAGGCGTTCCCTCCGACCAAGTGTCCGCGCACTGACTGTCTACTGCTATAAACGCTTACTTTTGCCAGGGGAAAGTATTTTACATAAATTCCTATAAGTGCGCTATTGATTATCTCACAGAAGGAATGGTAAAGTAAACAGTTCCACTAATTCGGCGTTGGAGCGCGTCAGTTCTTGATTCAAATGCTCCAGCCGCACATTTTTCTCGGCAAGCTGGCGCTGCAGGTGGCGTACAGTCAGCTGATTGGCGATCCGGGCTAGAACTTCCTCAACCTGAAAGGGTTTGGCGATCTAGTCTGCGCCACCGGCATTAAACGCCTTCACTTTGTCCAGCGCCCCGTCGAGAGCGCTCAAGAAAATCACCGGCACGTCGCGAGTGCGCTCAGACGCTTTCAGGTGCCGGCAAACTTCATAGCCATCCATATCTGGCATTCTGATATCGAGTAAAATCAGATCCGGTAAGGATGTCTCGCACGCAGTCAGAGCCATATTCCCGTTCAAGGCTTTGCGAACAGTGTACCCCTGCTTTGTCAGCATGGAGGACAAGACGCGCAGATTATCTGGCGCATCGTCAACGATGAGAATCTCTTTTTCAGACAAGTCAAATCCCGATCTTTTCATTTTCCCTATTCGGTCACTTTCAGAATTTTATCAAACTGGAAAGGCACAGGCGAGACGCCTGTGCTACTTTTAGTATGTAGAGACGCGACATGTCGCGTCTCTACTTGGTTCACTCTCCCTGCTTTTCCATCAGGTTGAGAATTTTATCAAATTGGAAGTTATAGGCTAAATCTCCTAACGCTGTCGCTAGCGGAGCGTGTTCTGGAGGAATCAGCTCCAGCAACTCCAAAATCTGGTCGTCGCTGCCTTGAGCGGCTGCCTCTTCTACCTGTGCCACCCAGTCGGGCGACATTTGCGCCAGGTGCCAGCTCAAGTCGCCAGAGGGCGAAATCGTTCGGTTTTTGGCTGGAAGATCTTGGCTGATATCGTCCTCATACTTGTACACTACCCCCAGATGCTGGCCGATTTTTTCCAAAAGTTCCTCTTTTTGAAAAGGCTTGCGAATAAAGTCATCGCAACCGGCTTCCAGAACCATCGAGCGGTCTTCCTCGAAGGCGCTAGCCGTCAGGGCAATAATCGCAGTTGCCTGACCTTTGAGGTAAGATTTAATCTGTTTGGTCGCCTGGAAGCCGTCCATCACCGGCATCCGCATGTCCATCACAATCAAGTGCGGCTCCCAACTCTGCCACATCTCAACCGCTTGTTGACCGTTTTCCGCTTCTCGCACCTCAAAACCGATAGAAGCGAGAATTTGGACAAGCAGCAACCGGCTCTCCAGGCGGTCATCAACCGCCAAAATGCGATACTTGGGCTGGTCGGGCGCTAGGCACACAACTTTGCGCTGCGGCGCAGTCGCTTTAATTTCACTCGCCTCGGCGAGTCGCACTGTGACGTCAAAAGTAAAAGTGGTTCCCACACCGAGCGCACTGCTGACGCGAATATCTCCCCCCATCAGCCGCACAAATTTTTGGCTGATCGGCAAACCCAAACCGGTTCCTTGTTGGGATTTCCGACCCGTTTCTGTCTGTCCGAACGATTCAAACAGCTTGTCGAATTCCTCTGGGGCAATTCCCGGGCCGGTGTCCTGTATTTCAAAGGTGATTGAAGATTTTGGATTTTGGATTTCGGATTGGGGATGTTGGATGCGCCCCCCTCTCACCCGCAGCGTCACCCCTCCAGCAGAAGTAAACTTAATAGCGTTGCCCAAGATATTAAGCAAAACCTGGCGCAGCCGACCCTCGTCCGCACGCACGAACTGGGGAACGTCTGCCGCGATGTCAAAAATCAGCTCCAACCCTTTATCTAGGGCTTTCAATTTCAGGATTTCTCGCAGGGTGTAGAGCAGGCTAATCAGGTCAAAACTGCTTTCGTTGAGCGCCGTCCTGCCCGCTTCTATTTTGGACATTTCCAGAATGTCGTTGATCAGTTCCAGCAGGTGAGAACCCGCGCGATTGATAATTTCCAGGTTTTGCAGGTGTTCCACTTTCAGGGAAGTGTCGCCGCTCATCACTTGCGTAAAGCCCAGGATAGCGTTGAGTGGCGTGCGCAATTCGTGGCTCATATTGGCCAGGAATTCGCTCTTGGCGCGGTTGGCGGCATCGGCGGCTTCTTTTGCCTGTTGCAGAGCCTCTTCAGCTTGTTTGCGGGCGCTGATATCCGTGAGCGTGCCGGTGATTCGGTAAGGTTTCCCCGATGCGTCGCGCACGCATGTAGCTCTCGCTTCCACCCACAGCCACCGCCCATCTTTGTGTCGGATGCGGTGGGTGTGCTGATAAATCGGGATGCTGCCTTCTATGTGGCCGGTCAAAACCTCTAGAACGCCCTGGAAATCATCTGGATGCACGTTTTCCGACCAAGTGTTAAACTCCTGCGGCAGTTCCCCTTCCCGGTAGCCCAGAATTTCCATCCAAACCGGAGAGTAATAAACCCGATTAGTTCTCAAATCCCAATCCCAAATCCCATCCTTGGTGCCTGAAACAGCCAGCTGGAAGCGCTCCTCGCTCTCTCGGAGGGCAGTTTCCACTTGCTGGCGCTGCGAAATTTCAGCTTTGGCTTGCTCAAACAGGGTGCATTGCCCGATGGCAATCGCCAGCTGCACGCAAAGCTGTCGCAGCGACTCCACCTCAAATTCTTGCCACTGGCGAAAACTCCCGCACTGGTGAGCGATCAGCAACCCCCACACCCTGTCGCTGTGCGAAATCGGAAGCATCGCGCTAGCTTTTATCTGCAGCTGAATCAGGAAATTCATGTGGCACTCGCTTAACCCGGCTTCGTAAATATTCTCGATTGTGCGAATGCGACCTTGCTGGTATAGGGGCATGTAGGTTTCAAAAAAGCAACTGTCTTGAATTTCAATCCCCGCAGCAGATACCCACCCCTCGCCAAGTGACTCGACGAGCACAACCCCGGTGCCGCCTGGGCAAAAGCGGTAAATGACAGCTCGGTCACTTGACAAAAACTGCCGCACTTCATCCACCGCTGTTTGCAGGACTTCTTGCAAGTTGAGAGAGGAGCGGATTCGTTCCAGCATCGCCCCCACCAGCCGCTCGCTCTTTAATTTCTGCTGCAAAGCAACTTCTGCCAGCTTCCGATCGCTGATATCTGTAATCGTCCCCACATAGCCTTTAACCTCTCCATCATCTCCAATGTCTGCCACCGCCTGACTGATCACCCAGGTTATTTTGCCGTCAGGACGCAGGAAGCGACACTCGCACTTAAACGGAACCTTAGCGCTAGCCGCTGCATACCATTCGCTAAAAACTCGCTCTCTGTCCTCTGGGTGGATGGCACTCGCCCACCCCTCACCCATAGCATTTTCTAGGGAGAGCCCACTAATTTCCCTCCAGGACTGATTGACATAGAGACAATTTCCCGACGCATCGGTGTTGAAGATACAAACCGGCGAAGCTTCTGCGAGAGTTCTGTACCGGCGCTGACTTTCTCGCAGCGCTTCCTCTGCGGCTTTCATCTCGCTGATATCCGCCCAGTAACCGACACACTCGCTGGGATTGCCAGAAGCGTCGCGGATCGCCCGCACCTGGTTGTACACCCAGCGATACGTTCCGTCAGCGTGCAAAAAGCGGTATTCTTCAGAGTGTTCCCCTTTTTCACTAATGCCAGCCAGTCCAGCCAAAACGCGACCGGCATCTTCCGGGTGGATGCGGTTCAGCCAGAACCCCGGATCTTCTATAAATTCTCGGTATTCGTAGCCGAGCATGGTTTTGATGTTCTGGCTGACAAACGTCATGGCAAAATCTTCGGAAACCTTGCAGCTGTAAATAGCGGCGGGGCTGGAGGTGAGCAGGTATCGCAGGCGTTCGGTGACGCGCTGCAACTCCAGCTCGGCTTGTTTGCGAGCGCTGATGTCTTGAATTTGAGCGATGAAGTACAGGGGATTCCCTCGCTCGTCTCGCACCAGCGAGCAGCTCAGCAAAATCCAGACGACGCGCCCCTGCTTGTGCAAATATCGCTTCTCTATATGATAGTAGTTAAGCTGGCCACTGAGCAGCTGGCGCATGGAGTTGAGATCGGCATCGAGGTCGGCGGGGTGAGTGATAGCTTGTAAGGTAGTCGCTAGCAATTCTTCCTGAGAATAGCCGACAATTTCGCATAAAGCCTGATTCACTTTCTGCCAGCGCACCTCCAAATCCACTAGCGCCATCCCAGTGGCGGCGTATTCAAAAGAATTGCGGAAGCGCACCTCGCTCTCAGAAAGAGCTTTTTCCGCTTTTTTGCGCGAGGTGATATCTCTGTGCGTGCCCGTCATTCGCACCGGCGCACCGGCAGCATCCCGTTCAAAAACCTTACCGCGAGCCACAATCCACTTCCACTCCCCGGATTTACTCAGCATGCGAAATTCTATTTCGTAGACGGGGAGCTTGCCTTCCAGATAGGCCGTCAAATTTTCGATCACCGCCGGCAAGTCCTCTGGATAGATCAACCGCGCCCAGGATTGGTAATTGTTCTCGATCTCCTCTACTTTATACCCCAGCATGTTCTTCCACTGCCGGTCGAAATAAGTCTCTCCCGTCACAATATTCCAGTCCCACATCCCCAGTTCGCTGCCTTCCAGCGCCATAAGCAACCGCTCTTCGCTGGTGCGCAAAGCGGTTTCCGCTTCCTTGCGCCCCAGCAACGAACCCAATTGAGCCGCCACCGCACCGGCTAGCTCCAGAATCCGCCGGTCGGTAGCGCTTTGGCCACGCTTAAAGAAAACCAAAACCGCCAAAACTCGGTTTCCGTCCAGAATTGGCACCCCAAAACCGGCTTTCAATCCCACTTTGGCAGCCATTTGCCCGCGCCGAAAAAGCGCCTCTTCCACTTCGGAAATATCTTCTATCCACTCTGGCTGCTGAGATTGCCAAACCCGTCCGGGAAGTCCCACACCGGCTGCAAAGCTGAGGGTTTCGCTCTTGCGCCGGAATTCTTCTAAACTGGGGTCGCGCCCGTACCACCCCCAACTGCATTTTAACACTGAGCCGTGATTTGAAGGAAGCCACGCCTCCCCAAAATCCCAGCCAATCGCCGCACAAATTAACTGCAAAATCACCGCTAGAGCGCAGTCCGTGTCCGGGCACTGACTGGTTGATCGGGCTGTGTCCAGCAGCAGGCGGAGTTGATTTTCAGATCGCTTGCGATCCGTAATGTCCGTAACTGCGCCCAGCACGCACTCTTGTCCCTCAACTTCGATGAGTTCTGCTGACATCAAGACTGTCTTTCTTTCCCCACCGGCGGCGCAAACCTCCACCTCCCAGTTGCGAATCGCTCTTTCTTTATTCAGCGTCTTGACAAACCGAGACCGGTCGGCTAAACTCAGAGAAATCTTAAGTTCCAGACTGGTTTTATCCAGCGCTTCTGAGCGAGAGCAGCCAAAAAAGCGACAAAAGCTGTCATTGACTTCCAGCACGCGCCCTTCTGGGAAGGAAGCGAGCGCCAGCGGGTCTGGACAGGCGCGAAAAGCGGATGCTAACTTAGCTTCTGCGCTCTGCCGGTTGCGACTTTCCTGAGAGAGCCGCGCATTTTGTTCCAGCAGTTGCTTTTGCAGCCGGCTCACCTTCAATTGGTTCTCGACCCGGGCCAAAACCTCTTGAATCTGAAAGGGTTTTGTGATATAATCCGCCCCCCCTACTTCAAAGGCTCTCACCTTGTCAAACCCTTCCTGCAAAGCGCTCAAAAAAATAACCGGTATGTCCCTAGTTTGCTCGGAAGCTTTCAGCTGGGAGCAGACTTCATAGCCACTGATTTCCGGAATTATAATGTCCAGCAAAATCAGGTCAGGCTTTTCCAACTGAACGCTGCTTAGAGCCAGAGCGCCGTTCGCTGCGTGCCGCACTTTATACCCCGCTTTTGACAGAAACTTGGATAAACGGGTCAAATTTAAGGCGGGAGCGTCTACTATTAAAATATTTCCTTGGCAGGCAGAATTTTGAAATTCGCTCATATTTACTTGGTTTTTTAGCGGTTTAAGGTAAACAGGACAGCGGGCGATGGGGCGATCGGGCGATCGGGCATGATCCATGCCTATTGCCTCCTGCGCATTACCATTTTCTCCCCAACAAAGCTCACCCCGATATGGTTACTCATTATCTCAAAATTTTTGCCGGTTGGAATATCTTGCGGAGAAAATCTTGTCAAATTGGGAATTGGGTATGGGGAATTGAGCAG
>Ga0185317_100266_pt1 | contig 15919 bp, 18 predicted proteins | sample DevilsHole_FD_128020 | JGI IMG/M metagenome (GOLD analysis project Ga0185317, IMG submission 128020) | Groundwater microbial communities from Devils Hole, Nevada to study Microbial Dark Matter (Phase II) - Devils Hole (SPADES assembly)... | ecosystem: Environmental > Aquatic > Deep subsurface >...
GCTCATCGCGGAGGATTTCCGGGACGCGATCGGGTACCGGCTCAACGGCTCGGCTCGTGTCGTTGCCGAGCAACTGCAACTCACCGACACGACGTGGCAGGGCGGCAGCGTCTGGTTCGACCAGCTCCTCGGCACAGAGCAGTTCACCGCGACCTTCACGTTCGCGATCAGCCGAGTCGGCGGTATCGGGTGGGCGGACGGGTTCACGTTCGCCGTCGTCGATCCCGGTCGCCATGGTCCAACCGCCCTTGGCAGCATCGGAGGCGGCCTCGGGTACAGGGGCCTCTCTGGGTTTGCGATTGAGTTCGACACATACCGAAACAGCGAGTATGGCGATCCTGTCTCCGTCCACGTCGGCCTCGATCTCGGCGGCAACGTGCAGTCGCAGGCAACGAGCGCGAGCCTGCCGTTTGAGATTCGCGGAGCAGGCACCGTGACCGCGACGGTGACGCTCACTCCGGATATGGTCAGCGTCGCCATCGCGAAACCGGGCATGGGCAGCGTCACCGTCCTGAACGCATCGCTTTCTGCCTCGCTTCGTCCTGCGGTGGGGCGCGTGGGGTTCACGGGCGCGACAGGTGCGGGCTCACAGCTCACGCTGATTGATGATGTGCGGATTTCGGGCACCACTCCGGCAACCAACGGTGGTCGTCCGCGCATTGTGCTGGATTTCGACGGGCACATCCTCCGCAAGGAACAGCTCACGAATCAGGGGTGGAGCAGTCAAGACGCCGCCATGATCCCCTTCAATCGCCGTGGGGACTATGTCATCCCGAGCCTTGCGCAATCCCTTTCCCGCCGGCTTCGTGGACAGGCCGGCACGATCGCCCAGGGAGTGGCCCAAAAGGTGCGCGAGGACTTCGCGGCGTACAACGTGGATGTCGTGGTCTCCATGGACGTGACCGGCGGTAATCCACTCGCAGTCTTCGACGATAATATCAACGGTGACATTGTGCTCTTCATTGGCGGCTCAGATTTCATCCAAGACTGCACAGATAATCGTGGGCGGAACGTTGCGAACGCGCTGGGAAACACCGTCGTGGACCCACTGACCGATGGGATCAACGCGGACGGGATCGGGTTTGTCTTTGCAGGATTCACTGCAACCATCTTCTCGAATATCAGCGTCCTTGTGAATGTGATCGCCGCTTCGGTCTCGCACGAAGCGGGCCATGCGTTTGGCCTTTCTCACGTTGTCCCGACGTCCGGCGACATCCCGCCGGACCGGTCTCCGATTCCGATGGGGCAAGAGATCATGGCGGCACCGCTCATCCTCGTGCCGATCAAGTGCTCCGAGCGACGCCCGCCGCCAGGTGCCGTGTACGAGCCGCGCGATCCCACGCGGGACTTCCGCTTTCATACCGTGGGCTACCGCCGGGACGCGGACGGCGATGGTCGTCCTGATGCAGATCAGCGGATACAGAATTCGGACGCAGAACTGCGACGCATCCTGGGCGTACGAGCATGACATCACACTGGGGATGTGAGACACTGTACCCATGACACGGCGGATGCTTCTCCTGTCGGCGGTCGGGGAGTTGCTTGTTCTCGCCTTCGCCGTTCTATGGGTGACATCGTGTCGCACACTGTTCCATCCGTTCGGACGCTGCTGGCAGCTCACTAGCGTTGATGCGAATCCGCCGCTCGCGTACACGTTGCGGCTGCCCGCGGAGCCGCCACCGCAACCGAAGTGGCGGCGAGTGGTCGTCTGGTGTCACGAAAAACCAACCTTCAATGATGGACTTTCACGATCCGTTGTCGGCGGCGATTCTCCTCTTCCGCTCCCGTTCTCCCCCACCGGCGTCTGGTGCTTTGACGGGGCAGAGTCCTACCGGTACACCGACGGACGAGGATTCGTTCAGAGGTGGACACCGTCGCTGGCGACACATGGAGCGCCGTCCGACCCGCTCTTGTACTGCCACCGGACGACGCAAAGAGGATTCGAGTGTGCTCCGACACGCCCTGAGCGTGCGCCGCCAGAAGGCGGTGACCTGATCGACTGATACTCTCACGCAGAAAGGCGCGATGCGTTCGTTGCCATCTTTGTTTCTGAAGGCGTAACCAGGAGGAACGTTGAAACGGACATCCAACGACAACGCTGTCCGTTTCTACGACGAAATCGCGCACGGACGCGAAAAGGGACGCTATGAACACCCGGCCGCTCGGGACAGACCCACGCCGTGTGCAGTCCTGTGGCGAACGACTGGGCCCATTGCGTGACGCGTTGTGTACCGATTCACGCGCGGTATGCTCTGCCTGTCGCGTTCCCGGTCCGGCAAGCGGGCGACCGCTCGTGGCTGGTTCCCGATGAGCATTGGAACGAACAGGGGGAACTCTCCGCGGCGTCTGCACACGGCGGTTGTCTGTAGACGTTCGTCGAGATGATCCGCCGGGAACGTCTGTTGCGGCATGCCGGAGCCGCCGTGTCGCATGCGAACAGACGTGAACGCGACACCGCAAACGGCGCACACATTCCGTGCGCCGTGGCAATCGTGTAATTCGCCCACTCAAGCAAACCCGACACCGCTCGCATCGTCAACGCCCGCAGGTCGAAACGTCGTAGTTATCCACAGCGTCGGCTTCCATTTCGTTGAATTACCAACCCTCTTGGTGCATGTGGTGTGCAGCGGTTGTTCTGTTTCCACGTCATTTTCGAAGTTTCGAGTGGAAAATCACCACGCCGCACTGTTCTGGCTCTGTGCACTATGTTCGCTTTTTGTTCGGTAGTATTTTCTGAAGGCATGGAACCGCTCGCTGCGACGATCCGCCGCCGTTTGCCGACGCCATCCGCCGAGTCACAGCCGGCGGACGCTCCTGCCGTGTCTGGTTGCGCGGCGACGTACGCCTACGTCCGCTACCCCGTCGAGCTCGCCGAGTGGGAATTGGGGAACGTGCTCTCCCCCAATATGCGGAAGTTGCTCGCCCTTCGCCGGTTCGCACATTCGGACACGGGTGTGTGGGAAACGACGACTATCGCGGTCAAAGACCTCCTCCACTGCGGACGATCCACGGCGCAAAAACTCATTCGCGCCGCGGAGCAACGCGGCTTCATCCGCGTGCGGCACATTCGTGGAACAGTGGTCCGCCTCGTCATCTACTTCGGCGGATTCCCGCGCCCTGAGCACATGTCCCTCGGACTACCACCGCTTCTCTGGGACCCTGGATTCGCAGGGCGGAGCACAGCGACAGAACAGCAGAAAAGCAATCCACAGCCTGGGGAGAACAGTGCGGCAGGTGCGGATCATGGCTTGCCGAAGCGGAATTCTCAGGAAGGCATTCCATCGCAGGGAACAGTGCGCCTACCGAATACCGAACTAACGAACAACGAACCAACGAATAGCGAACTCCCGAACGATAACGAACGAGTTCGTGTATTAAAAAACGAACAGTTGGTTAACGAACGGTTCGTTGCAACGGCGGCTGTGGAAAAGCCGACGAGACGGCGCTCGTACACGCGCGTCGCGGACTTCGAACCGAGAAACGCGGAGGAGCAAATCGTCAAAGACCTCGCGGCCGGCCTCGGCGAGCGGTACATCAACCCGTTCCTCGGCGCGTGCTACGACTACGGCCGCCGTGCGCTGCAGGAAGAGTGTGGCCTTACGTACGGCAAGATGCGTGACAAAAAGCATCCGCTCCGTGGCAGACCCGGACGCTACGTCATGTGGCGACTCAAGAAGTTTCACAAGAAGCTCCGGCCATGACGACCATCCCGCCGACGTCTTCTCCCACGCACGGTGACGCAGTCGACCGTGCCGCGCGCGCCTTTGCGGAGTTACTTGTCGCCCACTGGGAGCAGCAGGACGCGCCACGCCGGGGTGACACCGACACGCAATTCCCGCGCAAGAGCCGTCAATTCGCTCACGTCGCGCCCTGATGCCACGGATCACTGAACGGGCGCACGCGACGCCCACGCTGCGTCCCCCGGTGCGCTGGTACGGCGGGAAACGGTATTTGGCGAAGTGGATCATTAGCCAGTTCCCCGAGCACGAGACATACCTCGAAGCGTTCGGTGGCGGTGCCTCAGTCTTGCTGAACAAGGAACCGGCCGCCGTCGAGACATACAACGATCTCGATGACCGTGTGAGCCGGTTCTTCCGCGTGGTCCGGAACCAGGGCGATCGGTTTGTGCGACGCATGCAGGCCGTTCCATATTCGCAGATCGAGTTCACCGACGCGGCGAGGTACCCGAAACACGCCACCGATCTCGACAAAGCCGTGTGTGACTTCACCCGGTGGCGGCAATCGTTCGCCGGCGCCGGTCGCTCCTGGAGCTACAGCATCCAGCGTTCGCGCGGCGGCATGGCCGGGGACGTGCACGGCTGGTGGAGCGCGATTGACCTCCTGCCACAAATCATCGCTCGCTTGCAATGCGTTCAGATTACGTGCGAGCCGGCTACCGACGCCATCCGCCGCTTCGACCACCGCACGGCCTTGATTTACTGCGACCCGCCGTACGTCCACGGCACGCGTGACCCGCACAGCACGGACGTATACGCGCACGAGATGAGTGACGAGGAGCACCGCGAGCTCGCGAGCGTACTCCGGCGCTGCCGGGGCAAAGTCGTCGTGAGCGGGTATCCTTCACCACTCTATGCCGATCTCTATCGGGGCTGGCGCCGCGTCACGCGGGAGGTCTCGGTGCATGCGGCACGCGGCGTGACCAAACGGCGTCGGACCGAGTGTCTCTGGATGAACTTCTCGCGGACGGGGCGGTCCCTTCACCCGCGCTGCTTGGCGCCTGCCGCGAAGGCGCGGTAGCCTTGCGCGCATCCTCCGTCTATGACCAAGTCGTGTGTCATCTACGTCCGTGTCTCGACGGCTGAGCAGGCCGCCGCCGGACACCATAGCCTCGATGCCCAAGAAGGTCTGTGTCGCCGGTACGCGGCCGATCGTGGATACGACGTAGCGGAAGTCATCCGCGACGAGGGATACAGCGGCCGTACCACATTGCGACCGGGGTTCAAGCGGCTTCTCGAATACACCGGCACGACACCACCCGCGCGCATCAATGCCATTCTCGTTCAAGACACGAGCCGCGTCGGGCGGGACACGACGGAGTACCTCCTGTTTCGCCGCGATCTCCAGCAACGCGGCATCGAGCTCATCGCCGTCACGCAACCGAACATCGACGCCTCCCCGGAAGGACGGCTCGTCGATACCGTCATGGCCGCGATCAACCAGTACCAATCCGAGGAGAAAGGCCGCCGGATTACGATCGCGCTCGAGAAGAAGTTCCGCGACGGCTGGTGGCCGGGCTGGGCGCCGCCGGGATATACGAAAGGCGAACAGGAGGGCCGGCACATCGTCGTCGCCGATCCGGAACGGTTCCCGCTCGTCGAGTTCGCGTTCCGCGCGTACGCGACGGGACGGTACACGCAAGACGTCCTCCGCCGAATGCTCGTGGACAAGGGGTTCACCGGCCGCGACGGCCGCCCGCTCTCATTCCCGACGCTCAACGAGCTCCTTGCCAATCCGTTTTACTGGGGTCTCATGCGGTGGAACGGCATGGAGCAGATGGGCAAGCATCCGCCAGCGACGGATCGACGGACGTGGGAATACTGCCAACTTGTCACCGCCCGCCGGGCGCAGTCCTCGCCGCGAACCCGAAAGCATACGGTGCTCCTCGCCGGCATGACGGTCTGCGCGGCTTGTGGCGGTCACCATACCCGAAGCATCGTCGCCCGCAAACAGAAGCAGTACTACCACTGCCAAGCTCGCGCGAAGTGCGACCAACCGTACATCCCGGTGGAGAAGCTCGACGCCCAGGCGGCACGGCTTTTGGACGGTGTCCGTTTGAGCGATACGTTTATCGACCGCGTGGTGGCGCAGGTGCGAACGACGTTTGAAGAACGGGGCAGGGACATCCAGCAGGAGCGTGCCTCGCTCGTGCGCCGGAAGGAAGTCCTGGAGCAGAAGCGGAATATCGCTGAAGAGAAGCTGTTTGCCCGCGTTATTACGGACGAGGCCTTTACGCGCACGAACCGCGCGATCGCCGCGCAGCTTGAGGCAATCAACCGCCAGCTCGGCGACCTCGAAGCGGCCCGCAGCGTTGATACGGACACGATCCAGCAGATTCTCCGATTTGCCCGCGACATACCCGGTGCATACGCTACAGCGCCGCCAGACCTCAAACGGCGATACCTCGCGTTTTTCTTCACGCACTTCACGGTGCGCGACCAGCTTATTATCGAAGCACATCCCACCGAGTTCGTCGCGTCGCTGCAGGAGGTGGGATCGGTTCGATCAAGTGGAAAGTGGTGCCCCGGGAGACAGCTTATTCGAACCCTCCTTAAGCACGCAGCGAACACGGAATGGATGCGAACGGTGCAGGCCTTGCAGGTTGAGATGAAGCGGTTCGCTGCATAAGCAGATGCGTCCGAGGCGGTAACACAATGCCACGGTCTTGTGTTGAGTGCAAGGTCCTCTGCCTTAGAAGGGTCCGTGGTTGCGTGCTATCGCTTCGGCAGGGTTCGGTTCGCTTTGAGTGTCACCTCATGCTTTCGTCCGTCGAGCGTCGCGGTGAAGTAATTGAGGAACCCGGCGTGGCCGAGAATCGCAATCTCATCTTCGGGATGCTCAAAGGCGACGAAGCGAACTTGTTCCGACCAGCGGTGCGTCATGGTCCCCAAGCTCAGTTCGATCTCCACCGTGCCGAGCACGGTCTCAACCGTCTGGCCCGCGATGCCGGCGATGCGCGACGTTTCCTGTTCGTCGATCTCGGCGCCGATCGCGTCGCCGATCGACCGTGGGAGCAACGTCTCGTCCGAGCCGGAATCGAGGAGAGCGCGAAAAGACGCGTCACCGGTGAGGCCGATGACGCGGATGGGCACCATGGGGCGATAGAGGATGCCGTCCGGGCACGTTGGCGACGGCTCGACGTGGTACTGGCGGTACCGGAACTTCATGCGCCGCTCCCGACGAACCGGACGTCGGCGCGGGGCACTTTCTCAAGGAGCGGTTTGGCTTCTCCAGCCTGTTCCGCGGCACGCTTCACTTCCGCGAACGTCCGGCCGCTCGCGATGATCGTCCGTTCCTTTCGGTCCCACGCAATCCACTTGCCGGCGTACTCCTTCGGGACGACGGGCGAAGCTTTGGGGCGTTGCTGCTTCGGCATCATTGATCTCCTTTCTGCTTCCAAGCGTACCGCTCCGCGCCGAACCTGTCCACGTCGGGGGTGTCAACTGGAAGCGACAACATGGGCGCTGCCGGCGCCAAGCACAGCGTTGGCCAGCATGCACTCCATTCTGCAGAAATCCTACAAACCCAATGATTGTTCGCACTGTTCTCGTGTGCGGACCATCGTACCGCCGCCACGTGTGAACCACGCAGCGTGAAGGGCGCGCGGCACTGTTCCGCCCGCCCGGATGATTGGTGTGCCCCATCAATGCCGCTACCGTCCAGCGCATGACTCCATCCTCACCATACACCCGCGGCCGTTCCTTCGAGTACGAGCGCGTCCATTTCCACCGCGCGAACGGCGCGTTCCTTGCGGTCCGCATCGCCGGCTCTCGTGGACCGTGGGATGTCCTCGCCCTGTACCCCACGCGCGTCGTCTTGGAGCAGTGCAAACGCTTTCCTGGGGTCACTCCGACGATGGCGTTCTGGAAGGAGCGGACGTACCTCGCGCGCTTCCCCGTTCCCCAGGGCGTCGAGGCGAACCTCGTCGTGCGGGGCGAACGGGGCCTCACACGGACATTCTCCATTCACGCGCCGACATCGCCCCTGTCGGCGACCACACAGCACTTAATCGCGGGACAACCATGTCAGCCGACCGCGCCGGACGCGACACCGAACACATGCGCCTCACGTCCACCATCGCCACCAATCGCCCCCGCACCATGAGCGTCTGAATCATCGCATTCGTCCTGTTCCTTCCCCACGCAACCGAGCGTCCGTGCCGTACGACATCGCATCGCCACCTTGCCACCCCCGGAGGAGGGGCACGGACGCTCCTTCTCTGATTGCCTTCTGCAAACACCAACGACCCCGTGACCGCGCCGCAGTCCCCTGACCGCCGCGCCGCTACGGGGCCGGTCGATCACTGTGATCGCCTCTGCCCCCTGTCCCTTTCACAACTCAAACACAAGGAGTGAAGCTCATGTCTTCGACATGTGAACAGACCAAAGCTGTTTGCGATGCGCCGTGCGTGCATCCCAAGCTTGCCGCCGCGTATGCAGTCCTGCCAGAGCCGTTGGACGACGCCGAGGCGCTCCGCCTCGCCACGCTCCGCGGCCTCTTGTACGGGTACCACCACCGCTGGCTTCAGGAAACGTGGACCGTGGAGACGGTTGAGGAGGAGTTCCACCTCCCGATCCTCAACCCCGCCACGAAGCGCCGCTCCCGCACGTTCGCGCACGCCGGGAAGTTTGATGGCGTCATTGCCAACGGGGCGGAGCGATACCTCTTGGAGCACAAGTCGTGCAGCGAGGACCTCGACGACGGGGGACCATACTGGAAACGCCTCACCATCGACACGCAGATCTCCGCGTACCTCCTTGCCGCACACGTGGCGGGCCACACGCTTGCGGGCGTCGTCTATGACGTCATCCGCAAACCCGAAATCCGTCCGAAGAAGCTCCCGCGTGCCGAAAAGAACGAGGTCGAGAAGACCGGCACATACTGTGGTGTGCAACTGTCCACAGAAGAACTCCTCCGCTGGAGCCGCGACGCGGAACTCCGTGAGACGCCCGTCATGTACGAGGCCCGGCTCTGCCGAGACACGGTGACGCGACCCGCCTGGTATTTCGCCCGCCGGATCGTGCGCCGCTTGGACCAAGAGCTTCTCGCGTATGCCCAGGAACTCTGGCAGACCGCGGAAGAAATCCGCTTCGCCCACAAGCGCGGCGACATCCGCCGCAACGACCGCGCGTGCATGGCGTATGGCCGCCCCTGCGAATACCTCGACCTCTGCGCTGGGCACGACACCGTGCTCAGTCCCACGTGGAAGAAACTCCCCACCATACACCCCGAACTGGAGGACACCAGCAATGGAGACCACCTGCTCACCCACACCCGCATCAGTACCTTCACCGCCTGCCGACGGAAGCACTTCTACCGCTACACCCTCGGCATCGCCCGATGGGAGGAGGCCGAAGCCCTCACCTTCGGACGGCTCCTCCACGCGGCCCTTGCCGCTTGGTGGACGGCGGCGAGTGGCGAGTGTGCCAGTCCACCGACCGACGCTCACGATCGCGATGACGCCGGCGAAAACCCGTCCCAGTCACGTGCTTCTGCACGCGGTCCAGGGCTGGGGAAAGACGAGCCTCGCGGCCCAGGCACCCGACCCGGTGTTCCTCATGACGAGGAACGAAACCGGGCTCGTGACGCTGATCCAGAACGGTCAGCTCCCGCCGACGCCGTGGATGCGGTTTCAGCGGTGTAACGGTTCCTGCGCTGAGGAAGCGGGGACGTGGACGGAAGCGCTGGAGGCGCTGAGTGCATTACGTTCTGAAAACCACCAGTTCAAGACGCTCTGCCTGGACACGCTCAACGGCCTCGAGCGCCTCTGCCACGAGTACGTCTGTGCGAACAGCTATGACGGCGACTGGGGCGAGAAGGGGTTCCTTGGCTATCAGCGCGGGTATGAGACCGCGCTCCAGGAGTGGCGGAAGCTTCTCAACCTCCTCGATCAGCTTCGCGACGAGCGTGGCATGGGCACGTTCGCGTTGTGCCACACCCAGGTGAAGACGCAAACGAACCCGCTGGGGCCGGACTTTGATCGGTACGTCCCCAATATACACAAGAAAACGTGGGATCTCACTCACGGCTGGTGCGACCTCTGCCTCTTCGGACAGTTTGACGTCGAGGTCGTCCAGGAAAAATCGAGGCTGAAAGGGAAAGGCAAAGGCGGCCAAATGCGCGTCCTGTACACGACGTTCAGCGCCGCGTGGGACGCAAAGAACCGGCACGGCCTTCTCAGTGAGATCGAGATGGGCGACAGTCCCAAGGAATCCTGGGCGTGCCTCATCGCCGCGTTACGCGGCGCACAGCAGTGACCGTCGTTTCTGAAGCACGTGAATAACCTGTATGTTCCGAAAGGAGACGATGCCATGAGTCAGACGTTTGAGCCCGGCCGGTACCTCGGCCGCGTGACCCGGTGGGGCCTCGTGAAGGCCGGCACAGGCACGCCGCAGTTCGCCCTCACGTTCACACCCTTGGGCCGCATCAACCCGCAAAACCCGGACGGGGACCTTCTCCCCTGTGCGGACCTCGAGCGGACGATCTTTCGCTCGATCACGAGGGCGACGGCCGAGTGGCTCCTGCACGATCTCAAGACGCTCTTCGAGTATCCGCACGACCGCTTCGGACCGCTCGATCCGGAAGCGGACGACGCCTTCGATTTCCGCGACCGGGAGTTCACGGCCGTCCTCACATACGAGGAGTACGACGGGAAGACGCGGGAGAAGTGGAACTTCGCATCGAGCGGACAGCTTAGCGGCGATCCGCTCACGGTGGCTGACGTCCGGAAGCTCGACACGCTGTTCGGCGCCGGGAAGCCGAAGCGGAATGGGCGGAAGGCACGTGCGACCGTGGCGACGACGGAACCGCTTGCTTCGACTGCAACGACAGCCGACACGGACGCACCGTCCGCACCGGCCACGCCGGCATCGGCATCTGTGCCGATCTAGGCCGCACCACCGTTTGTTCGTTTCGAGCCCGTCGCATCGTACGCCACGGGCTCTCTTTCTTGAAACGTCACCAACTCTTTTCTTGAACTGGAGGATCATGCCATGACGAACGTACGAGATGCGAGCCGGGAACTCTTCTCCCGGCCGCCGGATGAACGGTTTGAGACACTCACCACGTTGTACGAGTACTGTGACGAACTCCGGCAACGAAGCCGCCACACCAAAGAGCCAAGCACCGAGTTCCGGCCCGTGCTCCACGAGGGACGCCTCGCCGTGCGGGTGAACGGCCACGCGCCGCGCTTCCTCAACAACTGGTCGTTTACGCAACTCTGTTCCTTTGCCGGTGCAGCAAAGGAGACAGTGAATCGGTTGTGTCCAGATACCGCAGCCCGCGTGCTCACGGAGACGCTCGCAGATCGCGGAAACGCCCAGGTGGATCTCCAGGCGCTGCTGCTCGACGATACGATGATCCGCGCCGTGAACGGCGCACGCTACCGCCGCCTCTGGAATGCTGAGATCGTCGAGATGCTCGTCGGCGCGGCGATGGGCTTCGAGCCGCCGCCGAGGGGGTTCAACGGTGCCACGGGACTCTATGCCGGCGAACAAGACATGTTCGTGTTTATGATCGACCCCAACGGCTGGATTGACGTCAGAGGCGAGGCCTTTGCCCCCGGGTTCTTCGTGTGGAACTCTGAAGTTGGCAAACGCTCCGTCGGCGTTTCGACGTTCTGGTTTCAACGGTGCTGCGCGAATCACATTCTGTTGGACGCGACCGAGATCGTCGAGCTCACGCGGCGCCATGTCGGCAATGTGCATGAGTCGCTTGGGGTGATTCGATGCGTCATTGAAGATCTTGTCCGCCAGCGTGATGCACGGAAGGATCAGTTCGCGGCGGTGATTGCCAAAGCGATGCGCGCCGTGCTCGGCCCCACAGCTCCCGACGTTGAGGACACGCTGGTGCGCCTTGGCTTCACGAAGGCTCTTGGCAAACGGGCGACGGAGATCGCCCGCGAGAAAGGCTCATTGACCATCTGGTCCGTCGTCGATGCGCTCACGCAGCTTGCGCGGGAGTACAGCTTTGCTGGCAGTCGCACCGAGGCGGATCAGCGTGCCGCATCACTGCTGTCACTCGTTGCCTAGCGGTTCCTTGTTTCACCGCCCCTTCCTCGAATCAATGGAAGGGGCATTTTTTCGTCTTTGTTTGAACATCGAACGGAAATCGGGTCCGTGTCCACGGCACGGTGCAGCCGCCGCTGACCGGATGACGCCCGCACGCAACACCGCGCCTACTTACACAGGGGGGCGTTGCCCGCTGACCCTCCCCTTGGTACGCTGAAACGAGCACCACGCCCTCGCGGTGAACGCCGGCGACGCACGGAAACGTGTGGTGTTAGCTTCTTCGGAAGCGGATGCATGGAAGAGTAAGGAAACTGTGGGGTAGTTCCAACAGTCCCTTCTTCCAGATAAACCGTGCGCTCCGGGCTTCGTGTTCGACGGGACTCATGACCCCGAAGAGCTGAAGATGGCCCGAGGGTTTTTGTTGAGGACATTGCCCAAGACCCATCTTCATCCATAGGCGGACTGTTGGACCGCTGTCCCGACTCGACCGGCGCTCGCCAGGTCGTGGGGAACCTGCGCGGTCATGCGGTCCACCTGTCTCATTGACCCCACCGTCCGCTGACGCAAAAGCCCGCCGTTCCGGGTCGGGCATATCCAACAGTGTATGCCCGCGAGCATGTCTACGGCCATGCTCAGGAACGGCGGGGACCCGCCCGCAGATGGTTCTCCTCGACCGGTTCATGACGCCCGGTTGTGCTCGGAAGCACCCGAGGAGACCGTCATGCCGACGAGAAGAAGAACGAGAGAACAGGACACAGAGAACACCGAGAGCATTCACCCCCTCCTTGCCGCGGAGGCGACCGATCGCGCCGGCACAAAACGTCGCGCGACGCGGTACCGCCGGGGACGGACGCTCGCTGGCGACGCCTATCAGTATCTCGATCGCTTGCCAGATTCGGAGGTTGAAGAATCGGCAGCGGAGCGGCGACGGGCATGGCTCAACGACGTACGGATGCGCCTCACGGAACTCTTGCCGGAGCGCGAAGTCGATTTCCTGTTAGCGGCCCCCGGCGTTCGAGAGCTCGCGCGGTGGACGGGCCTTGAACCCTCGACATGGTCGCGGCGGCTGCGGCGGCTGCTCGATGTCTTGAAGGCCGACGAGAAGCTCAAAGAACTTGCTGCGCGACCCACAGTAGAGGAGTGACGAAGAGGCGTCAAGAATCCACGCAACGCCGCGCCTATTCACGGGGGACCGTGTCATGGGCCGGGGCGGGCCCGGCCGCCGGTCCCCCGATCTGCATCTCTCTTTCGCGGTCCTGTTCCGGAAGAGAGGCGAGCACGTCGGCCGACCATACCGGAACAGGTGTATTTCATTCACCCAGAGGAGGACTCTATGACCGTCATCAATGCACCACCGCTGTTGTCACAGGAACAAAGGACGTTCCGCGACGTTCTCAGCGACGTTGTTCCCTTCCGCCCGCCGATCTTCGAATCGCAGGGTAATGTCTTTCGCGCCTACGCGGCAGCCATCGAAGCCGCGACGACGCTTGGTCTCGAGCTGCAGCGATTTGCAAGGCGCGCGTACGATGCCGATATTGCGGTGCCGGTGCCCCGCACCGCCGGCGCCGCCATCGCCGCGCGTGCATACCGCGAAACGGAAGCGGCACTCGCGGCGCGATACGACCAATACCTCGACGACATCGCGGCGATGTTCGAGCTGCCAGCAATGGTACATGCCGTTGGCACGGTGGAGTGGCTCGGCCCGTCGAGCTGCCGCTTCACGTACTTCGACCGCATCGTCTCGCGTTCGCTTTCGCAGATCGTCACGCGGCGCATCCGCCACGTCCACGAGCTCGTGAATGCTCGCTACTGCTCGCTCCTGGGAACGACGATCGAGCTCCCGGCACGAGCCGTGCGTATCCTGTCTCTTCTGCCAAAGCGTCTCATTCCGGAGGTACGCGTGATCACGGGCATGCAGGTCCTTCACGAAGCAGCCGTTGCGGCAACGTCAGTCCGTCCGACCATCGTGGCCGCAGCCGCAACGGCGGTTGTGCGCACCGTTCGCGATATCGCCGCCACCACCGCGGTACAGCTCGCGAGGCGCGATCCCGCGTTGTGCCTTGGGCAGTTCACACTCACGGGCTGGGCGGAAGGAGAGACGCGATGAACCGCACAACCGTCATCACGAAGAACGGGCACATGCTCCCGAACGTCACCGTGCCTGAACAGACATACGCGGTGCGCACGCTTCGGAGCAACGCGGCACCTGATGCACCGACCATCACGGACGTTGTCGCCGCGTCGACGCAGCGTCATCAGGACCTTATCGAGTCGCTCGCCGCAATCATCCAGGGCGCGGCGGGCTCCGTGGAGTGGAGTGAAACGATCGTGATCGAACCATAGAGGGGTGTCATGCCATGAAAGTGACCATCCAGCGGCAGGGCCGCGTCGAAAAGGGCGCATCGGAGTTTCCCGCCGGCGCGGCAATCGTCATCGGGATCGTTATCGGCACCGTCGGCGTCATTCTCATCGTCCTCGTCGCACACGCGATGTCCGGATGATGCATCAGAAGAACACCAGCGACGCGTCGTGGGGCCGGCAGAGAGGGGCGGAGCGGGATGGGAGGAGCAGCGACGGATCACATCGACGAGCTCGCGCGTGCCGCAACCGCAGCGGAAGCCGAATCGATCGTCCACGTCCACACCGTGCGCGAGGTCGCCGCGCTCCTCCGCGTGAGTGTCTCGACAGTACGGAACCTGATCCACGGCGGGCAGCTCCCCGCGCTGCGCATCGGCACGCGGGGCGGGGCGTACCGCGTCCTCGACGACGATCTCCGCACGTTCATCGAGGCGACCAAAGAGCGAGCGGTCCTGTCCCCGCTCACCCCGCCCGCGCTGCCGCATCCAACGGTCTTCCGCCACGTCGATCTCTCGCGCTGGCGTGCCGCACGAAGCGGACGAGGTGATCGACCGCGACGTGAAGGTATCGCTCGGTGACGCTCACGGTCGTGTGCCCCAGGACTTCGGATGTCGACTTGAGGTCGCCCGTCTCCATGAGGAGCTTCGTCGCCCGACGGTGCCGGAGCGTGTAGAGGACGATGTCCGGGCCGAGGCCGGCTTTTTCCCGTAGCCGCCGCATCCGGCAGATAAGGGCGTTCGTCGTCCACGGCCGGTTGCGGACGTTCGTGAAGCAGTACGGCGACGGCGGGCAGTGGGCCTGCCGCCAGCGGAGGAGTTTCTCGACGACCGGCGTCATGGGGATGATCCGCGGCCGGGGCGTACGCTGTGTCGTCCGCGTTTTGTGATCCGGGAGAATCCACACATGCCGTGCGAAGTCGACGTGCTTCCACTGGAGCGAGGCGAGTTCCCCCGGCCGCGCCGCGGTCTCATCGCTCGCGATGAGGACCTGCCGGAACACCGCTCCCTTGCTCGGTCGCTTCTGCCGCGCCGGCCCGAACCGCGGGACGCGTTTCGGCGCCGTTGCCCGCAGGAGCCGCTGGAACTCGTCATCAGTCAAAAACCGCTCGCGCCGCCTTTTCGTCGGCTTCTCGACGTTCCGGAGGTCGTGGCGGGGAAGCACCCCTTTCCTCACCGCCCAGTTCCAGCACGCGAGGAGGCTCTCGACGCAGAGGCCGAGCGTCGTCTCCGAGAGCCCCTGTTTCCGCAGCGCGGCAATCCAGGTGTCCACGTCGTGTGCCCTCACCGCATGGGCCTTCGCGTCCGCGTGTCCGTCGACGAACCGCTGGAGGCACTGCCGGTACAGGGCATACGTGCGGGGCTTGCGGTTCGCTTCCACGAACGCGAGGAAGAGTTCGACGAGCGCGGCCACCGTGAGCGTGCGGAACTGCCCGTTGCCGAGGAGTTTCACTTCCTCTTTGAGACGGTCGAACGCCTCAACGGCCGCAGCGCGGTTCTTCCTCCCCTTGGCGAGGTACTGGATCTTCCCGCCGAGCTTCGTGCACCAGAACCGCTTGTGCGTGTGAAACCAGATCTTCGCGGGACGTGGCATGGTGATAACCCTCCTCAGAACGCGTTTGGTGTACCGAACGGTGTACAGCGTTCTGCAAAGGGCTGTCGCCGAAGTGTTGCTCTCGCCGGAACCTCACTTCCGGCGAGGGCTTCTATCAAGTCGGGGCGACAGGATTCGAACCTGCGACTTCATGGTCCCAAACCATGCGCTCTAGCCAGGCTGAGCTACGCCCCGATGGGGGTTGGGCCGACCATACGCTGGGC
>Ga0185317_100267_pt1 | contig 15859 bp, 12 predicted proteins | sample DevilsHole_FD_128020 | JGI IMG/M metagenome (GOLD analysis project Ga0185317, IMG submission 128020) | Groundwater microbial communities from Devils Hole, Nevada to study Microbial Dark Matter (Phase II) - Devils Hole (SPADES assembly)... | ecosystem: Environmental > Aquatic > Deep subsurface >...
CCCCACACCCCACGCCCCAGTTCCGCTAATTCCGCAATCTTACGGAGAACACTGAGCGCAATTTAAGGTAAGATTTTTAAAAATTGGAAAATTACGGATATCAGGGTGGGGAAGTTGTGCTAGTGCTGCGTGTTGAAGAATTAGAAATTCAGGGGTTTGCCTTCCAGGCCAAGTCCCAAATGGTGTTCAATAACACAAAATTTACAAAATGTCAATCTTTTTCGCAAGCAGACCGTCCAGAGGCGCTGGCAACTTGCAATAAATATCTCAAATTAGATGTTCTGTGTCTAATTGTGGAAAGCGAGGAAAAGTTGACGCTGTGGCGCGAGAGCAAAGACCTGAACCGGCCTGAAGAACAAATCCCGCTCAAAAGCGGCGCAACTGCCAAATATCAAAATCCCTTTTTGTCGTTACCCGCAGAATCGGAATCGGAAAAGTTGGCCCGCAGAGCCGGTGTGAGAAACTCTGAGGGCGGTTGCGCCCCACCGGCAACCTCACCCGCCACAAAGATTCAAAAATCCGCTCGGGCGTCTTAATAGCAACTGTGAGAGACGATAAATCCCGTCTCTGCAACAGCTCTACCTCCCACCCCCTGCCGGTGGCACTTTTGCGTAAAATTGCCGATAAGCTGACGGTGGGTTAAGAAAACTTTACAAAATCTTTACAGGGGGAAAAGCCGGTGGATCGGCATTGCAGGCGATCCGCTGAGATATGGACTTACCCCGCCCTGGCGCAGGCACCAGTCACGGAGATTTTTGCATTGAGTGCCTTAAGGGAGAGAAATTTGGATTAGACTCGATCCGGTTCCCTTTTACCCCAATTTCCCCTTGAGTCAGCTGAGTTGCCATGCCGCTACCCCTTCCCCTCGGGACTGTCTTGCAAAACCGCTACTATTTGATAGACCTTTTGGGTCAGGGGGAGTCGGGCCGCACCTATCTGGCCAAAGACCAAGAACGCTCGAACGCGCTGTGCGTTCTCAAGGAATTGAAGCCAACGGGCGCTATCGGCTCCCCCCTGTCTGGCGAGCAATTGTCAGAGCCAGCCTCTCACCTCTACCGCATCGAACACCCGCAAATTCCCCAGTACCGCACGACGTTTGAGGAAGATGGACACCTGTTTTTAGTGCGGGACTATGTGGAAGGCACAAGCTGTCGCAGTCTGCTTTCCCAGCGCATAGCAGCCGGCGGCGCTTTCTCGGAAGCCGAAGTGCTGCAATTGCTGCAAAAGCTGCTGCCGGCGATCGACTGCCTGCACGAAATGGGGATGAACCACGGCAATATCTCCGCCGACAATATTATATTGCCGGTACAGCAAAGCGTTGGGTCTGGAAACGAGACAGGGCTGCCGGTGCTGATCAACCTCGGCGCGGAGAAGGAACTGACTTTCTCCCAGACAGTCGCAGGCATTCCGGATGGGGACTTGCTTGCGCCAGAAGCCACTGACTCCCCCAGTAGCGATCTCTATTCCTTAGCCCTGACAGCGATTATCTTGCTCACCGGCAAAAACACCGAGGATTTGCTAGACAGCAGGGGACAAATGGGAGACTGGCAGCAATTAGTGCCGGTAAGTCCTAAATTGGCTGAGATTTTGAACCGGATGCTCAGTGACAGGACTTCCCATCTGGGGATGTGGAACCCCACCCCCCAACCCCTTTCCCGCCAGCGGGGAGGGGGAGAAAGAAATAGGGGTTTTGCTGAGATCGTCTTGTCTGGCTGCAAAGCTGCAAAAGAAGCGCTGCAGCAGCGACAGGCGCTGAGGGTTGCAACCCCCACCCACCGGCAGCCGGTGGAGAGTCGCCCCAATTTGCCTGTTTCTTGGGCGTTTGCAATCACCGCCGGTCTGGTTTTAGCGGTTGGCGCTGGCACTTGGGGTGTGCTGAACTTAGTTCTCAATCCAAGAAAGGAGTTACCTTTCCCAACCCCCACCCGCCAAGCGTTCGCCCCTCCTGAGCCGGTGGATGTGGTGCCCAACCAAACAGCCACCGTTGAGGGGCGTTTGAAGGCAAACGAAACCCGCACTTACACCATTTCCGGGCGCAGCGGGCAATTTTTGAGCGCCAGCGCTACCGGCACAGGGGTGTCGGTGACGGTGCTCAACCCCAACGCGCAACCGATAAACGACCCAAAGGTGCCGGCGCAAACCTGGAAAGGCGGGCTGTTCGCATCTGGAGATTACTCCATTCAGGTCAGCCCTGTCAGGGGAGTTAGCCAGAGCCAGTACAAACTGGAGATTAGCGTCAGCGAGTATTTCCCGCGCCAATTGTGTCAAGAGCCAGATGCCGGTGGGGCTGGCAGTTGGTATCCAGTTTTAGTGGAGTACAGCCCTGAAACCCTGAAACAGGTGCAATCGAAATACTGTCGCGACACCTTTATTGTGTTTGGGGGAGAGGCGAGCCAAACCTTGATCCAGGTTGCTTCTTTTGGGAATCGATTCCAGGCGGAGGCATTTGCGGATTTGATCGCCGGTGCTGCCGGTCGCGCCAAAGTTGGCCCACCGGCAGCCGGTAGCCCCCGACGCTCCTGCAGCGATCCCGATCCGGGTGGGGAAACAGCGCGGTATCCGGTTTTGGTTGAGTACAGCAAGGAGAAGTACGTTCAGATTTTGTCCTATTGCCCGAATGCCTCGGTAAGGCAGGGGGGGGAGAAGAGAGCGTATATTGAGGTAGCTGCCTTTGCGGACAGGTCTAAAGCAGTGGAGCTTGCGGCTTTGATCGCCAAAGAAGTTGGCAGCGCCTCGGTTGGGGAACCCGCAACCGACCGTTTGTAGTAGGGCTTCAGCCCTTGCGTTCGTAGTAGGGCTTCAGCCCAAAAGTTCGTAGTAGGGCTTCAGCCCAAAAAGGTTCGTAGTTGGGCTTCAGCCCAAAAAGGTTCGTAGTTGGGCTTTAGCCCAAAAAGGTTCGTAGCTGGGCTTTAGCCCAAAAAGGTTCGTAGTTGGGCTTTAGCCCAAAAAGGTTCGTAGTTGGGCTTTAGCCCAAAAAGGTTCGTAGTTGGGCTTTAGCCCAAAAGTTCGTAGTTGGGCTTTAGCCCAAAAAGGTTCGTAGTTGGGCTTTAGCCCAAAAAGGTTCGTAGTTGGGCTTTAGCCCAAAAAGGTTCGTAGTTGGGCTTTAGCCCAAAAGTTCGTAGTTGGGCTTTAGCCCAAAGGTTCGTAGTTGGGCTTTAGCCCAAAAAGGTTCGTAGTTGGGCTTCAGCCCAAAAGTTCGTAGTTGGGCTTTAGCCCAAAAGTTCGCAGTTGGGCAGTGGGCGATCGGGCATCATCGCATACATCTGTGATTCTTCCATGATCCGCCATGCCCGATCCGCCATGCCCGATGCGCATGAGCCCGATGCGCCATCCCATTAATGTCCGTTCCCAATATGACTGCTGCTATAACCTGCAGTAGGGTTAAAGTGATGAGAGGCCCAGTGCATCAGTGGAATGTGGTCAAGTCGTGGTTCAAAGGCAAGGTCGATGAGTGATAGTATGGCATTTTTGGCCGGAGCTGCCTTCACTGGAGCTGCGGCTCTCGTCTTGCTCAAGGGAGGGTTGAATTTAGATCCATCTTACTTGTCCAATTCCGCTCTGCCGCCCCCCCCGCCCTCACAAACTTCTACAAGTGCGCTTTTGCCGCCGCCACCGGCTGCCACACCGGCTACCACTGCCTGCAATCCGGAGCAGCGGCTGGATGTGGAGCGGCTGAAAGACCGGCTCGAAGAGCAGCGCAATGATATGGCGCAGCTAAAAGATATTATGCAGAGGCAGGAGCGGCAGATTGAGACTCTGACGGCGCAGCTAAAAGAAAATGCCTTGAACGTCAAGAGCAACCCAGCGCCGGCACCGGCTCCCTCTCAGCAGCCGGCAAATCAAATGGTTTTGGGGATAGTCTGGGCGCTAGCCGGTATAGTATTAACAATTATTGTCGGGATTATTGTGGCGGCGGTATTCATTTTGATCTGGCAGCAGCAGCGCTCTCCGCGCACAGTACAAGTGATTCAGCCCTTCAACTCTGGGCACCCGATGCCTCCGAGAGGGGGCTCAGAGTTTTTGCCCCCTCGCATTCGGGGGCGGCAAGTTGACCCGCCTGATTATCCTTATTAGAAATGGCTGATATAGAACTTGTCATTTAGGTCAGGACATTAATCCCCAGGCGCATGGCCCCAGGCGCATTTGATGATGCCCAATGCGATCATGCCCAATGCGATGAGGCCCATGTCCGCGCCCTAAGTGGCTATTGCTATAAAATTCAAATAAATAACTGCTGATAAGTGAGGTAACTGGCGGTGCCGTTTGTCTCACTTGTATGAAGTGAGGGGAGGGCCTGGAAGGGGCTATCTGCGGGCCCGCCCCTGCGAAACCGGGTTTGCCCGTACCTCACTAATATGAGAAACGCTAGAAAATGCACTTTCAACTGTTGAGCGGAAGATTTAAATCTGTCAAATTGCAGAAGCTTGTAGGGTGGGTGACGCAGAGCGTCACCCACCCCAATTCTGGCAACAATCAGCAGGAACTGGCTTACAAAAGATATCCGCACAAGGCAGATAAGCTGGCGAGTGCACAATTGCGGCGATGTTCCCCACCCCCCAACCCCCTCCCCGCGCTTCGGGGAGGGGGACGTGAGAGAGGGTTTTGGATGAGTGCAAAAAGAGAAATCATCCTTCTACTGTGCAACGCCGATAAGCTGTTCTGGTTTTAATCAGCTTTGCTATCGGAAACAGAGGCAGAGCCTCCCCTTGCTCGTTCCCAGGCTCCGCCTGGGAACGAGGGGAAACCGGCTCTGGCTGTCACGGAATTAGGCTTCGTCCAGGGCGGCAATTCCAGGCAGGACTTTGCCTTCCAGCAGCTCCAAGCTGGCACCGCCGCCGGTGGAGATGTGGCTCATTTGGTCAGCCAAGCCGACTTTTTCCACAGCCGCCACGGAGTCGCCACCGCCGATGATGGTGGTGGTGCCTTTGGGGGTGAGTTCCGCCAGGGTGCGGGCGATCGCTTCGGTGCCAACCGCAAACCGGTCGAACTCGAACACGCCCATCGGCCCGTTCCAGATTACGGCCTTGCAATCCGCCAGGGCGTCTTGGAACACCTTCACGGAGTCGGGGCCAATATCCAAGCCCATCCAGCCGTCGGGGATGTTTTCAACGCTGACAGTCTGGGCGTTGGCATCTTTGTCGAACTTGTCGGCAACGACGACATCGGTGGGCAAGAGAAACTCGACGCCGCGCTCTTTGGCTTTGGCTTCCAGGGTTTTGGCGAGTTCCAGCTTGTCTTCTTCGACGAGGGATTTGCCGACATTCAGCCCGCGAGCTTTGTAGAAGGTGAAGATCATGCCGCCGCCAATCAGCAGCTTGTCGCACTTCTCCAGCAGGGTTTCAATGACGCCAATTTTGCTGGACACCTTGGAACCGCCGATGATGGCGGCTAGGGGGCGCTGGGGATTTTCAATGGCGGCTTGCAGGTACTGCAGCTCTTTTTCGATCAGGTAGCCGGCGACGGAGGGGGTCAGGTAGTGGGTGACGCCTTCGGTGGAAGCGTGGGCGCGGTGAGCGGTGCCAAAGGCGTCGTTGACGTACAAGTCGGCAACGGAGGCCAGTTTTTGGGCGAATTCCGGGTCGTTCTTTTCTTCTTCTTTGTAGAAGCGGACGTTTTCCAGCAAGGCCACTTGGCCATCTTGCATGGCAGCGACTTTACTGGCCACTTCCTCGCCGATGCAGTCGTCGCACTTGATCACTTCTTGGCCCAGCAATTGGGAAAGGCGCTTGGCCACGGGTGTCAGGCGCAGCTTGTCGTCTACGCCTTTGGGACGCCCGAAGTGGCTGCACAGAATGACTTTGGCTCCTTTGCCGGTTAAATCCTGGATGGTCGGCAAAGCGGCCCGGATGCGGGTATCATCGGTAATGTTGCCGGCGTCGTCGAGCGGCACGTTGAAGTCAGCACGCACCAGCACGCGCTTGCCGGTTAAATCGGATGCCGACAAATTTGCTACAGTTTTCTTGGGCACGGATAAACCTCCTAATTGCGTCAAATCGTCTGATTTCCACCCAAACAGTGCGCTAACGGTCGCTCCCACTTCTGCCCTGATGCAAGGCCCAAACTGGACGGAGATAACGAAATCTACCGGGTGGTTCGCCGAGAACATTTTATCGAAGAGTGTGTCCTGGATAGGGGTGTTATGTTTAAGACTGTTCTTTTTCCGATAGATCAAAGCCGAGAGTCCCGCGAAGCCGCTGATACGGTGGTCAACGTGGTCAAAACCTATGGCAGCCGCCTGGTGCTGCTGTCTGTGGTGCAAGTGCCGGTGGCTGGAAAGGAAGCGCCGGCTGCGGAGGCGATGAGATCCCCAGAAGCAATAGCGAAACTGCTCAATAGCGCCCAGGAAATGTTTTCCCAGCAAGGGATAGAGGCCCAAACTATTGAGCGTGAAGGCCAGCCGCCGTTTACAATCTGTGATGTGGCGGACGAAATTGGCGCAGATTTAATTATCATGGGCTTCCGGGGGATGGGGCTGACTGAGGAAGGAGCCTCTGAGAGCGTGACCGTTCGGGTGATAAACCTGTCTCCCTGTCCAGTGCTGGTTGTCCCTTAGTCCTGTTTCTCGTTCCTCGGCTGTTATATTCTCGTTCCCAGGCGGAGCCTGGGAACGCCATTCCAGAGGCTCTGACTTGAAAAGGTTCGTAGTTGGGCTTTAGCCCAACTGGATCTCCGCCGCCCGAAGCGCGAGTTTTCATTGGTGGTGGTGTGCGCAGATCGTCGCGACTGCCTCGTCTGCCTCGTTTGAGTGGGAAGGCCATTGCTTCGTGCCTCGGGGAGGGGAGCCAGGGAACGAGGGGAACGAGGGGTTACGAGGGGTTACGAGGGGTTACGAGGGGTTCGGGAGGCAGAGCCTCCCGCAGAGCATTCCCAGCCTGAGGCTGGGAACGAGGGTATGGCCCATGCCCCATGCGCTATGCCCTGTGCCCCATGCCCCATGCCCCATGCCCTGTGCCCAGGCACCTATTAATTACCTATTACCCATGACCATTCAGTGGTATCCAGGCCATATTGCTAAGGCTGAGAAGGCCCTCAAGGAACAGTTAAAGCTCGTGGATGTGGTGCTGGAAGTGCGGGATGCCCGCATTCCTCTGGCCACGCACCACCCGCAAGTGCCCCAGTGGGTGGGCGGTAAGACGCGAGTGCTGGTTGTCAACCGGCTTGATATGATTTCCTCACCGGCACGCCAGCGCTGGGAGGAGTGGTTCCGGGCGCAGGGAGAAACGCCGTTTTTCACCAATGCACAAAACGGTCAAGGTGTCAAGGCGGTGGCGAAGGCGGCTGGGGCTGCCGGTGTGGCGGTGAACCGCAAGCGGAGTGAGCGGGGGATGTTGCCCAGGGCGGTGCGTGCGGTGGTGATTGGCTTTCCCAATGTGGGGAAATCGGCTCTGATTAACCGGCTGTTGAACCGGCGCGTGGTGGAGAGTGCGGCGCGTGCCGGTGTGACGCGGCAGTTGCGCTGGGTGCGAATTTCTGAGGAGATTGAGTTGCTGGATGCGCCGGGGGTGATTCCGGTGAAGATTGACAGTCAGGAAGATGCGATTAAGTTGGCGATTTGTGACGATATTGGCGAGGCGTCTTATGATAATTATTTGGTGGCTGCTGAGCTGGTGGAGTTGCTGACTTATTTGGAGGCGACGAGTGAGGGGGTGGTGTCGCTGGAGCTGTTAAAATCGCGCTATGATTTAGACGCGATATCGATGACGGGTGAGGAGTATGTGCAAGGTGTGGCTCGCTTGAAGTGTCAGGGAGATGTGGAGCGGGCGTCGCGTCAGTTGCTGACTGATTTTCGCAAGGGTTTGCTAGGGGCGATTCCGCTGGAGTTGCCGCCGGTGTGAGGGATTGGGGTTTGCTAGTTTGCTAGTTTCCGGGCGAAGTGGGGGCATGGGTTAGATAGCGTTTCTGAGATTAGTGGGGTTCCTTTGTCTGTGCTCAACGCCAAAAGGCATCAAAGGTATGTCCAGAGAATTCCTAACTTGCAGCAGAAAGGAGCTTTAAGTGCTCAACGCCAAAAGGCATCAAAGGTATGTCCAGGAAACGCAGCGCTTCAGAACCGACTAGATCCGCAGTGCTCAACGCCAAAAGGCATCAAAGGTTGGGACAGCCGCCCGAGGCGTCGCGATAATAAATGTCACCTGTCGGTGCTCAACGCCTTACGGGTGCTCAACGCCAAAAGGCATCAAAGGTTGGGACAGAATAGTTTCTCAGCGACTTGCTCTCACTGAGCTATAGTGCTCAACGCCAAAAGGCATCAAAGGTTGGGACAGTTCGCGACGAAGGCCACCCACGCCCTGTTCAAACCGTGCTCAACGCCAAAAGGCATCAAAGGTTGGGACAGTGGTTTGATTGTGCACGACCCCTATGGAGAGTGGTTGTGCTCAACGCCAAAAGGCATCAAAGGTTGGGACAGGACTCGTACCGGCTGCAGCCATCTCCGATTCGCTGGTGCTCAACGCCAAAAGGCATCAAAGGTTGGGACAGTCGCAGGGGTGGTGGGGGACTTTTGACCGACAAAGTGCTCAACGCCAAAAGGCATCAAAGGTTGGGACAGAATAAATTCACCCTCTTTAGAGCGTTTATTTTTCGAAGTGCTCAACGCCAAAAGGCATCAAAGGTTGGGACAGCGCTAGCGGAAATCGGAAAAGCGCTAGAAGAAGTTGGGTGCTCAACGCCAAAAGGCATCAAAGGTTGGGACAGGGCAAAATGCCCCCAGCGGGAACTGGGGCGCATAGCAACGTGCTCAACGCCAAAAGGCATCAAAGGTTGGGACAGTTCCGAGATATTACCTTTTCTGACGGCGCTGGAGTGTGTTCAACGCCAAAAGGTATCAAAGGTTGGGACAGGAGCGGCTCTTTTGTCAAGAGAATTTCCTCTCCAGTGCTCAACGCCAAAAGGCATCAAAGGTTGGGACAGCACACTCTCACTGGCAGACAATTTCTGAAAACCAGTTCCGGTGCTCAACGCCAAAAGGCATCAAAGGTTGGGACAGTTGGCATGCCTCGCGAACTCGGCAGAGGCATCTTGGTGCTCAACGCCAAAAGGCATCAAAGGTTGGGACAGAGAGCTAAAACAACCGGGCAGTTCCCAAATTGGTGAGTGCTCAACGCCAAAAGGCATCAAAGGTTGGGACAGACCAATTGACGCAGCCCTTTAAGGTTTTTGGTCGGCTGTGCTCAACGCCAAAAGGCATCAAAGGTTGGGACAGGGGTTTTCAAGGTGAGAGGGGGAGACGGAACGTCATGTGCTCAACGCCAAAAGGCATCAAAGGTTGGGACAGGTCTTGCAAAATCCAGAAAAGCTTGTTTTCGCGTCGTGCTCAACGCCAAAAGGCATCAAAGGTATGTCCAGGTAAGATTTTGTGAGGATTTCGCGACTCGTTTTCTAGTGCTCAACGCCAAAAGGCATCAAAGGTATGTCCAGTGGTAAACCTGTCCTGGTGAGATAAAATTGCGTAGGAAGTGCTCAACGCCAAAAGGCATCAAAGGTATGTCCAGTTTTATCCCCCCCAGCTATGTACATATACAGCTTGTGCTCAACGCCAAAAGGCATCAAAGGTATGTCCAGTATTGCTTGCGGCGTTCTCCTGTTTTATGCCTCTAAGGTGCTCAACGCCAAAAGGCATCAAAGGTATGTCCAGGGTAAATGCCCCAGAAGCTGTATCACCCACGGCCAGCTGTGCTCAACGCCAAAAGGCATCAAAGGTATGTCCAGATTGGGTTTACCGGTGGGCGACGGGATTTTGCGTCTGTGTTCAACGCCAAAAGGCATCAAAGGTATGTCCAGATATATGCCACGGACGCGCCTCCGGAAAATATACCGTGCTCAACGCCAAAAGGCATCAAAGGTATGTCCAGACTCTAGCAACCCGCTTCTGGGTTGTCAACGTTTTGTGCTCAACGCCAAAAGGCATCAAAGGTATGTCCAGAGTCACACCTTGGCACTGGCAGAATATTGGCAGAAGTGCTCAACGCCAAAAGGCATCAAAGGTATGTCCAGTTGTTTTTGTCAAGGCTTATCTACGAAATTTTTGCGTGCTCAACGCCAAAAGGCATCAAAGGTATGTCCAGGCTCTAGTAGGTAGGCGTTGAACTGTGCTTGTGATTTGTGTTCAACGCCAAAAGGCATCAAAGATATGTCCAGACAACGGCGCGGCGATGACGAATTATCAGACGAAGTGCTCAACGCCAAAAGGCATCAAAGGTATGTCCAGACATCCAGGAGTTTACAACCCATGAGAGTTACTTTGTGCTCAACGCCAAAAGGCATCAAAGGTATGTCTAGACAGTGAAACCTTGTTTACCGAGCCGCTCCAATTGCGTGCTCAACGCCAAAAGGCATCAAAGGGATGTCCAGAAAAGGGGGGAAGGGGAGGAAACCAGAGCAGCAACGTGCTCAACGCCAAAAGGCATCAAAGGTATGTCCAGGTAATACCGGCACGCTCCATCCGCAGGTAATAAGGTGCTCAACGCCAAAAGGCATCAAAGGTATGTCCAGCATCTGCGTAAATCAAGAGATACTGGGCTACCTATGTGCTCAACGCCAAAAGGCATCAAAGGTATGTCCAGTTGCAGCAGGGTGCCGGCATCCGATCGCTCTTGAAGAGGTGCTCAACGCCAAAAGGCATCAAAGGTATGTCCAGTTTTAGATAGCCGTGACGTGACGAGCGATTGGTGTTCAACGCCAAAAGGCATCAAAGGTATGTCCAGAGTAAAGAGAGCCAAGAGAGAAGAGCCATGACAATGAGTGTTCAACGCCAAAAGGCATCAAAGGTATGTCCAGAAAAGAAAATTAGTAGAAGATAGAGGGGGATTCCTGTGTTCAACGCCAAAAGGCATCAAAGGTATGTCCAGCAGGGGGTGTCCCCGAAGGCAGCGGTTGAGGAAGTGTGCTCAACGCCAAAAGGCATCAAAGGTATGTCCCAGCTTTTTGTTGACTATTTAGGCAATTCAACTTGGTGAGCAACGCCAAAAGGCATCAAAGGTTGGGACAGTTCTGTACATCCAAATAACAAAGAAAAGGCTGCTCAACGCCAAAAGGCATCAAAGGTTGGGACAGTTTTGTGCGAACTGGTGGATAAACGTCATCATCAAGTGATCAACGCCTTACGGCATAAAAGGTTGGGACAGTATCCAGAAGTTTTCCCTGACATGTTGTCGGCACATGTGAGCAACGCCAAAAGGCATCAAAAGTTGGGACAGATGTTTGTCGCTTTAGTCAAATATTTGGGAACGAGTGAGCAACGCCAAAAGGCATCAAAGGTTGGGATAGCAGCAGCAGCTGACTTGCCAGCAGGGACAAAGATGTGATCAACGCCAAAAGGCATCAAAGGTTGGGACAGTTTCCTACAAGATACTCGTCACCGAATTTGACAAGTGATCAACGCCAAAAGGCATCAAAGGTTGGGACAGACAACACCTGCGGGCCACATTTTACCTGTTCAGTGTGATCGACGCCAAAAGGCATCAAAGGTTGGGACAGGTTGATGATGTCGTAGAAGATAAAATTTACAGAGGTGATCAACGCCAAAAGGCATCAAAAGTTGGGACAGTGTTCGTGCCGTTCTGTCACCGAAATCGCGTGATCAACGCCAAAAGGCATCAAAGGTTGGGACAGGCAAAGGAAAGTACAGCGACGTAGCCAGAGAAACTGGTGATCAACGCCAAAAGGCATCAAAGGTTGGGACAGTTTCTTTTTGCCTATCCATCCTAGCCAGCGAGTTTTGGTGATCAACGCCAAAAGGCATCAAAGGTTGGGACAGCGAGACAGGGCTTCTCCGTAGCTATAGCCGCTACCGTGCTTAACGCCAAAAGGCATCAAAGGTTGGGACAGGGGAAAAAGCGGGAGAGACTGAACGATTTTCCCACGTGATCAACGCCAAAAGGCATCAAAGGTTGGGACAGCAAGTTGGTTGATTTCAGTGAGGGTCAGGGCTGTCGTGATCAACGCCAAAAGGCATCAAAGGTTGGGACAGCAAACAAAATCCCGCAAAGGCAAATTGCTCAAAATGGTGCTCAACGCCAAAAGGCATCAAAGGTTGGGACAGAGGACGGCAAGCCCCGCTGCAGACAACAAGGAAGCGTGCTCAACGCCAAAAGGCATCAAAGGTTGGGACAGAGGAGCAACGACCCAGTTACGGCAACACTGGCCAGAAGTGCTCAACGCCAAAAGGCATCAAAGGTTGGGACAGTCAGCAGGGGCAGCACCCTGCTTTCTCTCCCTCCCCTTGTGCTCAACGCCAAAAGGCATCAAAGGTTGGGACAGAGGACATTTTTCGTTTTTGGGATTTTCGGGGGGTTTGGTGCTCAACGCCAAAAGGCATCAAAGGTTGGGACAGGCCAAGAAACCTGCCACTTCGAGTTTCCCCTGCTGCGTGCTCAACGCCAAAAGGCATCAAAGGTTGGGACAGAACGGGCTATTAGTCTAACTAGCTCATCTGTCTCTTGTGCTCAACGCCAAAAGGCATCAAAGGTTGGGACAGGAAGAGGCTCAGGAAGCCACCCCAGACTGGCTAGGTGCTCAACGCCAAAAGGCATCAAAGGTTGGGACAGAGATAACAAAAGCTACCAAAGGGGAGGCTGAGAGGATCGTGCTCAACGCCAAAAGGCATCAAAGGTTGGGACAGAAGCGAGCATTGGGACAGTGCGCGGCGTTTGTTCTGTGCTCAACGCCAAAAGGCATCAAAGGTTGGGACAGGAGGGCGGATCGTCAATCTCCGCCCCTTGCTTGAACTGTGCTCAACGCCAAAAGGCATCAAAGGTTGGGACAGACTTCTGGGATATCTGAACTTACGCTTGGGACTAACTACGTGCTCAACGCCAAAAGGCATCAAAGGTTGGGACAGGAAGAAAGTTCCGTTCATTGAACCCATTAAAACAAGTGCTCAACGCCAAAAGGCATCAAAGGTTGGGACAGGGATTCAAATGTTGTCAATCGCACCATCCGATGAGGTGTTCAACGCCAAAAGGCATCAAAGGTTGGGACAGGTACATTGATGGAGGGGCTGGTGCCGTGATCGGGGAAGTGCTCAACGCCAAAAGGCATCAAAGGTTGGGACAGCCTACAACTGCCGATGACGTGGAGAGAAGTACGATTGTGATCAACGCCAAAAGGCATCAAAGGTTGGGACAGAATCCAGGTGCTTTGAAGCGGATTGTTATGGTTATGGTGCTCAACGCCAAAAGGCATCAAAGGTTGGGAGAGTATCGTCAACGTAAACATAGTTAGCTTTACCACCAGCGTGCTCAACGCCAAAAGGCATCAAAGGTTGGGACAGCATTGCCAAAGTTTTGTGCGTCCTGAACTGAAACGTGCTCAACGCCAAAAGGCATCAAAGGTTGGGACAGGTGGGTAGGAGGAGTTTTTGACAAGTCTTCTTTTACGTGCTCAACGCCAAAAGGCATCAAAGGTTGGGACAGTGAGTAATAACAATAGGGATGTCAATCTGAAAAATGTGTTCAACGCCAAAAGGCATCAAAGGTTGGGACAGAGCTATCTCTGCCTATGAGAATCGTCTTGTTGATTAGTGCTCAACGCCAAAAGGCATCAAAGGTTGGGACAGGCCTTGAATTGTTTCCAGGCGTAAAGACTCCCAGAGGTGCTCAACGCCAAAAGGCATCAAAGGTTGGGACAGGGAAACAGCGCGAGCAGGTCTACGGCTGTCTGGGACGTGTTCAACGCCAAAAGGCATCAAAGGTTGGGACAGAACATATCATTTCTGACACTATCAGTCTGACCGCCCCGTGCTCAACGCCAAAAGGCATCAAAGGTTGGGACAGCCGTCGATTCAGCTTCACCTACCGGCAATGCCAACAGTGCTCAACGCCAAAAGGCATCAAAGGTTGGGACAGGACATCTTTGGCCAGATCTTCTGGTGTGCCCGATTGTGCTCAACGCCAAAAGGCATCAAAGGTTGGGACAGCCCGTCGAGTGCTCCGACTATCGCCGGCATCAGGTGTGTTCAACGCCAAAAGGCATCAAAGGTTGGGACAGGAGTCTCCCGCCTGGTACGGGTTGGTCGCGCTGCAAGTGCTCAACGCCAAAAGGCATCAAAGGTTGGGACAGTAAATCCAAGCTTGTAGTTCGGGAAGAAACATGCCAGTGCTCAACGCCAAAAGGCATCAAAGGTTGGGACAGGAAATAACGGGCACCGCAGGAAACTTAAAATCCAGTGCTCAACGCCAAAAGGCATCAAAGGTTGGGACAGGAAATCGTGGAGAACGGACTTCCCGAAGGCTGCGACTGGTGCTCAACGCCAAAAGGCATCAAAGGTTGGGACAGCAATTGGAATCTTACCAATCGCGAATTGTGGCTGCGTGCTCAACGCCAAAAGGCATCAAAGGTTGGGACAGGTTCCGATTCGCAAAGTGTCGGCGAGGTCGTGGCTGTGCTCAACGCCAAAAGGCATCAAAGGTTGGGACATAAATTGCCAACAGGATTAAATTTTTCCCCTGTTTGATGTGCTCAACGCCAAAAGGCATCAAAGGTTGGGACAGCACCCCTGGATCAACTCCTGTGTCTTCGTCGGCACCGTGCTCAACGCCAAAAGGCATCAAAGGTTGGGACAGTTGGGAGTAATAAAAGTCGGCCAATTCGATTGCGGCGACGTGCTCAACGCCAAAAGGCATCAAAGGTTGGGACAGGGGAACAGTTGACTGCACAGGGTGATCGGGTTTTTGTGCTCAACGCCAAAAGGCATCAAAGGTTGGGACAGGTCGGGGTAGAAATTGACCCCAATATGGCCGTTACTGTGCTCAACGCCAAAAGGCATCAAAGGTTGGGACAGATCGACACGCGTCGAGCAAAACTAGACAAACTCTAGAGTGCTCAACGCCAAAAGGCATCAAAGGTTGGGACAGCAAGGCCATAAGTTCGCGTGTCGCAGGCCACTGAGTGGTGCTCAACGCCAAAAGGCATCAAAGGTTGGGACAGGTTGGCAGGGATAGAAAAAAATCGTGGCACCGGCATGTGCTCAACGCCAAAAGGCATCAAAGGTTGGGACAGTGTTGATAAGGCGCCGAAATGAATCTGCTGTCCTGGTGCTCAACGCCAAAAGGCATCAAAGGTTGGGACAGTTTCAGCCCGTCTGGCAGGTAGCTGCCAGTAATAGTGTGCTCAACGCCAAAAGGCATCAAAGGTTGGGACAGAACGATTGCCGCAAGAAAAAGGCCACTCCCACTCGTGCTCAACGCCAAAAGGCATCAAAGGTTGGGACAGCAAAGTAGGACTACTTATCTCTGGTGGGAGCGGCAGTGCTCAACGCCAAAAGGCATCAAAGGTTGGGACAGGATGGCGTGTTATCCAAACTGCAGGACAGCAGATTGTGCTCAACGCCAAAAGGCATCAAAGGTTGGGACAGTTATCGTTATTGTGCGATACTTTTCAATCTTATTGTGTGCTCAACGCCAAAAGGCATCAAAGGTTGGGACAGCAGGAGGACTTCCCCTGCCTACCGGGAGTCTATCTGTGCTCAACGCCAAAAGGCATCAAAGGTTGGGACAGTTCCACTCGAGGTAGAGACGCCCACAACAGGCGAGTGTGCTCAACGCCAAAAGGCATCAAAGGTTGGGACAGGAAAGCACTTCGCTCAACCCCAAAAGCCTCGACCAGTGCTCAACGCCAAAAGGCATCAAAGGTTGGGACAGCCTTGCTCGGCGGGGCAGAGGGAAGAACTCACCGGGTGCTCAACGCCAAAAGGCATCAAAGGTTGGGACAGGCCCATGAGCCCAAGGCTTCCGACGACCCCCGCTAGTGCTCAACGCCAAAAGGCATCAAAGGTTGGGACAGGGAACATGGCGCGAAACTCTTCGCAGTCAACCCAGTGCTCAACGCCAAAAGGCATCAAAGGTTGGGACAGAGTCCGTCG